>Ga0181612_155958_pt1 | contig 11658 bp, 10 predicted proteins | sample HoacroProtozoa21_FD_119630 | JGI IMG/M metagenome (GOLD analysis project Ga0181612, IMG submission 119630) | Hoatzin crop microbial communities from Cojedes, Venezuel. Combined Assembly of Gp0051906, Gp0051904, Gp0051908 | reverse complement strand
CAACCTGCTGGCCAGGCTTCTTTTGATGCAGCCCAGGATACGGTTGACTTTCTGGGCTGTGAGCGCACGTTGACTGCTCATATCTAATTTTTCATCCATCAGTATCCCCAAGTCCTTCTGAGCAGGGCTGTTCTCAATTTTTTCATCCTCCAGTCAGTACTGGGTAATTGGAGATCGCCCCAACCCAGGTGCAAAGACCTTTCACATGGCCTTGTTTAACTTCATGAGTTTCACATATGCCTACTCCTCAAACGTATCGATGTCCCTCTGGATGACATCCCGTCCCTCAAGCAAATCAACTGTATCTCTCAGTTTGGTGTCATCCACAGTGTCTGTGTCATTAATAATATATTTAACAGTATCTGTCCCAATATGGAACCCTGAGGGACAGCAATCATCAGTGATCTCTATCTGGACATAGAGCTATTGACTGCAACTGTCTGGATACAGCTGTCCAACGAATTCCTTATTCATCTGTCAAACTCACGTCTCTCCAGTTTAGAGAGAAGGATGTTATGTGGGACCTTGTTAAAGGCCTTGCAGAAGTCAAGATAGATGTCATCCGTAGCTCTTCCCTTGTCCACTGATGCAGCCAGTCCATCATAGAAGGTCACCAGAGTAGTCAGGCACGATTTGCCCATAGGGAAGCTATGTTGACTGTCTGTACCTCCCAGTCATCCATATGCCTTGACATATCCTCCAGAGGGACCTGTCTTACCAGACACTGAGGTGCGTCTGAGCTAGGAATCTAGTTTACTGTAGCCACATACACCAACTAGAGATGGCATAGAGAAAACTTCAGCAACTGCAAATTTGTATAGGATCTGTAAATCTGCAGCTCACAATGTTTACCTCACAATTAGCAGTAAGAGACATATAGACAATCTTTTACATTCTTAATCTGTAAGTGCTACTAATTGATTATTGGTTTCTCTTATGCAAATACAGCAGAAGATTTTCCATTTAAACTAAATATGAGGTGGAGAAAAGTTTCTGTGCTGGGGACACAGGATGAAACAGCAAGTTGCCTTTTGAGCCTACCTCTGAAGGTAAAGAAATTCTTTTCCACTTTGTCTTTTCTTTTCCTGTGCCTGGCTATACAGTCAGTATCTGCCTCAAGCCAGCTCTGGTTTTCATTTGTACTCTCACTTAACTGAATCAACTCATTAAAACATTGGATAAACTATGCAGTCAATGGGGAGAAAAAAAAATGGAAAAAGGAAATATTTTTCTGCTAGATTACTGAGCTGAATACATTCAGCAGAGGGTGTGAGCAACTCTACCTTATATGACAGAAAGGCAGCCCAGCTGGGGCAGAACCAGACAAGGGGAAGGGCAGAGTATGACCAAGGTGAGGAGGAGAATTGCAAGAGTTCAGGCACAACGTGTCACAGTAGCCTAAGGTCCATTGAAAGAGTGGAGAAAGATAATAATGAAAAAAAAAAAAAAGGTTTATAGGTCTTTAGCACTAGAAAAAAATAAAGAAAGAAAGGAGGGTAAGCAAAGCTGCATGAGATAGTCACAACCAGGTTTTCTATAACCAACTTGCATGTAAAAAATATGTGCATCTGTTTAAAGATGAAGTTGTTAACATGGCCAAGGCAAGCCATAAATCCACTGATGGACAGAAGTTAAAGTTTCTAAACAGTTACACACTCCTAAAATAAACCAGAATACTAAACTGTTACCAAAAGTAAAATGCATCAAATTCTGAACAACTCAATTCAACTTATAGATTTAGTATTATTTACTGTAATTTTGTTTAGTTTGTAGTGGTTTTGTTTTGTTTTGTTTTGTTTTGTTTTGTTTTGTTTTGTTTTGTTTTGTTTGTTTTGTTTTGTAAATATATTAACACAGACTTATTTTGTGTAGAAAGAGTGAAATTTGAAGATGGACAGAGCTGTGAGTTTTGGAAATACAGATTTCCTCCATGAATACTCTTTACCCCTCTCTGACACCTGACACTTTTTTCCATGAAAACAAATGTGTTTGGGGCTTTTAATAGGCTTCAAATATAAATATATGAATAGCATGGCTTCTAGTTAAGCTGAAATGTGCAGGTTTTCACAGTTTCTGTGATGTGAAAGACCATAGATAATAGCTAATGAACCAAACTCTTAGAGAGATAAGTTTGTGATCTTTACACTTTTCAAGATCTGTATCTTTGTCAAAATCTGATGAATCCCATTTTAAAAGCTTTGAAAACTCCAGGTAAAGAACTTAGAAGTAGGATTATTGTTTAATAAATAGATTTAATTATAAAAGGAAAGAAATAAAATGAAAAATATATGAAAATAACAACTTGTTTAACAGATGGCTCCACATATTTGAAAGTTAGGAGCATACGGTAGCTCTCAACTGCCCCTCATTACAAAAGACAGCCCTCATTTTATACCAGAATCTCACACCAACCCACTCACACCTTCTGTTCTCATATATATTACCATAAATTATTTACATCAGATTAGATAAAGCATGAAAACAGGACTGCTGAAAAATCTCATTTATTTGCTGGAAATATTGAATTTCCAAAACTGCTCAGAGTCCTACAACTTCTCCTCCAGCATGTAAGTGAGGGTCAGGTATCTAAAAGAAACCAGAATTGACTGATCCTTCTTATCTCACTTTAAGCTAGCGAGCACACAAGTGTCTTCTATCTCCAGTCCCATTTCATAAGAGTTGGATTAATACGACCTAACTTCACGTAGATACCTACATCTGAGCTAATCAGAACAGACTCCTCCAAGTACAGTGGAGACAGAAGAATACCTCTAAGCATGCACTTCAGCTGCATTGTTTTAGACTATTTCAGAATGCTCAGAATTTTACTCCAGAAATATGTATTTCTCTATCTTAAACGTGGTGTCTAATGTGACTAATTCAGATGTAAAGGTTTGCACTGTAGACGAGCAAAGTTAGGTGAAAAGAATCCCACCCTATACAGCTATGTGGAAGTTGTGAGAATGCCTGAAAGCTGGGCTTTCTTTTAGTAATTTATACCCTGAATACGTATTTTCGAACTGCTCTAAAAAAAAAAAATCTGTGTGTCCCTTATTTAATCTTTACCTTAGAAAATATTTTTATTTCGTTTGATGTATCTTCTATGAAAATAAGCAGAAAGACTTCATGGACTTCAGGAGGAGTTCTGGTAAGAATTGTAGTATATGTATAATATACACACATGTACGCATAGAATGTTCATCTGCTAGCAGTGATGACTACACTTAAAATTGAATTAATATTGTGTATCTGCTTTCCAATCCATACCCACAGCTTCCTAAATGCATCTTTATAATTTATGTATTCTAGTTCTTTTCTAAAATAAGGTTGTATTTTTCTGAATTAAAATTTGAGCAAAATAACTTTAATCATTTCAGAGTCATGGCAGTAGGAAATTAATGTGATCTCACTGTAAAATGCTTTCTACATTTGTGTATAGGTATGAGTGTATGTGTGCACTGTTTCTTAACAACACATGAATGACTGAAGCCAGAAGTATAAGCATACATAAGTGTATGTTTAGACTTCTATTAATAAGGTGGGATACACTGTATAGAAGACAGAAACACCTTAAAACAAAACTAGTCCTGTGGATTGTGAAAAAAACACTAAGAATGACTTAAAAGTATATGAGATGAGCTTATACATACATATATTTTTTTGTCTTGTGAAACACTCCGTCAATAACACAAAGCCAGGTATGCTGGAATCTTTAAAAGTGTGTTTAGTTTTCTCCTGCTCCTGTTTTCAAACACAGTTTACCATAAGCTGAAGCTTAGGCTGTCAGTCTGAGGGGCTTCCATCCTGTCTCGTACCATGCACAGCTTCTCTGCTGCCAGGGTGCTGCCAGCCCTGCACTACATCTGACTACCAAAAGAACTGAGCAAATTGATGTATTTTCAAAAAGGCTTTTTCTTTCAGAAAATGCTTTTTGTCCACATTGAGCTTGTATATGGAAAGACGTAAGTTTCAATTAAAAGATCAAAATAAAAATTCTTAGATATATTAGAGTTGGTCCTTAAATAGCCCAATTCAAAGGGTAAAATATGTGTAACAATTAAAGCAGACCTTACTCATGTATTTGGTTAGTGACAGACGTTTGTCTGAAGCACTTTCTATGACAAAAAAGAGTCCTTTGTCAAGCCGAGATACCGTACTACACAGGCATATACAATATACAACTTTGATGCTGCTACAGCATATACAGCTAAGAGTCAAAAAAATAGCAGAGGGAAAGAAAATATGGAATACAGTAGAGATTAGCTTCGGGGAGCTGGAGTGATCTGCTTGTGGTTTAAACTCTATAGGGATGGGGGAACATAGAGTTATTGCTGGAGTGATAAGTCTGGGGGTGGGATTTAGTGGATGCAAATCACCAATGTACACAAAGCCTAGCAACAGCAAGAACATGAAATGCATTACACTGAGAATTTTAAACAGTTCAACCAAACCAACATCTTTTTATTTTTTTCCCCAGAAACAGCCCAAAGTAGATGACTACAGAAAACGAGAAGACTAAGTCAAATATCTGACAGTTCCATTCACTATTCCCTTAATTTTCTACAATTTCCACTGATGGATTCCATGAGAAAGAGGTGACTTCTGTACAATCAGCAACCTTCAGAGGATTTGTCTTTTATGAATTTGTCCAGCCTTCACTTCTATCCATTTCAGCTTTTACATCCAGACCTTTCCTTAGCCTCTCCCATTTCCCTTTACACTATTAGAAGAAACGTGTCTTCTTTAAGAAAATATAAACTTGTAGCTGTCAAATGCTGATTTCAACTGATAGTCCCTGATTCTACGGCAGCAATAAACAGGAGACAGCTGATTCCCCTCCACCTTTCCATGCCACTAAAGTTTTTGTAGATGTCCATCATAGTCTCTTCAGTTACCTGTTCTCCAGAATGAAGAGAAGTAACCTTGAAGTTCAGTTTAAGGAAGCCATTCCACACATCTGGTCATCTTCACATCCTTCTCTGAATCTTTTCCCATTCTACTATGTTCTTGTTGAGACGGAGGGATCAGAACTGCACAACATACGAAAGATACCATTATACAGTATAATTACATCACATTACATTATGACTTAATATGTAATATGTGATACATACTATTATATAATGGCGTTGTTAAAGACACTAAACTGCAACATCTACACTGCTTCTAGGCTAAGTCTTAGTCCATTAGAGGTATAATCTGATTAATACACTGCAACTCAGAAATTATTAAATAGCAGTTCAGAGACTATTATAAATTATTTGATGACTATTGGTAGAAGTGTCACGGATATATGAAGCAAATATTTTTTTCTAGGAGTGTACATTTTACTTGGACGGAAAAGCCAGACAATAAGCATATGTAAAATATTTCTATAGTTTCATTTTGCTTGCTTGGGATTAATACAGAAATATTATAAGATGAAATTTGACCTACCATGAGTAATAATGAAGGCAATCATAGAATACTTTATCTTAAGAAGATGCTAAAAGAGCAAACAGGACAACAAAAATTAAAAGAAGACAGTGAAACAACAGAAGAAGTTCACACAACCTAATAAGAGTGTAACAGGCATCTTATGATAAATAGAAGTCAGTGTAAAATATACTTTTGCTACCCTAATCTTTGTAATCTCCATATTTTCTACACTGTTCATGTGATGCTGTCTTTTTTCCTTTGTTTTATTTTTTTATGCTTTTAACTACTGTATAGTTTCTTTTTTTTCTGTTCACAACTGGATGTTTTCTGTTTGATGCTTTTCTGCTTCATTTAGCTCTGCTTACGTGCATACCACTGTTCTCTCCATTTTGTTTACTATATTTTGCATCAAGCATTTCATGTCTTTGCACCCTTGTGTGTATTTACAACTTCTTTATATCCTTTTATATATTTACACTTTTCCCGAGTACATTCTATTTTTTTATGCTTTGACCATTTCCTACTTATGCACTCTTCCATTCTCTTTTTATTTTCAACTGATTTTATCTCTGTCTTTCTGTGTCTGGATGCAGTAATACGTAATGCACACTTTATTCCCCAGCCCTTTGTTGTCCAACAACCTCACTCCAGTTCTTCTGCAGTGTGGGAATTACATCAGAACACACATTGGTTTGGTTTGTACCATTTTATAGTTTTAATACTTCTTTTACTAATCTTTCTTTCTCTCCTATTTTGAACATATATTGATAAAGCACACGATTCTTTTATTTATAAATGTATGACATGGGGAGGCAAACAAAATCTTGAAGAATGAGAAAAGGTACATGTCGGTGTCACATCAAAATGTGCTATAAAAAGCATAGTCAAAAACGCATTGTCAGAAATCTGTAAAAATGAAAGAAGCGAGAGAGTTTTTTTTTTATTTATTTCATGTTACTGTATTTTTATTGAATATGTGAAGAATCCTGACATTCCACAAAGGTGAGTGGTTCATTTGACAGGTCTTATGTTGTTATGGTTATGGAACAAAGAAGATGAAAACTGGACCAGAAACAAAAATAAATTTGTTAAGAAATTTATAATAAATCAATTATGAATATCTGTTATGCTCTAAGTAATGCTCTGCTAAAAGTGCAGAAAGTTTATAATAAGTGCAAGTTAGACCAATAAATTGGATACTTACTAATATCTCTTTGCTGCCATTGAAAATAACAGCAACAAGAAATAGAGCCAGTACCTGTAAAAAGCTAAGGAATACTGCTAACTAAGGCAATTCAAACTGCTTTTACATTGGTCACTCTGCCTAAGTCGTCTCAAACACACAGTGAATCACGAAAAATTTATACAGGTATTTTGTTCTAAAGCCAAATATATTATTAACTGTGAAGTACAGAGGTAAGAGCACAGAACAGTTTAGAGGCAAAATATAAAATTAAGCTCTAAGAAAATTACTGGAGATGCGTGAAAAAAAGTTTTTAGCCTGCTGTTGCTATACTTCACATGTGAAAGATGGACGTAAAATCTTGTTTAGCATTGTTTTCTGAAATATTTATGTTAATGAGCAAGGCTTCCCAAACAGTACAGAACAGTCTTTATCTAAGCCATTTATTCAAGAAAAGTCTTTCATTCGAAGAGATTGTACTTTAAAATGTAGATCTGAAAAAAGGAAATATGGGTAGTGTCATAAGATAAGAATATCATTACAAGGAAGAATATATGTTGTTTTAATGCAGTATCCTGTCTCCAGCAGTGAGCAGCTGCAGATGCTTGAGGAATGAATATATGAAAAAGAGCCTGTGTCCCTTCTACACTTGCAGCTTTCAGTAACCACCAGCTTACAGGCATGCTGAGCTGAAGGATGCACCTGGACCACCTCTGTATGTCCGAGTCATAAGCAAAGCAAGGTCATTTGAATGATCATTGCTAACCCATGCAGTGTTTAACTCTTATTGTTTTTAAAGGCCATCTTAATTTTGCTGCTTCACCCAGGTACAAAGATCTCTTTTCCTCCTCTGACTTTTTAAGATCTTCTTCTGAAAGTTGTTGCCTGTGTTCAGCCTTCACTCTGTGCTAAGGAGTTTTACTTGATTGTTTTATCTAGGAAAATTTCTTGTCTTCATTTTTCTGTAATATTTAAGAGCTTTTCACTACATGGAATGCAAAAGAAATTGGCAAACTGCATGGGAAAGAAACTACATTTCTGTACAAAACTGTCTTTTACCATCAGAAGGGGTTTCTCTGTTACATTCCCCACAAACAAACTACCTGTTCCTATCTTTTTGTTCTTTCTCTTCATACTATCTTTCTCTTGTCCCTACCAGAAGACTTTGTTTCATATATTGTTCATATGTATGTTTTCCAGATACCAGAGCCATCTGGATTGGGACATTTTCGTGAAGTGTCTAACAATTTAACACAGTTTGTGGATAATCCATCATTTCTAACTCTATTAACATCTGAGTAATTACATACTCAGCTGACTCCTGAAAAACAAAACACACACTATTCTTTGTGAAGAGTACAGAATAAAACCTGAAAATGTTCTTCATCTTACTACTTTTAGATAAATGGCTCCTAAATTTTTGAGGGAAAAAGAAATATTGTAATTTTGAAAGACAACAGTACTTTTATACTTCCAAAATGTTTTACTCCAGTAGACCTATTTTCAAAAAAAGTTTCTTAACTAATTCTTATTTTTTCTAGTATATTGTATTGTTTTTATTCAATAGATCTAGACTTTCATGCTACATATATATATAAGAATATACATATGAATATATTTAGACATATAAATATATATGTGTATGCACGTATGTATACAATCTATAGCTATAGCTATATGCATGTCTATGTCTATGTCTATGTCTATGTCTATATCTATATCTATATCTATATCTATATCTATATCTATATAAAACTTCCTTTTTGCCTTTGTATGATCCACTGAACCCCTTGCCATTATACATGGAAAACAGACTGACTAACACCATTCGCTGAAGTTGGAAGTAGTTGTACCGGGTATGGAGACGACAGCAAGTTTGCATTACTGTTGGATCTGAGGTGCTCCCAACAATAAGGCGGGCAAAGAAAGGTCTGATGCAAGGAATACTCTGTAAACAACGTCCTAGCAGGAAAAGTCAGCAGCTTTTTCCCTGTCCAGCAGAACTTTGAAACACTGATATCTAAGACTAATTAACCAAGACTTTTTAACGTTGGTATAAAATGAGAGAATTAAGCTCACATAAATATTTCTGATTACTATATTAATCCACAAGAGTCACATATTTCAAGAATTAAGAGCCACTCATCTCAATAAATCTGCAAACCAATAGGGATTTTTGAGACAAAATACTAGTTAGAAGAAGTTAATTTGGTGCAACACTCATTATTTTAGTAATGTGTATACTGTGCAGACACATAAACACATATATAGATACACATATATAAAAATAAAAACACTGGTACATGATGAAGGTGGAAAAGAGGACTCATTAATTGCTTGTAGTTAAAAATGAACGTATTTTTATTCTTATCACGGGCATTGATTTTCCTAGAGTTGATCAAATGTAATAAAAACTTGCAAAGGGACAAATGATAAAATCAGATTTATATAGCAAGTCACCTAAATAGCCTAATAGAGGGGTCTTTGTTTCACTGGTGATAGTGTATTGTGACGTTTTTAAAATGAGCATCATATTCTTTTAAAAACAGTTATATTAAAAAGTATTATTTATCTGAGAAACAAACAGCAAATGCTGATCTGATTACTTTATTGATTTTTGTTGGCACCTGGTAACAGAGAAAGTAGAACTTACTCCGCTGTACTTGTTTTACATCTATTGCATCCCAGATATCAATAAAATAACACATTTTGCCCAGATGTTTAATATATATGCGATCTTGTCTGTTGGTCTCTCAGTCGCTGACCCCAGAACTGTGTCCCATCCATTCAGTTCTGTATTGTCCCTTGCTTGCAACATATCCTGTGAAATCCTGTGAACATCCTGCAAAATACTGCACTGTGTAACTCAACTTTGTCTCAACTCCGGTGAATCAAATCAATAGTAAGCTGTGTGCTTTGCACTAGCAATGTGGATGGGCATTGACTGACAGCATTGTCTTTATAAAATCACATCATAAGTCTTCTTATGGCAAATTATTTCTTTTTCCTTCTTTTCATCACAGTTGCTAACATTTTGGCTATAGCTAATGGGTGACAGTGATTCAGCCAGGGCAATACCATGGAGAGTAATAAGAAAGCAAGAAGGAAGGCATTGTCTGTGACTAAAAGCCCCTAGTGAGAGCTGTGGTGTGTAAACAGGCATGCTGCTGCTGACATGTTGGAAAAATTTAACCTTAACAACAAGAACAAAATGGTACTTCTTAAAATTCCTTAGATAATGCTTTATAAAGAAGATTAATTGTCTATAAAGGCACTGTAATCGTGATATTTTCCCTGTAATTTTGAAGAATTAATTATCAATTACCCTTGGGTATAAAGTTGTGGAAATATAACATATCATGAGTTTTATATATTCAGAGGTTACAAAGGTGAAATACTAGACAGATTGCCTCCATTCCCCAAGAGAAGTACAACAGCTATTTTTCCTAGATATAGGAAATTACTTTAAAATATGAAGTTTTCAAATTTAATTTTTTTAAATGACAACAAAAAGAAGACACATATTAAGCTGTATTCTACTTAGAATTATTTATATAGAAGCAATAATTAATCAGAAAATATGGATTTTTTTCTGTAATACACACATCTCTTAGGATCTTGAAGCAAATGAAAGGTTTAACTTAAAAAAGGCGTAAGAAAGAGAACAGGTTAATTAGAGTATCCTGGTTATAAGTGTGGTATCAGTATCAATGGCCACAGCAGAGCTCCCAGAGAATGTATGAAAGAATTTTTCAATGGAATAATCTAGATCGAAAAAACAGTAAATATTTTTTCTCCTAAAATATATTATTGCATCCAAAACTTCTACCTCTACTTCCTGTAGAAATAACTAATACATAAATAATAAATACATAAATAATAAAGCTGATTTCCTTTAAAAGGAAAGGTTCAAATATTTGCCTTTGATTAAAGTTACATGATGCTCCCATCACAAGATCCTATTTTCAGTAGACTATAACTGACATAGTTTAGCATTCATATTATTATTGCCTGTTTCAGATTCCTGTCTTAGTCTGATTTTACTTGTTTTCAATTTCTGGGAAGATTTCATCCTTAATAGCCCAGCTATTTCTCCAAGGTTCAACAAAATAGGTTATTTAAATATGAATAAATTTTAGGTCACCATGACATTTTTTTTGATAAATCAGTTTCTCTACACTCTGGAACTGCTAGTTTGACAAATAATGTTTCTGCTTTTTTTATTATTATTATTTTTTAAACTGCAACTTTGAAAGATATTACAGATTTTAATGAGACTTGCTGAATTTTGAAAGTTGATGTTTCAAAAGAATCCAGTATTTCTCAAGACCCCAAAGCCTTTCCTGATCATAGTTATAGCAGCAACAAATAGATGCCCTTCCCAGAGATTATGAATACTTTCAGGCTTTAAAGATGCAGTTCATCTACACCTTGCCCCAAAGCACTTGGTCATCTGTCCTCCAGGCAATAAAGTGGACGTGGTGCCAGTCTCTGCATCCTCATATCATGTCTATGCTGTTCCAGAGAAGACGGACAAGAATTAAGTGCCTGTTACTCCAATGATAAAAATGGTCATAAGTTATTGATCCATAAGTGGCATGGATGCTGAAGACACCCAGCTGAAAAGCCAAAGTCTTGAGTTTCGTGTCTCACAGAAAGAAGGAACCATAGAATCATAGAATAGTTTGGGTTGGAAGGGACCTTAAAAACTTGTCTAGTCCAACCCCCCAGCAATTAGCAGAGACATCAACTACATCAGGTTGCTCAGAGCCCCATCCAAACTGACCTTGAAATATTTCCAGGCATTTACCATTACCACCTCTCTGGGCAACCTGTTCCACTGTTTCACCACGCTCATTGTAAAAAATTTCTTCCTTATACCTAATCTATATCTACCCTATTTTAAAACCATTACCCCTTGTCCTATTGCAACGAGCCCTTCTAAAGCATTTGTCCTCATCTTTCTTACATGACCCCTTTAAGTACTGAAAGGCCGCAACAAGGGCTCCCCAATGCCTTCTCCAGGCATAACAGCCCCAACTCTCTCACCCTGTCCT
>Ga0181612_155527_pt1 | contig 11658 bp, 8 predicted proteins | sample HoacroProtozoa21_FD_119630 | JGI IMG/M metagenome (GOLD analysis project Ga0181612, IMG submission 119630) | Hoatzin crop microbial communities from Cojedes, Venezuel. Combined Assembly of Gp0051906, Gp0051904, Gp0051908 | reverse complement strand
GATGGTGCGTCACGCCTAACGGCTTCCTGTGGTTTCTTTTCTTCCTTCGATGATGATGAATCTCCTACTGGTTCCGACATCTCCACATTCACTTTCCTGCCGTCAAATTCGGCATTCTTCAATACACGAAGAACAAAGTCTGCCTGCTCCACTGGCACCTCAAAAAACGAGAAGGTTTTCATGAGGTCTATTCTGCCCATGTCAACATGTTTGCCCGATGCGCAGCGATTTACCAAACCCATCAACTGCCGAGGTCCCAAGTTGTCTTTCTTGCCTAAGTTGATGAACAAACGCGAATAGCCTTTCTCTGCTACCCTGCCGTTGCCGCCGCGACGACGGCCGCCGCGTGAGCTTTCACCGCCTCGGCGTCCTTTATCTTCTCCGCCACGGCGCTTCTTGTCTTCACCGTTGCGGCGTTTTCCGTTTTCTTGAGGAACCTCTATCTCTGGCTCGTTCTGGTAATAGTTCAAAAATGTATTGAATTCCATCGACACCATCTTCTTGATGATGTCTTCTTTCTCCATCAAATCAAATTTGCGGTATATGGCTGGAAGATACGGGGCTATCTCGTCTTCTATCACCTCCACCTTCTCTATGTCGTCTATCACCTTGTAAAGCTGCTTCTCACATATTTCCTTGCCCGTAGGCAATGTGCCGGCAACGAATTTCTTGCCTATCTGTTTCTCTATCGCCTTCACCTTGGATTTCTCGCGGCTGTGGATTATGCAGATGCTCGTGCCCGACTTGCCTGCACGGCCGGTGCGCCCGCTGCGGTGGGTGTAATTCTCTATGTCTTCCGGCAAACCGTAGTTGATGACATGGGTCAAATCCTCTACGTCCAAACCGCGGGCGGCGACATCTGTGGCAACAAGAAACTGTATGCGGTGCTGACGGAACTTTTGCATCGTCAAATCGCGCTGCATCTGCGACAAGTCGCCATGAAGGGAATCGGCATTGTATCCGTCTTGTATCAATTTGTCGGCTATCTCCTGGGTTTCCACCTTGGTGCGGCAGAATATTATGGCATATATGTCGGGATAGTAGTCAACTACTCGCTTCAATGCGCGATAACGGTCACGGGCGGACACCAGATAGTAGATGTGGTTCACCTTCTCCGCTCCTTCATTGCGTGAACCGATAACTATTTCCTTCGGATCGGTCAGATAGTTCATCGCTATGCGCTCTATCTCTTTGCTCATCGTAGCTGAGAACAACAGGGTATTGCGGTCGGAAGGAACTCCTGCCAATATCGTGTCTATGCTCTCCGAAAAGCCCATGTCCAGCATCTCGTCTGCCTCGTCGAGCACCACATTGTGGACATTGTCAAGCACAGCCGCGCCGCGATCCATCAAGTCAACCAAACGGCCAGGGGTGGCAACGATTATCTGAACACCTTTCTTCAATGCGCGTATCTGCGCCTCTATGGATGAACCGCCATATACTGCCAAAACATGCAAGTCGTCAATATACTTGGAATAGTCCTTCAAATCATCTGTTATCTGGAGGCATAACTCTCGTGTGGGCGATACTATCAGTGCCTGTACTGTGTTCGATGTCACATCGGTTTTCTGTATCAATGGCAAACCGTATGCCGCGGTCTTTCCGGTTCCGGTCTGAGCAAGGGCTATAACGTCATTGTCCGTGCCTAACAAATAAGGGATAACGGCTTCTTGAACCGGCATTGGCTCTGCGTAGCCCATCTCCTTTATTGCCTTCAAAATCGATTCGGAAACGCCTAATTCTTCAAATGTCTTCAAATTAATCTGTTTTTTTAATGGTTCTTATATTCTTTCGCGAATTCCAATGATATGGAGTTGCTAAAACTGCGGCATACGTCCGACGCGAAATCCATGCCGCACTGCACCGACTTGTCCCACTGTGCCTGTGACATGTCGTTTAGCATCGGCTTGGTCACTCCTTCATGAAGCAGTCCGTAGATTATGCCGGCATTGAAATTGTCACCGGCTCCTATGGTGCTCACCGTCTCTATTGGTTCCACCGGATATCGCTTGTTCAATTTGGATGTTATCAAACGGATGCCATCTCCGCCCGAGGTGCAAATCATGTTCTTGCAATAAAACGACACTTCCGACTTGTATATCAAATCCGGGTCTGTCTTGCCGAACATGTTGTCAAAGTCTTCTTCTGAACCTCTCACGATATCGGCATATTCCATATTCTCCAGAATGCTCGCATACAGCTTCACTGCGTCTCCACGATGCGACTTGCGGAAATTTACATCATAATAGATTATCGCGCCTCGTGATTTCGCATAGTCCAAAAATTCTGTCACACGGCTTCTCAGCACTGGGTTAAGCACGAAATATGAACCCATCATCACGATGTCGTCTTCGTTGAGCTCTGGCCATTCCACCTCCAGTCTTGCCTTTGGGTAGTCTTTGTAGAATGTGTAGTCGGCGTCGTTGTTCGAGTCCAACCATGCCAATGATATTGCGGAACGCCCGCCGCTGAATGTGCATACGCCATCTGTGTTCACTCCGTTCTGGCGCATGAAATCTACTATCATGCGGCCTACCCTGTCGTCACCAGTCTCCGTAATCATCGACACGTGTTCACACATACGGCCCAATGATATTATGCCGTTAAACACGCTCCCACCCGGGACAGCTGCCTGTGGACGGCCGTCTTTGAATATTATATCGAGTATAGTCTCGCCTATTCCTACTACTTTACGCATAATGGAATCTTCTCTTTCTTACCTTAAAATCTGATTTATGGCATTTCTTCCTAATCCGTTCAACATTAATCAGCAAAAATCTTATCTGTCCGGATTGTCTGATTGATGATATGCCACTCAGCAATAATATGCTCGGAATACGTTCTCCTTTTTAGTCTTTGCCTGATGCCCGACGTGTTTCCTCCTGAATGTCTGCAACTCTGCAATTCGCAGTCATCACTTTCCTTCAATTATTGCAGTCAACTGTTCCAGACTGTCTGCACGGAACATGTATTCTGAATATGGCTTGTTCACCACGCCCTTCGGTGCCATGTTGTCCAGCATGGCGAACAGGTCGTCCCAATATCCGTTCACATTCCAAAACACCGTCTTCTTTTCTTGCTCACCAAAACTGTTGCTTGCCATCACACTGAAAGCTTCGTCTAAAGTTCCTATGCTGCCTGGAAGTACCACAAATATGTCCGACTCTCTCATCATCGTGTCTTTGCGGTCCGACAAGCCATCGGTATAGAACGTTATGTCGATGTTGTCGCTCACCATGTCGCGAGCAACTATCTTCTGAGGCACAACGCCAAACACTTTCGCTCCGTTATCACGAGCCGATTGTGACAACACTTCCATCATGCCGGCACGTGAACCGCCATAAACCAACGTCTTGCCATGAAGGCCTAACCACTTTCCGAAATCCGAAGCAGCATCATAATAACTCTGATCCATCTTAGATGAGGATGAGCAGAACACACATATTCTTTCGTTTGATGACATTTGTGACATGTTGGGTTTATATCAAGACTATAATATGTGAATGACTAGAAAAACAACGCTTTCTTGTGCCATCCAACTACGTTTCCGACCGCAAAGTTAGCAATTTTAATCCGCTTATCATCCTATATGACGCTTTTTTAAACTCAAATCTTGTTGATTAGGATATTTATGTATATTTTTGCGATAGTATGAATCACTCTAAATTTCGATGATATGACTTTTACACAAATGTGCTGGCCAATTTTCAATCAGGCCATTGAAGACTATCATATCCACAACAACGTGGACCACAAAATGCAAAATCCATACGAACAAGGGTCTATCCAAGCATATCTTTACATGAAAAATTGGATCGATACCGTCCAGTGGCATCTCGAAGATATAATTAGGGACCCTGAAATCAATCCTGTCGAGGCTCTAGCTATCAAAAGGAGAATCGACAAAAGCAATCAGGACAGAACCGACCTCGTCGAGATGATCGACAGTTTCTTCCTCAACAAATACAAGGATGTCTCAATAAAGGACAACGCCACCATCAACACCGAAAGCCCAGCATGGGCTATCGACAGGCTTAGCATACTCGCACTGAAGATTTACCACATGGATGAACAGGTCAACAGAAAAGATGCATCCGATGAACATATCGCGAAATGCTCGGCTAAGCTTAATGTCCTCAAAGAACAGAAAGAAGACCTCACAACGGCCATCGACCAATTGCTCAACGACATTGAAAACGGGAACAAATACATGAAAGTGTACAAGCAAATGAAAATGTACAACGACCCTTCAACTAATCCCGTTCTTTACAAAAAATAAAAATTAATTTCTTTAATTTCAGGAGGTCATGAACAAATTACTTATAATGCGATTATCCGCGCTGGGAGACGTAGCAATGACCGTTCCTGTCATCGACTCGCTCGCAAGGCAATACCCTGAATTGCAGGTGACTGTCCTGACTGCCAACAGATGCAAGGAGTTCTTCGATTGGATGCCGCAAAACGTCAGCGTCAAAACTATCAATGTCAAAGATTATAACGGATGGAGCGGACTCAACAAGCTCTATCGGGAAGTGAGCGATGTCAACTATGACGCTGTGGCTGACCTCCACGATGTGCTGCGCACTAAATTCCTAAAATGGAGATTCCGGATGGCTGGGAAAAAAGTGGCGGTAATCAATAAAGGCTATGCCGAGAAAAGAGCGCTGATTGCACACGGCAACAACAGCCGACAACTAAAGTCAACTTTCGAAAGATATCTCGACACATTCAGGGATTTGGGACTCAACGTCATTCCTGACTTCAACAATATACTCAACAACAAGAAAAAAGAGGATTTCAGCCAAGTGTTCAAAGTGACTGGAGAAAAATTGCCTTCTGAAAGATGGGTCGGAATAGCTCCTTTCGCTACATACGAAGGGAAAATTTTCCCTCTAGACAGAATGAAACTCGTGGCTAAGATTCTAGCCGAAAGAGGATGCAAGGTCTTCTTGTTCGGAGCAGGGAAAAAGGAAGAGGAAGAAGTGAAAACTTGGGAAAGGGATGGAGTGATGAGTGTCATCGGCAAATTAGGCGGATTCCACAACGAACTGCTACTGATGTCTAAGCTGGATTGCATGATTTCCATGGATTCAGCTAATATGCACCTGGCCTCTATGGTGGCAACGCCTGTGGTCTCCGTGTGGGGAGCAACTCATCCTAAAGCCGGATTCCTCGGATGGAAACAGAAGAACATGTACACCGTGCAACTCGACCTCAGATGCAGGCCTTGCTCTATTTACGGCAACAAGCCATGCCAATACGGTGACTACAGATGCATGCACTTCTTGCCGAAAGAGAAAATACTAAGGCACGTTTACAGGGTGCTGGGTATGGAAGACGTGCTCATGGAAGATTCTATGACCGACAAAAACAAGGCTAAGACATCATAACCGGTTAGAATATACCCACATGAAGAATCTAGCATTCAAAATTGCATATAATTCTACTTACGCCTTGTTGTGGTGCCTGTCACTGCTGCCGTTCAAGGTGATGTACATAATATCCGACTGTTTCCTATATCCCATCGTCAACTACTTGGTGGGATACAGGAAACGCACTATCAGAGCCAACCTCAAGAGTTCTTTCCCCAATATGTCAGACAAGGAAAGAAAGAACATCGAAAAAAAGTTCTATCATTTCTTCTGCGATTACATCATCGAAAATATAAAGTTGTTTTCCATATCTAAGAAGGAAATGATGAAACGCATGACTTTCGGCAATCTCCAGTCTATTTACGACGGATACAATGAGGACAAAAGCAAGAATATCGTCTATATGATGCTTGGGCACTATGGCAACTGGGAATGGATAGCTTCACTGCAATATTGGATGCCCGATTCTCATTGCTCTCAAATCTACCACCCTCTTTACAACAAGGTGGCTGATAAAATGTTCAACAAAATCAGGGAGCAATACGGAGGAGAATGCATTCCAATGAAGCAGACTCTCAGAAGGCTCATCGAAATGAAAAGGCAAGACAATATCGTCGTGCTGGGATGCATATCCGACCAATTGCCAAAATGGAATAGCATTCATCATTTCACATGGTTCCTCAATCGTGATACCGCTGTTTTCACCGGAACGGAGCAGATGGCTAGAAAGCTCGACGGAATGGTCTATTATGGAAGAGTGACAAGACCTAAAAGAGGATATTATCACATGGAAGCCATTAAAATGACTTATCAGCCGAAAAATACAAGTGAATTTCAAATAACCGACGACTACATGAAATTGCTTGAGGAGGATATCAATGCTAACCCGCATCTATGGCTTTGGTCGCACAAAAGATGGAAACGGACCAAGGAACAATGGGAGGAAAGACAAAAAGAGGAACAAGACAAGCATAAGGACAAATAAATGCCAAGACAAACAAATCAGTGAGATGCTGCATTCCCCAATGGCAATGACACTGCATTTGGCAGTCAACATACATCTGTGTTTCTGAATCAATGAATGCATAACATCATTGACAAAACAACGTGAATACGAATAAATATGAATGAAATCAAAATACATAACGACTACTCGTATCTTCGCCAATTTATAGAGAAATTGCCTCTGAACTTCGATAAGGAGGGGGGGGTTCTTTACGATAAGCGCAACACGATAAAGGTATTCAGGGTCAATGGTGCCAATCTGGCTGTTAAACGATTCAAAAAACCTAACTTCTTTCAACGGCTGGCATATTCAACCTTTTGGACATGCAAGGCTGAAAAGGCGTTTTACTTTGCGGATAGGTTCAGAACTAAAGGATTTAACACACCACATGAGGTGGCTTTCATAAAAGTCTGGAAAAACGGACTTATCAAGCAGTATTACTACATCTGTGAATGGTCGAAGCTCAATTCTGCTTGGTCGCAGTTGGTGGACACTCTGCCTGAATACAATAAGGAAATGGCATCTGATATCGGAAAGTTGTGTGCCGCTCTCCATGCCAATGGCATACTCCATGGCGACCTCAATCTCAGCAACTTCCTTTACAAGGAAAAGGAAGATGGCAAATATGATTTTGAACTTATCGACATCAACAGAGCCAAATTCGTTGACAACCCCAGCAGGCACTTGTGCTGCAAGGACTTGATGAGGGTAAGTGACAAAAAAACGCTCATAAATGCCATACTGACTTCTTATTGCAACACAAAAAACTGGGATTTGCAACAAACCAAAATTGAAGTGGCTCAATGCAGGCGAAAATACGACCGAATGAAACAACGTTCACACCGTCTGAAAAAACTTGTTGGGAAATAAATGTTTTCTTGTTGGCGCCACAGCAACTATCCTTGATTCTTTGTGGACATCGATTCCTATGAAAATCCTTTGAATCTTGTTGGAAAATAGCTGTTGTCTCGTATTGAGCAAACTGCTATCTTATTCATGACAAAGATAAGGATGGCTTAATTCCACGTAATGGCTTTACTCCTGGTTTCTGAATCATATCTCCGCATATTTTGCCGACTGCCGCAGAAAGTGCGAGCCTGAGAGAATATCCTTCCTGAAGTTTCTCCGACATCTTCGCCACATTCTGTCTCATCTCCATCATTTGCTTGTCCGACAAATCCCGCAAGGTTGTTTCCAAGTCACCCAAACTGCCAATACATATTCCTATGCCATAATAATTCACAAGCTCTGCTATGGCTGACTCTTTCCATACTATCAGTGGCAACCCTGCTCTAATATAAAAAGACGCCTTATGAGGTGTGTTCAGGCGCAGATATTCCCCAAAGTCTCCTGTGCATGTCGTGGTCTTGTCACCATCCCATACCAAGCCGAAGTCTCCCTCTACATTCTTGATGAAATCATCGGATGGAAGAAAATCATGAAGTATAAGATTTTTCCTGCCTGATATTTCTTGGAGGCAATCAACCTTTCCATAAATATGAAATTCAAACTTGTCGCCTATATTATCCACATCAAGCAGAAACGCATTCTTACGGTGACTTAGGTTACCAGCATACACTATCTTTATTGCCTCTTCATTTTGCCTTAGTCTGTTCTTCTCATTTCTTGCGTCTGTCAGATAGTCATGGAATCCAAGTGTTCCTACAGGTCTGCCTATTTCTCTTTCCCTCAACCACTCTGCCATTATATGATTGGTGGCTATAATATAATCAGAACAACGAAGACGATTCATTTCCTGAGCAACAGTCAATCTTTTCCTTCTGAACGAACCCAAATCATGGATCAAACTCACAACCTTTGCTCCACGACGATGAGCTACCCAACAAATGAATCTGAAATACTTCTTTACAGGATATTGCAGAAACAACACATCATTCCTGCGAACATTGAAGCAATATCGCATTATGCCTATAAGATTCAGCAAGAATGTCAAAACTGAATTCTTGTAATAGCTGCGTTTGAGACCTAGATTGATTCCGCCCATGGCTTCCACTGTCTTCTCATTGTCTGATTTGGCTTTGTTGCCAGCCGAAGTAATGTTCCTGTAATTACGGCTTATATAAACAATTCTACGTCGCATTTCCATTTTTTTTGAACTATCGCAATCATATTTGCCTGCAATGCTAATCAATGATGAAGCATGAACGCCTATTGGCAAAACAGAACTGATTTATAACATCAGCCTCATTAATGGCAACATGCACCTTGATTTGCGTTTCTTTATAAACGATTGCTAAGAAATACAATCTGAAGAACCGGTCGCCTTATTGTTCTGCGTTGCAAGCGTTGCCATTACGGCAACCGATTCTTCAGCAATGATTCTTTCTTCGGGACTCAGCTGATTATTAGTCCCTTTATTTCACAAATTTTCGTTTTACATCTAAGTCTTTTTTCAAAGACTTAATCTTTAATCTCACTTCAGTAAAGTTTTACTGATGACGCAAAGGTATAGCTAATAAATGAATTTGCGAAAATTATGCAAAGGAATATTTTGAAAAATGCTTACTATTTACCTTTGATTAACTTTTGCCCACTAATTAATTAACTTTCAGAAACGTATGGACGACAAAACACTAATTCATATTTCCTAATTACTAAAAACTATTTCCCAACAACTAATTCCTTAAAAAATTACCGGATGGGGCAATCAAAGTTGACGAAATCCCATCCGGTTCAATGAACAAAGAAGTCTTTTTTTCTATTTTTCTATCGTTAATTCCTTGATAATACGTTTTCCCTTCGAATATCTCTCTATCACTGACAGAACATATCTGATGTCAACGCCTATGCATCGTGTGAGCTTCTCATTAAACATCACGTCACTGCTCATGGCTTCCCAGTCGCCGTCGAATGCCAAACCTATCAAACGGCCTTTTCCGTCAAACATGCCGCTGCCGGAATTTCCTCCTGTGATATCATTGTTGGTAAGGAAGCACAAGTGCATATCACCTGTCGTCTTGTCGTAATATTTCTTGCCGAAATTCGATTTCTCAAACCATTCCTTTACTGTCGGTATCAAGTCGTAGTCCCTGTTGGTGGGATAATTGTTGTTCTTGTCAAGCAGTGTGGAAGCCTTGGTGTAATAGTCATAAACTATATTCTTCATCGGAGAATACCCTTCAACAATGCCATAACTCATCCTCAATGTGAAATTGGCATCGGGATAATATTCCTTGTCCTTGTTCATCGCTCTTAGGGCTTCCTCCAACCGCCTCTCGTCATTGTTTGTATCCTTGCTCAGTGACGAATACATGTAATATTTCATCAGCATCTCAAATGTAAGGTCAACAACGGGGTCTTCAGCTACTTCCTTGATATTCTTCACTCGTTTGGCTTCCTCTTGGTTTGCCAGTTTGGACGTGCTGAAAACATCTGCTATATATGCGTCAATGTCTCCATTATAGGCTGAATCTATCCTTGAATACACACTTAACAAGAATGTCGAGTCTGGAACTGCTGATGCATAATTCTTTAATAAGGCCGACAATGTCTTCTTTTCCAAATCCATGTCTATGTCCTTATATGCTTCCGTCACCTTTCGCTCAATATAATCGCCCTCGCTCTCGCTTTCACTGATTGCATGGTTCAAAAGGTCGAGGCTTAGCATATTGAGGCTGCTGCCCTTCAAGGTTTCTTCTATCAAAGTGCAGACATATTTGTATGTCGAATTGGATGCGTAATTGGAATTAAGGGAATCAAGAACTCCTACATACTCAGAGTTTGCGTCTGTGTCCGACATTATCCACTCGTTGAGTTCCTTCTCCATGTTTCGTTTCTCATCAAGCACGCCAAAACGCTCTATGGATTCATTCATGCCTATTGAGTTCTTCCAATAATTGGAACATTGGGCATATTTCGAGGAATATTTTATCCTCACGGCATCATCGGCTTCCATTGCATTCTTCCAACTATCCAAAATCACTTCACGCACTTGGATACGTGGCTTGTTTTCATTTTCCATCATATCAACTATGCCGTATGAACAGAGATAACGGCTTGTGCTTCCTGGATAACCAAAGGTCATGCAATATGAGCCTGGACGATAACCTGCCAAGGAAACATGTGCGTATCTCACTGGCTTATAAGGAACATTGTTCTCGGAGTATTCCGCTGGATTGTTGTACTTATCGGCATAAATGCGGAAAACACTAAAATCACACGTCTGACGAGGCCAAACCCAGTTGTCGGTGTCGCCACCGAACTTGCCGAGACACTCTGGTGGAGCGCAAACCAAACGCACATCCTTGAAGTCTTGGTATATGGAAAGGTAATACTTGTCGCCTCTGTAATATGGGACAACCTCGCCATGAATGAATTTAGCGGTGTCTTCCACTGCCTCCGACATGAGACTGCACACTGAGTCTATAATTAAGGCACGTGTACGTTCGTCTGCGTCAAATGGCACATACGAAAGCACCTTGTCTGTCACATCAATGGTGGAAAGATGAAACGACACATACAAGTCTTTGTTGGGAAGTTCGTCTTTCTGTTTCTTTGCGAAAAATCCGTTCTTTAGATAATCATGCGATGTCGATGAGTGTGACTGGATTGAGCCATAACCGCAATGGTGATTGGTGAACACCAGTCCTTCTGAACTTACCACTACTCCCGAACAATAACCACCGAACATCACTATCGCATTGTTGAGGGATGGCTGGTCTGCGCTATATATCTCTTCGGGAGACAATTCAAGGCCCAATGTTCTCAACACACTATCGGTGCGATGCGATATGTTGCATATCATCCACATTCCTTCGTCTGCTTTTGCTGAAGTGGAGATTAGTGTCAACATCATCACAACGCAAATTTTTAGGATTCTGCTATTCATATTTCTTCGTTTTTTGATATCTGATTTCATTCTCACTCTATAGCGGAGATTCTGATATTTAGCGTTTGAAATATTTGCCTACCAATGGCAACTGCGCCAATGGAAGGTCTGATTTTAATATATAGCCCACAAAGACTAGTATCAAAATGGTATTGGCCACTGTCGCCCACAACAAAGGCAACGAATTGGTCAAATATTGCATCACTGCAAACAGTATGAGGCACAATATCACATATTTGAATATTGACAGCACCGGATAGTCTATCGGATATTTCTTCTGACCCACAAAATATGACAGCAGCATGGATATGCCATAACCGGCAAAACCACCCCAAGCACATGCCATATAACCGTAACGGGGAACAAATATGACATTTATCAATATCAAAACTATACAGCCTATGCCCGAGAACACTGCGCCCCAAATAGTC
>Ga0181612_181086_pt1 | contig 11659 bp, 6 predicted proteins | sample HoacroProtozoa21_FD_119630 | JGI IMG/M metagenome (GOLD analysis project Ga0181612, IMG submission 119630) | Hoatzin crop microbial communities from Cojedes, Venezuel. Combined Assembly of Gp0051906, Gp0051904, Gp0051908 | reverse complement strand
TTCATTATAGCAAAACGGTGAAAGGCAGAAGATTCTGGTGCCTGTGTTATTCACCATATTTATCACTGTTTTGGAAATCAGGGCAGCTTGTAAGGTAACAAAATTACAGGTGATTCAAAGAAGGAAGTAGAGAAAGATTAATTAAGCACATGACTTTCTCGACAGATGCTTGCCCAATCCTTTGATGCTTGTCCAATTCTTTTTTTAAAAGCTGCAGTGATGGAGACTTCACTGTCCCTCTTTGCCAGTCTGCTCCAGTGCTGCACAGTCCTCACTACTGCAGACATTTTCCTCATGAGTAACCTGTCTTCTCTGCTGTGATGCCTGACATTACTCTTTATCCAACCCCCAGCAGACACCAAGAAGAGTTTATTCCTTTCTTATGACTCATCTTTTGCATATTTAAAGAATTATTTTTATGTTTAGTGACTTATGTGTGTCTAAGGACTCATAATGAGATATTTAAGGACTCATTATCTCTCACTGGAGTCTCCTCCACACTCAGCCAAATTCCTCCAACCCTTCTCACTACCAACCCCCACAGGACAAATCTTTCTTGAATCACTGTGACCTAAGTGGGACACAACTTTACCAGCACCACAAATAACAAAAGAATTACATCATATTTCAGCTGTTGCCTGTTCTGTGTCTGAATTCTTCACTAGTAGTGAATTTGCAGACTACTATACGCCCCAAGATGAACTCTCCTGCACTAATCAGTCATTCCCCTCCTATGTTTCTGGAGTTTTCTATTCCTATTTAATTACTAAATTTTTTATTTATCCTTTTTCAGTTGCATCCGATTTCTTCCAAGACATTTCTTCAATTTGTCAAGATTGTTCTACTTTCCCATCTTGTCTTCTGTCAATCGCTGCAGCTTCTCCAAGTTTAGTCATTCATGTAATTAAAAAGCATATGCCTTCTCTCTCATGTAAGTAACTGTTGGAAGTCTTGAATAGTGCTGGACACAATACAGACACTGCTGAACCTCAGCAGATATTTTTTGCGAATTTGAGAATGAGCTGTTGATCACTACTCTCTGCGTACACGGTTTTAACCAGTTATGGTACTTCCTAACGTTCATCTACTTCTTTTTTCCATGCTTATGGGAATGTCATACAAGGAATGTTGAAAGCCTTAATAAACTAAAAGTGTGTGCCATTAAATTCCTCCTTCTAACCAACAAGAGCTGTTGCCCTGCCACAGAGGTTAAAATATATTAGTTTGACATGACAGATCCTTGTTAGGTGTCGTTCACCTGGTTTTCATCTTCCAGATGTCTCAAATTCTTTGATTTGTTACTCCAGCATTTTTCTATGAATTGAAGAAAAGCTGGTTGCCTTGTAATTCCCCTGTTCCCTTATAATGATGAGAACTATGCTGACCTTTTTTTAGGCTTGTGATGTATCCAAGTTTGCCTCTGACACAGAATTCTAGCTGTCCTCCTCACTGGGATGGATCATCCTTGTGACCTTACTGTAACATTCAGGGACTCTCCATTTTCCTTCAATCCTTTCTGTCTTACATCTGTTTTCTGTGTTCATCTTGCCTGCTGGATCTTGGAGTATGGTGAGGACTGCTTTCATAAGTCAGTTCTCTTTATTTTGATCTTTTCTCCTCCTGCTTTTTCCAAGAGTTTTAGGATATGTCATATCACTGTCACACTTGTAGAGGTCACCTTCACTTAAATGTTCTTATATGGAATCAAATGAAGAAGAGTATCACTTCTAGATGTTTTCTCCACCCTCTGCATTAACAATGCTGCTGACAACACATCCCAAGATCTTGTGGACTGTCTCTACCCTGCTATTTTTCTCATCTAGCAAATTCCTGTGTAGGAGTTAATCTCATTAATACCAAGTCTCATGTTTTGGGTGGTTCTATAAGTTGCTGAGAAAATGTCGCATTCATCTGATCTTCCTGCCATTGCAAAATGCTGCTGTGCTCATGCCTGTGTAAATCTTCTCCTTTTCTATTTACTCTGCGAACTTGATGACTGTGAAAGCAGAAGGGAGATCTGGATTGTTTATGTTAGGTAGAAGATGTGGGTAGTTCTTTCTCCCTTCTAATAATAGGTGACTGACATGTAAAAGACAAGAAATTTGAGATGGATAAAAGGAAGCCTTTTCTTCCACAGACTTATCATTAGACCATTCATTGCCATGGGAACTCTTTTTAACTGAGATGTAAGACTCAAAAAGCTTCATGGGGCGTGGATGTGGATAGAGTACATTTCCACACAGCATGTGTACTGAAAACAGTGTTGAATAAAGATGCTAAATCTCATTCTCCGAAACTCATGCCGGTCTCTAAAAATACAATGCCAGGGTGACTCATGAGGTGATATAGTGGCTTACCCTTCCAAGGTGAGTATCTGTTATGCAGGAGCGAAGGAAGCTTTCTGAGCCCCAAATCAACTCTCCCATGTGTGGCACATTTCTGACCACCGATGATACCAGGGCAATGCTGTCAGGCTGTTCCTCCCAACCTGAGCACAGCTGCATTTACCTCTGCACCCACTTATAGCTCTTACACCTTCCCCAGAAGCCTCTGCTGCCAGAATTTATGGAGGACATGACAAGGTTTCCATACTGAATCAGAGCAGCGGCTGCTTACTTGTTCCTAAACTTCAATAACTTTTCAGCAGAGTTCCCAGCATTTTCACTTATAATCCAACTTCCTGAGTCACTCATCTACTTCTGTTTGCCCTTCCAGACTTGTGAGCTCTTCTGCAGAAACTGCTGCTTTATGGCATCATGTGCTCCACATATTCCCTTCCTCCTCATCCACATTTTCCCTGCACTCCCACCTCACCTTGCCGCCCACGTCCCTCCCCTCTCAGCAGCTCTCTGTCTGCTCCCTTCCTCCGTTCCTCTCCTGCACCTCTGCCCTGCAATGCTTCTGTGCAGCCTTCATTTCTGCTTGCTTGAGGTACCCCATTCCCCCCACCAAACTCCACAAAAGTCTTGCTGCACGTTCAAAGTCCCTCCAAACTTCCCTCTGTCCTAGTCCCGCATCCCTCCCTGTGTATTCCCAAACTGTCGAGCTCCACCTTGGCATCACAGTATGTCACGAGTGACAGGACTTGCTCGTGACAGTTCTCAGATTTCAAGAGGTGAAGAAGTCCCTGTCAAGGGAAGCTGGGATTTTCCTAGACTGTTTTGTTGGAGAAAATTGCAGGGAACAAAGAATCAAGGTGGGACATGGACAGTTAAATTTGATTATTTACTAGGAATGGTGCTATAGTAGAAGGAGCCCATAAAACATATACATAAGAGCAGTAAAAAGCAAGGCGCTGCAGCTTCCTAAAGGAAACTTTATCAAGTTTGAAAGTGAACGATAAGAGTGTTGAGGTAGGACTGTTCTCAGTAGGGTCTTCATCTTTTTTAACAAAAAAGAGTGTTTTGTCCCACAGTGAGTGATTCACACCTGCAGGACTGGATCTAGGTGCAAGTGGTTGCTTCCTAGTGGGACAATGCCAGCTGTAGGGGCTGGAGTGGTGCCTGTAAATCCCCTTGCCTCTACCCCCTCACAAGGTCCACCTCTGCACAGACTGACAATTTGGTTTCAGGGAAAGGAAGAAATTGGATTATTTAGAAAATAGTGTAGAGAAAGAAAGCTTTCAATACATTAAAAAAATGCTTTTACTGGCTCCATTCTTGAAGAAGAGATTTTTCCTGACTTAGAAACACCTACAATGGCAATGAAGACAAATCGCCCAGAAAATTACTGGAAAAAATGTGTAAGGAAGAGGCTGATTAATTTCCAAAGTAGTTTTCTGGGAGATTTGTCTTCATTGTCATTGAAGGTGTTTCTAAGAAAGAGTCTGATTAATTTCCAAAGTTAAGACTGCCCTTGTTTAGACAGCAAATCATGTTTGCCATGTTTCCACTCTGGTGATTTACATTTTTCACTTTGGTCACAGGCCAGAAGGATTTACAGCTTGAGAAAGGATCTTCCATCTTCCTAGGAAGTTAAATCATTGGCCCTGCTTCAGCTTTTGTGTATAAAGGAGATTAACATCATATTGACGTATAAGGTTGAATGAACCACAAAACAGATGTTTGGATAGTCAACTGAACACTGAACCCAATGGAAAAATTCCGTTTTGATCAGTTTGAGGTAGGCCTAGTCATCTTGTGACTGTGCAGGATACTAAAATCTGGACTTTATAAATAAAACACTCATTAAAAAAAAATTCCTGGAGAAACACAACTGCTTCAGGCTTCTCATTTTATTTTTTTAAACTGCAGTAATCTCCGGCATGGATGATCTAGACCAAGTGGAATACATTGACAATAGTTATTATAATAATTATGGATTTTCAGATGATAGCCATCTGCTAATCACAGCCGGTCCCCATCTAAAATACTCCTGGTGCCATGATGTTATCTTTCTGGTGACTTTTCCCAGAGGTTGCTCTGGGAATGAGGGTGGACGGCCAGTGGGTCCTGCTGTGGAGAGACAGTTCATCACTGGATGTTGACTTCATTCCCAAAGAGCACTGTGAGGCATCTCAGTTAAAGCAGTGGGTAAGGATCGGGATTAACCATGACCGGTCTCTATCAATCATACACAAAACTAGCCATAATACAGACCTGGACTGCTCATCCCCAAAGTGATGATGCAGTGATGCCTCCAGGTCGTTACAGCCAAGTAGCATAATTAGCTGCTGCTGCTGCAGATGTGATTTCCCTTTCTTAGGCTTGCTGTGTTTTATTGGCTTTTTCAGCCAGGTATTCTAATAGTTACCATCTTTATGGCATATGGCAAATTTACATCCTTTCCATGCTAGTCTCGTTAGCAAGCAGTAGCAATGAAAATCTCACTGACATTTTCTTACCTGAAAGGGGATTACAGCACTGACTTTTTTTATCTCACTTATGGGACGAAGGGGAAAGGATGACCTCTCTACCACATTATTAAGGTCTATGTTTTAAGCATGCTTGTTATTGTTCACTTTCTCTAACATAAGGTGTTCATTTGTTGGACCAGCAAGCGCAGCGCTGAGGCAAACAGACCTGTAGTGCGCATTGATCCTCGTATGCTGTAAATGTTGGACAGTTGGGTCCAGCCCTTGCTCAGAGCCCACGTAGTAGGGATGGTCAAGGACACTGCTGCATCTGCTGCTCTTTCAGTCAGATTTGGTCAGGTAAGTGGTGAGAAACAGAGAACCAGCAAGTGCCAGCTTTGTTTACCAAGAAGTTTTCGGATATGGAGTACTAGAATACCAGGGTGTCTTGGGTTACATCACGGGTAGATTGTGTTTGTTATAGGAATCCTGGAGGTGAATCTGACCTTTAATCATCACTAAACTGGATAAAGGAAAAAGCCTAAATTAAGACTCTTAGAAGGAGCAAGAGAGGTGGGGGTTTTTTGTAATTTGACCTGACAATATCTGTACAAACAGAGGAAACACGTGATACAAGTTGCAATTTTCTGTTAAGCTTCTGAGTGTTAGCACTGGCATAAAAAGAAATGGTACCTTTGAAGTCTCTTAATAGACTGAAACACTTATTTAGACAGGAATGTGGGTTGCAAGATGGAGAGCTGGTCAAAAGTGATTGTATCTTCTGAGAGTGCACCCTCCAAGTTCTGCTTTAATTGAGGATATTCATTTGAGGTCTTTCGTTCAGCTACAAAATTTGCAGATATGTTGACCCTCATTGATCTCTGAGATAAACTTAGGCTTACACCAGAGAGGAAGGTGGACCCAGTGTGTGCAGAATCCTCCATGAATATTACTTGCTTTTCTTTTCTGTCACTCCCTTTTGAGATTCGTCTCCCCTGACTTCAGGGGATTTAGATTAAGCTACTCATCCACTACAGTTAATAGAAGGAGAGACTCATCAACCATAGGGTGTAATTCATGTCACATCACAAATTTCATTTCTCATCACCCTAAACATAGCCTGTGGAAGTGGCTTGCCCTTTCCACTGACTTCACACAGACCATGGACCTATGGATCTAGTTAGATGGCTTAAGGTAAATTTGATCAAGGATCATCCTGGTGTCCATGCTGACTTTACACTTCCTGTTCCCCAAAAGTCAGAGAGATGAAAAGGAGAAAAACACTGCCAGTGGCATCCAAGGTACCCAAAGGAAAGCTCAGTCTGTAAGCCGCGTAAAGGAAGTTAATTTTTTTGCCTTTTCTCTTCCTTTTGTACTCTCTCCTTTGACCTCTGCCAAATTTTACTCTTTATATTTCATGTCCCTCTAAATTTTCTGAAATAAATACCTAACCCTGGGCTGGAGATCTGCCACAGTTTCAAGATAAGTGAGCCCTGCTTAAACAACCCATTTCATCATCATCTAGTTTTGATTTCTACTGTCATTTTTGTCTTTCTCCACTTTAAACGCTTATGAAGTATGCATGTTATCCCAGAAAATACCTATTTTAGGTCCTAACTGGAAAAGCCTCTTTCCATTCCAGGGATATTTTGAAAGTCTGGAGGTGAGTCTGGGCATGTCTAAATGGATGGGCCCAGACAAGTATGCTCACTTGCCATGCTCTGAGCTGATCGAATGGGAGCCCATTCTTGTCTGGAAACCATCGAGCCATGTTCCTGCAGCTCTGTGCCCAGGCTAACATGCCCTGCAGAGGAGACCACATTTGTCTGCACCCATCTGCATAGACATGTCTTATGCATATAAAGCACTTAATTTTGTTTCTCTTCCTCTTGTTGGTTGCTTCTCTTGATGCACAGACATACGCGTGCAGACACACATGCGTGCACACACTCCCCTTTGGTATACCTATTACAATCTACAGGGGCTCAAGTGGCACCAAAATGTCCCAGGAATTATTTATTTACAAACAACCAATACCGTCCCTTTTGAGTGAACAAGCAATTGAAAACCATCCTATATCCTCTCTTTGTGAAATGTTATACTGGCAGATAAACTAGATGATGTGATGATGCGTTCCATCTCTAATTTATGATTTATGGTGTAGGCAAAATTAACTGAAAGCCTGACATTTGTAAACTCTTTACTTCAGGCAATACACTCCAGAAGGAACTAACAAAAGAGAAATGTTAGTTCAAAAGGCAATCTTTTCCAGCTACATCTGCATGTAAGGTTCACTCCGTGAACTCACAGGCTGTATTGAAATGAGTAGAGGGAACAGAGACCCTGAATTTACCGATGTGCAAACAGCACCTTGCTAGGCAGATGCAGACTGTGGCCTGAAACCAATTAACATGGTTTTTTTACAGCCCTTGCTGCCCCTGAATCTTTGGAGGAATTCTTACTGGTGCAGACTTCCTCCTGGAGCATTAGTAAAAGGCAAGCTGGAGCAGCAGTCTCACAACACCTTCAAAGAGCATACCCCTGGCCCCATGCGTGGAGCCAGCCCTCCTGACACTGGTGTTCACACACCTCTCCTTCCCGACCGGCTGTGATTAACGTCCCTTGGAACACCCCAGGTGTTCTGGGTGCCTGGCGCTTATTACTGTGGATAGCTGTTTTGTGGAAGACAACTGGGGTGGAAAAAGTCTTGTAGTCTCTTCCGCCTTTTCTCACATTAGTGGAAGAAGAACCTTCAATAGTGCCTGAGAAACTGCTTTTGCACACAGGGTTCCCATAGGCTGTGGAGGGTGCATATTGGTATACAAAGTGGATGCCTATGGATATATTTCTGTGGTTTTGGCTAAACAAATGTAATGGATGCCTTCATTACTAAAAGTCTGCTCCAATAGCCAGCAGCGTATTTTCCTCATCTTGTAGCATTTAAACAAACATTATTCCGTTCATACTGGTGGAAGTGCCTCTGTTTCTAAGGGCTTGTCTGCAAGGGAAGATGAGTGTGCATTAAGATAGGGTACAAATTTACAGTGCTCTTGGGGTATCTGTACTTGATAGAAAAGCTATAAGGATGGAAAATGTGAAATTATGCCTGGAGGAATGGCTTGTTTAGCTAAAACTGGTCTAACTGTGGATAATGCCTTATTCAGATGGCAAGTTTGGTCACCTGGCAGATGTTCATGTAAGTTCACGCAACTTTGAATAATTATTCCACAGCTTCTCAACCCATTTTTGAGGCATGATTTCCACTCTCTCCAGTCACTGTTTTTCTTGGCCTTTTTCCAGATGTGAGTGATTTGATAAAATCCCTGTTCAAATGTAGAGTTTCTGCAGCTGTAATCACTTTTGGCAGCCTGCCCAATAAGATAAGCTGACCTCCAAATATTAAAAAGATTGAACTGATATGAAGCTTTACTTCATCATTCTTGGAGAATAAACAATACTCATCACTTCATGAAGGGCTGTTCTTAGAAAAAGAAGACCTGATTTTCAACACAGAGAGCTGAGAACAGTAATAACAGCCTTGCTTAGTTTCTCTTCATAATGTCAGTGATGCCATGACTATATTTTTAAACAAAAATATCCCTTTAAGCTATTGGTAGGTCTTATAACTACTTCTGTACAAAGAGAGAGATTGAATAGATGTATACTGCTATTTGTACATCACTTCAGCATTCTTTGGCAGTGTTATTAGTATCTGCAACATCCAGACGTTCGTTTCCAAAGCTGCTGCCTTCCTGAATGTGCACATAAAAAGGCTAAAATGAGAGCTTTAGGCTCACACTTACTCAGCGGTCTTATGCTGGAAATTCACTGGGCTTCAATGGTCATACTGACATTGATGATAAAGAATCAGGTAGTCTTTCCATGTTAGCTATTTCACTTAATGACAGAACCATTCAGGCTGCAAGGGACCTCAGGAAGCTTCTAGTCCAACCCTTTACCCAAAGCAGGGTTAGGCCTGAGACTGAATCAAGTTGCTCAGGGTTTCAGCCACCTGGGACCTTAAAACTTCCAAGGACGGAAACTGAACAGCCCTTCTGGGCAACCACTGCTTGACTGTTCTGATGGAGAAAAAGTGTCTCCCTACATCCAGTCCTCGCATTGTAGCTCAGCCATAAGTTCCCTGCCGAGTGACAGCAATTTCCTGGCACATATGCCTGTTTTCCTGCACACTAGGATGGTTTTGTGCCTGGAAGAGGTTGTCAGTAAAGACTTGCCAGTTTTCCTGAGCTTTTTTGCCCTTCAGAGCTGGTTCCTATGGAATCCAACCTTCAGTAGTCGGAAGAAACTGAAATCTCTTTTCTCCTGAAGTCCACAGTCTGTAGTCTGCTACTTGTCTTCCTCATTCTCTTCCGTATCTTGAAGTCCACTATTTCAGGGTCTTCACAACCAAGGCTGCCATTGATTATCACTCCCCCAAACACTGTGAATGCTTTGTGTTTAGCAGGTCCATGGGGTGTGTATGTGTGACCCCAGGTTGGCTTACCTAGTACCTGTGTCAAGCAATTGAGCCTGACATCTTCCAGAAAACTCCTGGCTTGCCTGCATCCCTCTCTAGTGCTCTTCCAGCATATATCAGGGAAGTTAAAAATCTCCCATAAGAGGCAGAGTACGTGATGCAGAAATATCTTCAAGTTGTTTAAAGAAGGCTTCATCTTCTTCCTCACCCCAATTACGTGGTCATTGACAAACTCCCACCAGACTGTCACTATTACTGATTATTCATCCCTGTCCTGACCCACAAGCTCTCACCCAGCCTACTGTCTGGCTCATTGAGGAGCTCCATACATCACAGCTGCTTCATCATATATATACACCCACACCCCCTTGTCTCCCCGCCTGTCTGTCCTGAAGACCTGGTAACCGTCCATCACAGTACTCCAGTTGTGTGAGCTGTCACAACACATCCCAGTTAATCCAATGATGATGTAGTTCCTCTTCACCAACCAGATGGAGGAAACACAACTTTAGCCAGTACCCCAAAATCCATGTAGTGTCTCCTCATATTCTTGAAGTCCCTGGCAGTAACTTTGATGCCCATGTGGAAGATCAGCTAGGGTAATTGTCTGAGGCCAGACAAACCTTGGTCATCTCTGCAGTGTCCCAGACCGAAGCACAGGTCAGGTTGGCAGGCAGAGACTTCTGTCTCCTACAGTAGGGTGTCTCCAGCAACTATCAATCTGTCTCCTGTTCTTCTCCATGAAGATGCTTGGTTGATGGCCAGCCAGCCATGAGACCTCCATGAAGGGAGGTTGTCTCACCATGGTCCCAGGGCAATGCACTGGTTCTGTAACTGCAGAACCACAGGCCAAGAAGGACCCTTACGTTAGATGCTTGAAATGGTGCAGCCTTCCCCATCTTGCAAGCTTCCATCCATCAGTCCTCTGTGGGCTGTCTCCAGGTCTCCTTCCCTAACACAGGGTTTTGGCTTCTGCCTCTACAGGTTACTGAAAAGACTCTTTCAGTTTCCTCCTGCTCACCCTCATGGATGGTTTGTGCCCACTCACCTCCTCCTGGCACTTCTTGCAGGCTCATGAGGCAAATGGGCCATTGCCTGACCCAATACTGCCTTTGTAACAAGAGTTCCTACAAAACATCCTTTTCTTCTGCCTGAAAATCTTGTCCAGATGAGAAAAGAGAAATTTGGTCAGATATCAAACAGCCCAGTCAGAGCAGAAACATCATTCAGTGTGCATGCAGTAAGTTGGATATATCCAAGAAAGATTAAAGACCCCGGCAACCTCCTCTGTCCCTCAACCCACAGTGTGGAACAGCCCTGGTGTCTTCAGTGCCACAAGCACTGTAGGTGGTAAATGGAGCCCAGATCAACCTGCCTGGCAGACCCTGGGCTGAGAGAGGGGCTACGGCAGCTCAGTGCTGCAAAACTGGGGCACAGCTCCTCTGCAGGGAGCCGTTTCCGGACTCTGTCAGTGTGCCAGCCCCAACAGGGGCTCAGAGATGCTGGGATGGGGAAGAACGTGGTGCTGCAGCAGGACATGACATACTCCACGGTGGTGGGAAAACTACAGAAGGACTTCTGCACCCCACCGGAGAAAGGATCCCCAATTTCCCCAGCACAGCAGGCCCTCTCCCGCTGGAGTATCTTAGTGTTGTCTTGTCTTTCTTTCCCTTTGCATGAGAAGCACTGGTGTGAAGTTGTCCAAGTGCGTGAGTCCGTCAGTCTGCATGTGCAGAGAGTGTGCCAGCAGGCTAGCACAAGTGGTGGGATGGGCAGCAAAGTGGTGGCATATTTGCAGTGGCAACACTTGCTCTCAGTGCAGCCGGGAGCTGAGATCCCCATGGGGGATGTCAGACGGAGGTTTGCACTTCCAGTGCAAGCCTGGAAAGCCCAAAAGAGATTGACAACAAGGACAGCTCAACCTTGGCAGACCAAAAGGCACTGGTAGGACTCCAGTGTCTCCAACCTGGGAGTGCGTCCAGGGAGGTGAAGACTCCTCCAGACACTGGGTTGTGCACAGAGCCCGCCTGGGATGGTGATGACTTCTAGAATTCCAGTGAAGGGTATTGCAAGGGCTAGAGGCAGTCAAGACAAATAGTCGAAAGCTGGCTTGAAAGACATCCCTCGTTCCTTTGAAGCCGAGTAATGTGAGTCATCACAGAAGTTGCATTCGCAACCCTGAGGGAATTTCTAGCTAAAAAGCTAAAAACATGAGAACAATTCAAAACAGTGGAATAGAGAAGGAGAAAATTAATATATAAGGCCACTCATGTGTGGGTTTTTTTAACTTTATGGCATTTATTTTACACACTTCTCCATCAGTAATGGAATTGAGGTGCTGGAACGTGTCCAAAGAAGGGTAATGAAGCTGATGAAGGGTCTAGAGCACA
>Ga0181612_157026_pt1 | contig 11659 bp, 11 predicted proteins | sample HoacroProtozoa21_FD_119630 | JGI IMG/M metagenome (GOLD analysis project Ga0181612, IMG submission 119630) | Hoatzin crop microbial communities from Cojedes, Venezuel. Combined Assembly of Gp0051906, Gp0051904, Gp0051908 | reverse complement strand
GAAAAGAAAGGAAAAAAAAAAGAGTAGTATTATTAAAGCATCAGCATTAGGGAGCGGGTGTAGGCAGTGCCCGTGCTGCCAGCCCCTCTGCATGCCCGAAGCCAACCTCTCCCTTCCCAGCTCTGCATTTCCCGGGTGCGTGCTTTAGAGCCACCTAAAACACTGGGAAATAAATTCTCCCCCAAAGAAATCTCCCCTGCCATGGCTCCAGATTATCTGCTGATACAGGAGGTAGTTCTCAAATATTTAAAATGTATGGGCCATACGTTCTGGGAAACATAACATACACAGCGAAAAAAATATCGCTTCCCCATATGGGCTTGGAGAAGCTGCGGCTTACAGCGCGCGGAGCCAGATGGCCGGTAACTCAATGCAGCTGAACAAAAACCTCCGGGCCAAATTCATCCCCACCACAACCACGCCGAGCCCGAAGGGCTTACGCCACAGTTTCACTTAACTCCTCGCATTTGATTCCTGCAATATGAGAGTTGTCTGCTCGTGGAAGTTGTTTTACGGCGAGTAGCTGGGACTCTTGTTTCTGCAGTTGTTCCTCCTGCTCTCACGCAGGTCTCTCCCCCCCGCCCAGGGTGCAGGAGCAGATGGAGACCCCTCAGCTCTCCCACTCCCGAGCTGGGAGCAGGGCGATATGGGCTCAGAAATGCCATATTGCACTGAAGTGTTTCCTATTCACACTAAGGGCTCTCCCTCCTTCTCGGGGTGCCGAGCGTCCCTGGTTTGAGGCTGGCCGCATCCATGCACCCCCCTTCTTGGCAGCTGCCCCTCCAGCTCTGCACCTTTGATGCCCCGGACACCCTCACCTGCAGCTTGTGGCTTTGCTTCGACATTTTGCCCAGAATAAATTAACAGAAAGATCTATTTTCGTGCTCAAATTGCCGTGCAGCTTGGGTGGTGAACAATCCCCAAGCAGCCCCTGCGAACCCTCTCGACGCCCATGCCAGAACCAGCCGGCGCCTGCTCGCTGACGGCACGGGGCAGGGATGGGACCTGGGCAGCACCAGCACGGTCAGGACACCGAAGCCCCTTCCCCGAATGTCCTGGGGTGCCCAAACCCACGAGGGGCAGAGAGGCTCCCGCGGCCGCAGCAGGATTAAGCAACCGATTGCATGTAAGGATTGAAAACCAAGATCTTTCATGAAAGGTGATTAAAATGCCCACCGATATTGCACCAGATTTGTTTTCGGCTGTTACTCCTATGAATATCTGGCTCGGGAAGGAGCGAAGGCTGGAGCCGGAGCTCCCCAGCCCTGGGGTGATGCTGGCTAAGCCTCCTGCCGCCTTCGAGTCACCGGTTTTTCCCCGGGAAGCCGGAGCGCCCGGCGTGCCGCGTCCTGCCCGGCAGCTTGCCGTGACTCACCCAGCGAGCCTGCCCGTGGAGGCACCCGTCCTGCACCTCTCCCTTCGCTCTCTGTGCCTTACCGTCGTTATGAATCATTAGTTTGAAATAAGGACACCAGATGCATGTAAAGATGAGTCATTTGAAGGAGGTGAAAGGAAAACCAGACCAGCTACATATTAAAACTCGCTGTAACAGTAAAAGGACCGTGTACATAAATCAGTTTATTTTGACTACGGCGATAACGCTTTCCCGAGAACACGCCAACTTGCAAAGAAAACACGGAGTCCAGACACGATCCTGCTCCGCAGCCGAGGGCAGTGCCCCAGAGGCCACCAAACCCACTGGCTTTGCTTAATGAGCATCCCCGAGGTGGGATTCTGTGGGACATGGACCCCACGTGGCCTTGGAGCGGGCACCCTGGCACACCATGGTCCTGCCGGGACCAACTCTGCTGTTTTAAAATGGATACGGGGTAGGTCCATGCGCACTGGGCATGTGTTAATGCAACCCAGACACCCGGGCAATGCCTCCACCCTAGCAAAGCTGGATTTACGCGTAGATCAGGGATGGAACAACGCAACGGTGCAGTGCTGAGGTGCCCAGGTCCCACCCGCGCAGCACACAAGAGCCCGGGTGCTGCTGCAAAACCAGGTCCCTGGGCTTGGGGACCTTCACCAAAAACCCAGCCAAACAGAAAGAGCCCATCAGCCCTGCAGGCAGCTGCTGCTCAGCCAGATCTGCCCACCGAAGGGCAGGCAGGAGCTGCGACGGCGGGATTAAAGTCAATTTACTTTGTGACATGGATTTAGATTGCTGCCCAGTTGTGGCACGATTAGATGGGCTCAACATCACCGCGGAGGGGAGAGAAATGGAGATGCTGTAAAAAAGCCTGGCCATGAGTTTAATGGAGAAAAAGCACAGATGCTCTTGTTAACTCAGCTCCATGACGGGGCCGAGGGATTTTACGGGATTTCTTGGGGCACTGCGCACATTGGCACCCCCGGGCTCCCCTGCAATCCCGGAGAATGGGAGAGGGCAAGAGCCCTGCTCGGTGCTTTGCCGGGAGCGTGGCCAATGGAGGGGAGCCCTGGCCGGGCCTGCCAGCACCATGGTACCGCCGGTTCGTCCTGGATTGTCCACGTTCCTCCCCTAATCTCCGGGTTACGCTGCTCCTCTCGGCACCGCGGAGGAGCCGGGGGTTGTTTTCTCCCCTGCCCTCTCCAGCGCTGCTGGAGGAGCTTTTGCACCGGTCCCAGAGCAAGCAGAGGATGGGACAGAGACCGATTTGGGGCTCCAAAGCGACATGGGCAAACATGCCCTTGCTAAAAAATAATATCCTTCCTCCAGCTAACAAAATTGCTAAATGGGAGCACCCTGCTCCTCCCCGACCGTATAGCGCAGGCAGGCGTGCGACGCAACGCTGTGTTTGCACGCTCGGCAAGGCGGTAAATAACACAGCACAGTTCTCCAGCCCTCGCCCACCTCCTGCAAGGAAAAGGCTGGGGAGGAGAGCCCTTGCCAGAAGCGGGATGCCAGGGTTTGCGCATACCGAGTCTCTGACGTGGGTAAGACAGAAAGACAGATGATTTGGAGCTGCAGACAGAGGTACAGCGAGCTCTCCGCAATCCCTCTGGCTTCACTTCACCAAGGTCTGTGTTTACCAAGCCAGCTCCCTCCCTGCCAAATGCAAACATGATCCTTAGGGGAATAACAGAGCGAAGAATTTGGATGAAGAAGCTTTAAAAAAAAAAAAAAAGGAAGACATCCAACAAATACTTAAGGGAACAACTGAAGAAATGACTTCCAAAAATTTAGAAGCACAGGGGGTTGCTCTTTGGGGAAAGCCAGTCTGAGCGTTCCCAGGAGCCGCTGTCTCAGCCCTGTGCTGGGATACCCCTGCCTGCCCCAACAGCCTCCGATGCTGAGTAAGGTTGGCTTTATTTCTGAGTTTGCCCAGTGGTTACCCACCAACAGAAACCACAGAAACAACCTCAGGACATACACAGCAACTTTAAAAACAAAACTAAACAAAACCAATTCTTGCACTCTGCATCTTGGAGAAAGCCCGAGGTTCTTCACCGCCCTGTCCTGCCCTTGAGGCCGAGTGAACCACTGCAAAACCCCGCGTGCTTTTGTGGGGCAGACCACGGCGCAGCCTCTCAGCAAGTGCGAGCCCCTGGGGACTGTGGATAAACCAGACTTAATTACCTATCTATCTTCCTTTTTTAATTTTCTCTCCCTCTGGTCCTCTGTTTCTAGACCGTGGCCACTGCTCAACCTCTGTGGCAGTGGGGTGCAGCGGTGTCCTCCCCTACGGCCCCTTGTGTAGGATGCTCTGTGTACTGAGCCCGTGGGGGGGCTTTGAAACATCGACACCCCCCCCCATGGCTCATTCTCCATCCACCCAGCTCCCCATCGGCTGACAGAGACGGATGGCCATCAGCCCGCGAGGTCTGAGCAAACAGGAGAGGGACGAGGGGAAAGGAGCGTGCCCTCGCCTTTATTCGCCCGGCAGCAGGGTCACACCAGGAATTTGGTGCATTAACTCCGCAGCGGTGCCAGCTCTGCCGTACCGGTGCCATCCCTGGTCCCCCACACCACAGCATCCTCTCGCCGCACGTGCGCCCGCCAAACAGACATTGAAGACCATCGTTCACACACATGTAAATAAATGATGCCGTGCGGTCCTCTTGAGCGCCGCGTTAGTATCCTGTTAAAGGAGGGCAAAAACCCTCTCCTTCCCCCAGCCCGGACGGGACGGAGGAGCTGCGGAGCAGCCCAGCAGCCGTCATGGCTGCTCCCCTTGGCAGGGCCGACCGCGGCACTCGGGGGGATTGAAAGGGAAGTTTGTTTTCAAGTCAGCTCAGTCCAGGTTTCCGGGGTTTCCAGATGGTTTGGCCGTCTGGGGATGCCTCTTGATGCCTTTCACAGAACGAGCGCTCCCTGGAATACGGGAAATGTGAACTAACGCTAAAGTCCAAAGACAGATTGCAGGAATATTTTCTTCCATTCAAAGCAGGGGACTGAAAATACGGATGTGTCAGGAAATCAAAGGGCAGCTTTTCCCCTTCACCGCTATGGTGGTGCGATTCTTCTTATAGCCAGAATACTGACGTAAAATGAGTCTTTCCTAAAACATCTAAAGTTCAGACCCTGTTTCTGCAGAGGAAATTGCTACTTCAATGCAGGGTAGACCTTTGTGCGCAGGAAACAAGAGGCTGGAGGAAAACCAGGGAATTCCTGGGAAGGGCATCCCTGGATGAACCACGGCCTCCAAAGGGATGAAATGATCATTCTAGGTCCTTTCCAACAGAACTATTCAGTTCTGTGCTATCCTATCCTAACACGTTTGTGCCGGTGACCATCTCTGACATAGCGGGAGCATCTCCGGATGCCCACGCTGTGCCTGGGCAAGCATGGGATGGGCTCACTCCAGCCACAGCATCTCCAGCAGCTCCCACCATGCACCCACCGAAGCACCCAAGCCGCTGCCCCATTTCAGCTGTCGCGCCTGGAGCCAGCACTCCTCACGGGGACCTTATTTTGCAGACACAGCTTTTGGAAAACCTCCGTTGCCACCTACTCTTTTCAGGGAGAGTTTCTGCAGCTCCAGCGTCAGCCCCACGCTGAGGAGAAGGCACGCTCACTGCCTGCTTTAAAGAAGAAAATCCATACATGGTAGAAAAGTTTTTAAAAGGCATAATCATTTCGATCTCAGATAGAGCCAGCACACGATGGAAAGAATTTCACAATTGGCAGGGCAGGAGAATCAATTTAAGGTGTTTACACAATGCAAAGCTCCCAGTGTATAATTATCATTTTATAGTCAATCAACTGTAATTCTGATCCAGGAGCGCTGCACGGGAAAATTAGCATGCAGGAGCACCTTTGGTAAATTAGTGGGGATTACGGAGTCTGTGTTTGCAGAGGTTTTGGTCTGGCACTAGGGAAGGATTTAAAAATGGCAAAGTTTTTGCCTCTGCAGCTGAATACACCGGGGGCTGAGGAATTTAATGTTGTTTAGTTCTGGAAGAGAAGCAGGATTGAAGCTACGGAGAGGGCAGGGATCTATACTATATTTGATTAGGAATTTTATGATGCAAAGAAGCTTTGGGGAACACTTCAGCTCTCCATGCACAGGATTATACACATCACTGTATTAATTATTAGTATTAGGATAACACCTAGAAACCCCAGCAGCGTGCAGAGCCCTCCTGTTCAAGGCACTGAATATTTTGGGTTTGATCCAAATCCTGCTGAAGCGACCCGGGATCTGAGCCCACCGACCTCCCCGGGGTCTGGGTATGGCCCCTGGGAGGGATGGCTGGACCCAGTGAAGGTGTTCAGGAGCTTCCCAGGGACCCCTCGCTGCTGCCGCCGCGGATCAGGACGACCCCAAGCCAGGCGCAACAAGAAGCTGCTTTCCAAGGAACAGTCAGATAACAATGAAATTACCCCAAATCACTCGAGTGCAGCCACAAACCTTTCCCAAATGAAATCTCAGGCTGGGGCTCGTGAGTGTTTCCAAAAAGGGTCTTGCCTCTTCGTATCTTCCCTGCAAGCTGGCAAACCCGACGCCATCCTTGGCCCAACGCACATCCCTGCAACAGGTCTGTGCCTTCGTCCCCAAGAGCTGGATGCGGCTCTTCTCCTCACCAAGGTACCATTTTGCAACAGACCCTTGTGACCGTGGGGAGTGGTGCTGAGGCCAGGAGGGTTGGGGGGCCCAGGGCACGTCTCCCGTGCAGAGTTTGTTTTATCTTGGGCATCCAGCTCAGCCAAAAAGGCAACACTGGGCTCCTTGCAGCCATCTGATGACCTGCCCCAAGGCCTTTTGGCAAGCCTCGGTCACCATGGGGCTTACTGATGCGGAGCAGAAATGTAGCCATTTAGTTTCAAAAAGCGAAAGCATCCTCAGCAGGGATGAAAAGCCAAACCCTCAAAAGCTTTGACAGGGCCAAAATCAGTGAGCACTTGGGTGTCAGGAGAGGCAAGACGGACTCATCGCAGACTGACAGCCGCTCCCGGGAAACCCCGGCACTGTCCGCCCACCTCGCCCAGTCTCAAGACCTCAGGGCTGAAACTGCTTCCAGAAAGCAGCAGCAAAGTAACCCAGTAAAAAGATCCGGTAAAAAGAGATGTTTCTGAGCCAGGCGAACGACTTACCCGGGCTCACAGACCCTGCACATCGAAAAGCAGCTTCCAAAAGCTGCTGAACTGAGAAGCCGAGGGTCGGGGAGGCTGCTGGCAGGAGGGGGGCTGGACGGAGGCATCTGGGGCCGGGCGATCCCCTGCACACCAGCTCGCCATCCACCTGTCCCTCCGAGCCGCCAAGCCTTTTCCTTCGGGAAAAGAAGGAATTTGGAAACTCCCAGCCCCAGAGCAGCCAGGCAGCCACCAGCTTTTTCCCCACCCCAGCCTGTCCCATCGCACTCATTTCCTAAAGTGCTTTTTAGCAGCACAATTAATTGGCAAAAAGGGATGGGAGGAGGAGAAGCAGCAGCTGGGTACAGGAACTGTGCGACCAGCGCTCTCTCATCAGCCCGGTCCTTGGGGAAGACACCGGCGGGCTCTGTACTGCAGGGAGGGGAAGCTGCTCTGTATGCACAGCTCACCCCTCATCTCTGCCGGCTTTATCATGGTAATACCGGGAGCCCAGTCTGGTGGCAATAATCTCCTCATTCTCTGCCGTTTCCTCAAGGGGGTAAAGATCATGGAGCATTAACACAACGGATGTGCACTTTGAACCAGAAGCTGTTCCCTGGGCTATAAATCAGAGCCTGCCACCGCAGCACAATGGCCCTGAAATTAATTACCCCATCGCTTCGCCAAAGAGAAAGCGCCCAGTGCCGCCGCGGATGCACGCACCGGCAGGCACGCAGACCCGCGGGACAGCCCTGGGGACGTGCCACGGTGTGGTCAGAGCCACTGAAGGTGCCCAGAGCCACTGTTGGTGCCCGGCTGTGGGCTGGAGGAGAACCCTCACTGCCAGCCCTGGGATTTTTTGGACACACGCCTCCTTTGAAACCTCTTTGGCCATGCGGCTGTGCTTGGGAGGGCCTGTTCTGCTCTCACCTCATCCCCGCGGTGCTGTTGGAGCTCCAGGAGAGCGATAAAAACACCGAGTTGGGCCATGGAGCCCAACCATTCACCCTGGGGTAAGATCCCTGCGGTTCTGATCCCCATGCTGATGCAGTTAGCCTGCCCACAGACCAGAGAAACCTGCTTTCCACAGGCTTGAAGACAGGCTGCAGCATACAGCCCGGGCTTATGGGGAGGGCAGACTTGAAAAGCAAGCTGATAGCAAAAAAGGGTAGGGAAGGAAAACATTTTTTCCATTAAATCCTGCAAACCACAAGACGTTTCTAACGGTTTCCAGTTTAAAGTGTCATCCGCTCTTTTTATACCTTTCCCATCCTTGCTCAGAGGCAGAAAGGAAGGGATCAGGGAAGAGGCAGCACCTCGCACCGGGTCTCCCATGGCTCTTCTCTGGGCGACGATCCGTTCCCGTTAACAGCTCCCCGCCGGAGAGCGGCTTGTCACCTGGTGGGGTTTGCTGCCCCAATTTGCCCCTCACACATTCACCAGGAAGTCTCCGACCACCAAGAGATGCCGCCGCATCCCCCAAAAACGTACTTTTCCCTCTAGCCTATTTGGCTGAAGCTCTGGGCCAGCAGACACCCCTCAAGGGACACACCAACCCCCTGAACAGCCGTCACTTGCCGAATTTCACACCCGGGAAGGCACGGTGCAGCAGCGGGCGTGCCAGCATCGCCCGGCGGGAGCATCGCCCAGCAGAAATCAGCGGCAGGGCTAGCTGAGAAACAGGGTTACCCTCGGGCTGCTCTGGGAGACATTTTCCTCCTGCACCTCCTGCTGCCCTACAAGATTGCTATTTATGAGAGATATAAACCCGCTTTCCCTTTCCTGCAGCCAAAAAGGTCGTATCAAGTAAGCAGTGAGATTTCCAGCTTGAACAGACTGTTCGGGGGTTGTTTGCAGTATTTTTTATTTATTTATTTAATTATTTTTTTTTTACATCTCAAGAACTGGCACAGCAGAGACCATACACGATGTTTTGTCCTTATCTTACATGCAATGAAAGAAAAATGAAATTGGTGCTCACTCTGTTCAGAGCATCTTGATGCCGTGAAAAGCTGGAATTGAAGACCCAATAGTCAGAAGACTATGAAGCCGGTGTTCCTTACTACAGCGCCGGGCACACGGGGGACTCTCCTCCAAACGTGTGCACTGAAAGGACACACTTACTAGGTATTTATGCTACGTTAAGGTACACATTCATTACATTTGCAAGAAATGCTTATCATAGTTTTACCGAGAACCCATTAGTATATGGTAATGTCTGTCACCCATGTTTGTTTGGCGTTTCTCAGTGATCGGCGGGGTCTTCAGATTATCCTGCAGCCTCCTTATCCCTGTAGTTTGTATACCTGTTCTCCCAAGGCCCAGCCACCTAATGGGATTATTCAGGAGTCCCTTATCTTGCAACCATCCCAATTATTCACAAAGAACCAAGACTTATTTTGGTTGTGCAATAATTTTGACCACCTGAAGTGATAGCATCCCCTACATGATACATTTGTCACATTTACAGTTATGAATCTCCTGCCTGACTCCCAGCTCCTCCTCTCCTACCCACCGCAAACTCTCACCTTGGCTCTTCCCGTCTCGCCCCCGGTGCCGGGGCTGCCAGTGCCGTCCATCCATCTGCGCATCCCAGCAGGATGACAGCTCCTCCGAGGCATGCCGACAGCAGCCGCCATGAGGAGCCGGAAGCATCCCTGCCGTTGGGAGCCAGCGCAGCAAAATTTATGTGAAAACAAGACCTAAAAACATTGGTGCTAATGGAAGGGAGAGGTTGTGTAGCACAAATAAAAATATGATCCGAGTGATGCACGGTAAAACGGCAGCATCCATCAGTTCTGAGCTGTTTGCTTACGAAGCAAAGGCTCTGGCTATTAGTTTTGTGACCACTACAAAAGGGAAAGGGGAAATTACTGCGCTTTTTCAGCCTGGCTTTGCTCCCGTCTGTGCTGCACAACCCGTCCCTCTCTGCACTAAAAGATGTGAAAGGACAAAGGAAGACGAACCGAGCAACCGAAACACAGGCCACAGTAAAGCAAGTCCATTTATTTAAGTGACATTTACATTTAAGGAAAGAAAACTAAAACCATCCCCAAACAAAGGGCAGGTTTTTAGCTGCTGCTCCTCTCTCCAGCCCTGTTGCAGCCCAGCACCGACATCTCAGTAAATGATAATCTGCATCCCTTTTTCACCTATCCCAAAACCTCAAGCTAAGTTCTCTTGGCCCACGGCCATAAAAAAAAAAAGAAAAAGGTTTTCTTGGAAAATTAAGATAGGAAAGATGGAAAAGCCGGCCAGGCAGCACCTCACGCCCGTGCCCATGTGGGAGCAGTGGTCCTGGGGAGCACAGCTCCAAATTCACCCTGGTAAAACCCACTGGGATGTACCAGCACTGGTTCCTCTGTGGAGATGCTGTACCAAGAGGGCATCGTACCGGGAAGTTAAGGGGGGGTGGCCGAAGTGTGGCCTTGGGACACCTCTCCGCACACCCTGGACCAGGACAGCACCGAGAGGGAGCCCCACTATCGACCATCACCTACGGGGCAGCTGTCCTGGAGGCATTTGCCATATTTAGCATGCAGGAGCTGCCTGGAGAGAAAGGTTTTTGCTTATTGCTCTTGGATCAAGAACCGCAATGCCCAGCTGAGAGACGCCCCAGCGCTGCGATCCCACCTGCCCTGCGGTGTACGTCACACGGACGTAGCTGTCTTCAGCATCTCACAGGGGCCGTGTGCTCTGCATCCAGAAACACAAGGCAAACACCAAATACATTTTCAGGGCAATTCCCCTCGAAAAACCTCTTTGCCTGATGTTTGCCACCACAGCATTAATTCTTTCCATTCTGCCGCTCTATCACCAGGACAGAAACCGAGGCATTTTGTACGTTTACTCTTGCAGGAGAATTTCTAATAGCCATATATAGCTGATGTGATAGAGCCAAAATAAAAAACCCCGCACTCAGCAAGGCGAGGAACATCTCGCCTCTACGTTGCCATTTTTAGCTATCCGAATGTACATGAGTATTCAGAGGCAGAGCCCGGGGAAGGGCCTGCTTGTCAGCCCAGGACTAACTGATATCGACAGAGGAGAGCAAGCCAAAGCCCCACCTGGCTGCGGGGATGCTGCAGAGAGCATCTTCTAGGAAGACACCTTTTATTTAAATTAAATCCCGTTTTCTGCTCACTCATGGTCACGCACCCATTGGCAACCTGAGCCAACGTGACCGCTTTATGAATTACTTTTTTAATTCCGAGAGCAAATTACACCCAAAAGGAAAATAGTGCCGTCTGTCCTGGAGAAGACTGCTGCCGCCTGTCCCATGGCCTTGCTCCCTGCTGAGTTGGACTCGGTGATCCTTACAGGTCCCTTCCAACTCGAGATATTCTATGATTCTATGAGAGCCCATGTTGCTGGAGCCATTTTCGGGGTCCGGAGGAGCCATCGCTTCCCTGCCGGCTCACACATCCAGGCTTTGCTACCCCTGTAGACACCCTGTAACGCACCATGGTTCTGATGAGCCTTGAAATAACCTCTCGATGGACAGAGCAGGGAAATACAGCTTTAATTAAGTGCTCTTGGCTGATGTTTTTATAACCCAGAATGAGAACAAAAGCTTCCTCTCAGGCAAAATAAACCTTTGATGAGGAATTTAATCAAAACCGGCACAACTTTGAGGGGGTAAAAGGGATTGTGCCAAGATGGTGGGTGCTGCATTTCAGAGGATGTGAGGTCCCCCAGCTCAGGCCACCCAGGACAAGGCTCACTTGTCCACTGGGACAGCATCTCCCTGACTGTCCTGTGCCTCCCATCCCACCATCCTGATTTCACAAGAGACGAGTGACCAAACCCTGAGCTCTCCTTGGAAGCCCATAGGGCAGTAGGGCTGCTCCCTTATGGGGAGACCCAAAGCTGGTCCCACCAGGGCTGCTGAGCCCCACCAGCCCTTCACCTTCCCAAACCAAATCTGCTGCTTCAAAGCCCCAGTTCAGCAGGGAGCGGACAAAAGTGGGGGGCTGGCTCACGCTCACAGGGACCCTACAGCTCTTTATCCACCGGAGAGGATGCTTCAGGCCTTTTATCCTCTTCAGCAGGTGACCCGTGGAAGCATCACCTCATCCTGCTGTATAGAACAGCCCTCCCAAAACCCTGTATCAAAGACCTGCCTTGAATATATATATATATATATAATTTTTTTTT
>Ga0181612_182426_pt1 | contig 11660 bp, 2 predicted proteins | sample HoacroProtozoa21_FD_119630 | JGI IMG/M metagenome (GOLD analysis project Ga0181612, IMG submission 119630) | Hoatzin crop microbial communities from Cojedes, Venezuel. Combined Assembly of Gp0051906, Gp0051904, Gp0051908 | reverse complement strand
AGTGTGTGCCCATTTCAAAAAGAAAAGCTTCTTTTTGTTTTGTGACTTTCCAGGGGGTCTAGAAAGACAAAACCCCTAAACCCTTAAATATGTATGGAAGACTTCAGACTTGAGTGTTTTTTTTTTTTTTTTTTTTTTTTTTGTCATTCTTCTCGTTCACGTGTTGCATAGAAGTGAAGCCAGAGAGCAAATTGCAGTTGGTTTAGAGGAACTACCATCAGAGAGAGACTGTGCAGTTTCTAAGAGCGTACTTAGTTGAAACTTTACTATATACTTTTGCAACTATGGTTTAATTTTTTTTGTTAAAGTTCAGTTCATTTGGAAGTATTTAGCTAATGAATGTTGACTCAGTCAGTGACAAAAGAATCTTAGTACTAAGTTACAAAAACTTTAAATGTGTTTTTCTGAATTTTGGTAAGGCATGAGAGCCTGACTTTGTTAAAGTGATCTCATGAGGGAAGTAGCATCTCCTTAATTTACTAGCTTTTACAATTTCTACTCAGTAAAAAAAACCCTGGAAACACTTGAGAGTGGGGAGAGGGAAAATATGCTAAATGATCTATTGTTGAAACCACTTCAGGAGTCAAATTATTGTAGGTTAGTTTGGTAACTGCTAAATTATTCCCATACTTTAGACAAAAAGGACAAACGCACAGGAGGAAGGACAGGAGCAAAATGGCTTGTGTCACTCATGAGACTTCAGGCAAAATGTAGTGTGCAGACAAGTCAGTTACGAGCAAGACTGTTTCAGTCTCTGGACCCAAACTGAACTGTGGGCTGTTACCTTGCGCCAGCATCCTTTGATCTCTTAAGACTGACAAAATTTGAAGTCTGCCAGACAGGCTTCTTTGCCACAGCAATTGGGATGATAGGCTAAAATGGTGTGAAGTATGAGATCGGTTTAATCAATCCTGAGCTGAAGAACAAAAGGGGGTAAAGAAATAGATGTATGAGACTGGAACAAAGTCATTACAGAAAGGTGATAGCGAAACTTCTACTTTTCCATTGACCGATTAGGATTCAGCTGATTCCTTGACTGAGTGAGTTTCCTTTGTGCTAGAAAATTCTAGATGTTAAGTTGTCATAGCTGAATTCCTTCATAATCCCGTGTATGTACACCTACAAGGTGCCAAAATGCTTGCAACTTTTCTTAAAATTTACCGATGGTGCAATCTTGTTCTTTTTTACACCATCAAGTAGGATGGAATCTGATTTACCTGGACACATAGTACAAATTTCCTAAAGGCATTCTTATTCTCTTACCTCAGTTCACATTTGCTTTTTAAGGAATATTTTTTGTAATGACACAAGCTTATTTTTGAGCTGCGAACACCTGCCTTTCAAATCAGTAGGGAGTAAAATCAAAAGTTTGAGTTACCTGACAACTGTCATGTTGGGACTTGTAAACCTTTCTTTTCTACTCAGCCTGGCAGGCAGCAAAGCCGAAGTGTTGGCGAAGGTGCAGCTGCTTGCTGTTTTGTGAAAGCTGTGATTTCCTGCACTGAAAGCAGAGTGACAACTCAACCTTTCCTGAGATTCCAGGAAGGGAAGCTGTAATTTACCTGATGGTAAACTGGCATCTCAAAAAATAAAGTGCATTTGGTCAGGCTAGACATCCTTGTCTACAAAAATAATTGAATTTTTTTTTTTTTAGTGCATTGTGTTTGATGTACATTTTGAACATCAGTGAGGGTACGATTTGTCTGACCTAAGCAGTGATGCATTTTGTGGGATGGATTGAGGAGGGGTATAAGAAATCCTGAGGCTTATAACAGCTAACCTGAAAACAGGTCTGTAGATCTATTTCCATAGAAGTATTGCTCCCTAATCATCTTTTGAAGGAGGAATTGGATTAGGAACATTTTAGTTTGTCGCTTCCTGTTAGATACTTTCCTGGTCAAGTCTTTTGTTGCTGTCTCCACCCATCATTAGTATTTTTGTTTCCGGAAATTCATAGTTAGCCTGGCAAAAAAAAAAAGTGTTATCAAATAGGAAATTCTTGAGCTTAAAATGAGGTTGAATTACATATTTTCTGTCATGTTACATAAATGAAATTGGTCTTCCATGTCTAACGTAACTTTCAGCTAATGCGACGTATTTCAGTTGGCCGTTTGGTTAGATACACCTACATTGCAAAACTTTTACATATTCTTTTAAGCTCCAAATCGCCACGCAAGTGAAATACAGGATATTGTGTAAGATACTAATTTCAGCACTACTATTTTTAGTTTATAAAGGGTTGGGAGTTCCAGTAGAAGATTTCTTTGTGTTCTCAAGAGAGCATAGTGAGCCAGAGCTTTGGTGCACATGGTCAGAGTAATATTTGGCCAGCACAAAACTGCTGTGGTTGCATCTCGGTTAGCTGCTTCATCTAGCTGTAGAATATGTAAGGTGATGCCAGTCTTTATTCCCCCAAAACAGTTGAGCGGTGTCAAAGTTGTTTAAGAATCACTGTGGCCGAAGCAGATACCTGCTATTTAGTCTTCAGAGTAGATATTGTTAACATCCATGTCACTTGGAGGGTTTTGGTTTGCTTTTTCTTTGCTTCAGGGTCCATTGTAAAACCTCCCAGCACACTGGCAAGAAGCAGTAGCTTGTGTCGATCAAGACGCAATGTTGTGCCATCATCTCCACAGTCTCAGCATGCTTTGCACTCCCCTGACCCTGACATCCTTTCTGTGTCGAGCTGCCCAGCTCTTTATCGAACTGAAGAGGAGGAGGAAGCCATTTACTTCTCTGCTGATAAACAATGGTACGGAGATTAGCGAACAGCACTTGGAACTCTGATAGGATTATTTGAGACTTAACAGTTTAGAATTGGAGGTGGAGCGAAGCCAAAAGTTAAAGTAATCTGTAGGATAATATAAATTAATATAGTCCACACGGAACAGAGAGAGTTCGTGTCTGATATGTGTATGTAAATAGCTAGCATGTCATATACAGTTAAGTAATGTTACAATCCAGGGTGCACTGAACTAACCCTGATTCTCCATTACAATATGTTACTGGCTTTTACATCTGAAACTAGGATCAAAAGCAAGGTCAGCTACTGGGCGAAGAGAAGATGGATGGTAACACAATTCTTACAGCATGTTGAGCGTGTACCTACTCTTGTTACATGGCCTCATAGGAAAAGGTTAAATACCTTTTGGAAGGAGCAAATGAGCTTGTTGAAAGGTAGGGACACTTGTCCTGAAGAAACTTTCTGTGTATGATAGGCTTAAATCTCCCTCTTTCATTTCATAACTTTTCTGACTTCACGTGCCAGAAAGATAGTTTTTGTTCTTTGAAGTGAGATACAAATGGCTGATTCTGGGCAGATGCTGCTGCCCACAAAAGCAAGATCACACAAATTGATTATCTTAAGTTTAGATTATAAAATGATGTAATGCAAGTTGTAAGTTGAAATGTTTAACTTAATGTTTGTTGTTAATTAACTACTAAGAAGTGTGGGTGGTGCTTTTAGACTAACGTTATTGATTTTAAATTAGTTACCTTTTTAACCGCACGAAGGAAATAGTAGTTTCATAATATTTTCTCCTCTCTTTGCTCTGACTCAGGGAAGTACAGGAAACAGGTTCGGAATGTGACTCCTTAAACTCATCCACTGGAAGGAAGCAATCTCCTCCAGCAAGTCTTGAGATGTACCAGACACTTTCTCCTCAGAAAGTATCTCCGGAAGAATTCTCACTGGAGGAATCGTCTACGGGAGACTCCTCTTCTCTAACTGCAGATATTTCTAGGGGCTCTCCGGACTGTGTAGGCATGGCAGAAACTAAGAGCATGATCTTTAGTCCTGCAAGCAAAGTTTATAATGGAATCCTGGAGAAGTCCTGCAGCATGAACCAGCTTTCAACTGGGATCCCAGTCCCAAAGCCTCGGCACACCTCGTGTTCTTCAGCCAGCAGTGATAGTAAACCCAGCCATGAAGCTGCTTCTGTCCCTAGGATAAGTAGCATCCCACAGGACATGTACCAAAACGGTGAAAAAACCAAAAAGCCATCGAAAATAAAAAGCCTCTTTAAGAAGAAGTCTAAGTGAGGTGGGCAGAAGAAATCTATAGTAATGTTATAAGAACTCTATTTTTTAAATCTTTAGGAATGTAATTCCATTTGAGCATTCCAGACTGGATGCCCTAATGGGATGCTCTGTAGGTCAACTATATTTAACTGACTGTACTGTCAAAGGTCGTGCCAGCTGTCAATGAGAAATCATTAAAAAGTTCAGACAGTTTACATCAATTTCTGCCTATTTATTTCTTTTTTTTTAGTTTGTCTTTTTTTTAGTGGTTTTTTTTTGTTTTGTGGGGTTTTTTTTGGTTTTTTTTTTTTTTTTTTTGTTCATTCGTAAACCATTTTTAAGCCACTTTGGACTTCTAAGCTTTAATGGACTAGTGAGCCTTCCCGGGCTTGCCAAAATTTCTTGTTTACCAGAGCATCTTCCTATCTTTCCGTAGAGTTAGGACATTTATCTACTGGACCTTAAGAAAAATAACAGAAGTAGAACTAATTGAATTGCACTACTGTTTTACAGACTGGAAAAGTCTCTCTGCAAGTGAAACTGAAAGACTTGTATTTGACTGAGAAGACGAATCTTTTCACTTTTAGATCTTTTGGGGTTTTTAAGTAGAACTTAAGATTTGTAATTGACTTGATTTCTGGAAATGGAAACGCCATGCTTTTATTATGGGAAGCTTTGTTAGATGCATTTATTATTAGAATGGTTCAAGTCCTGCTGTAAAGATCATGTTTTTCCCAGGACTTTCACTGTGATTTTACTTCACTGCAGGCTGTATGACAAAAAAAAAAAGTAATTTAACAAGAGAAGAGGCTCTTGATTTCTTATGCAAGTGATGGATATGAAACTTGACTGAGGACTGAAAATATTCACCCTCTTGAAATGAGGAGGGGGGAATAGTAACTTTTGTTTACAGACAATGGACATTTGGTTTGTGAAAGTTTGTACTGTGGTAAAGATAATAAAATGGAAACATTATTGTGCTTAGGAATGTTCCAATTTTAGCTGATGCTCGTTTCAGACATGTTTCACAGGTCCTGTTAATTGAAAGCTGTTGTAGGCTACATTGCTTATGCTTACTGCTGTGTATAAGTTATTATATTTTTTGGATTAGCTATTAATGTCTTAATGTCCTCCTTTTGTAAAATTTCATACACTTTATTTTTGTATAGTTTGAAGATGTAGCTGTTCAGACATGTCTGAAGTAAATGGTATAATTTTATAATGCATACTGTTATACTAACTCATAATTTTAGACATAAAGATAGATATGAAGGTGAGACTCTACATACTTCAGATAAAAGCAACTTTTATGTTAAACTTTTATAGGGAGAGATGAAATTACTATGAGGTAACAAGGAAGCCTTATTAGGGCAACAGTAGTTAGTTCAAAAACATCTTTTTTTTTTAAAAAAAAAAACGGTTGGAGACAACAAATGTACTGCTTGAGCAACAGTGCCTTTTATTCAGTTTGTCTGAAAATACTAGTACTGAGCAGGAATTTCTTTTGAGGTACATTCTGAGGAAATACTTCTTGCTCTAGTGAACACAAGCAATTCACCCAGTGATGTCTAAATAGTTTCAGCTCTTCCATAGGGGTTTTCTAGTTGCCTCAGTAACAGGTGCTGCTGCCAGGAACCTGTGATTAGGGGCTCGCTTCTTGCCAATATGTACATGCTGTACTGTATGAAAGAATTAATTCACTGACTGCCTAAATTTTTTTTTCTAGTAAAGATCCTTCAAAACCTGTAGCTAATTGAAATCAAGTGATACATGTCTTTTCTATCATTTTCTATTTAGGTTCCACTGTATATAACCGATGTGCTAGTTCTGTCCTCAAGAAGCAGTGGTGATGTTAACAAATGCATTTACGGTGGCTAGTGAAACGGTTAGAAGAGGAGCGTTAGAAATTGAGAGGGGGACCTTACACGTGCAAGTACCTTAAGAGTCCTGGTACATTGATTAAGAGAACAGAAGGAATCCAGAGTCTTATTGCCTAACAAAGAGTAATTATATGTCATCTCTACAGAAAAGCATAGGAAGAGTCAACTGTTTGGTGAAGTTTGGAGAGGAGAAAATTTGGTGGAATAGAAAATAATGAGAACATGATATTGTTCCGTTATTCTTTGAATCATCTGATAGAACAGTTACAGCTGCAAAAAAAGTCATCACAAGGTAACAATGGTCTCTTTGAACAAAGATTATATGCTCTGTACATGGTAGACAAAACAAAGCAGCGATACAAAAAGATTGGTGCTGGAGAGCCACCTCAATGCTGAGCCTTCAGAGTTGTAGTTAAAAGCCTGGTGAAGTGCTTAAACACATACAAAGGGAAAAATATACATAAAGTAGGAAACTAATTTTGCCTCCCAGACAGCATGGAGAAGACTACTACCAGAAAAATGTTCAATTTTGATGTCTGTACTTGAGAAGGCTATAGCAATAATTGACTTGGAAGTAAGATCTGAGGCCGGATAGTAGATCTTGCAGTGTGAGGTTTGAGGAACTCTGTCATTACCAAAGAAGACGAAGCAACATTTTGATACTGGAGAGTAAATACTTATGCATGGAAAAAAAAAAATCTGGTACTGAGGAGTGGGAGGATAGCGCTTCTTAATGCTGACATCAAAGTCAGGCAAGCTCAAATACTGAGAAGCCAAAACAGACAAATTCGGTTTTCTGTACTAAGTACAAATTGAAATAGAGGAGGTGTTGGACTCTTCACTGGCTGTAAGTTGAAGTGTTAAGTATCTTTTTAAAATACACAGTTTAGCTGTCTACTGGAAAAAAATACATTGTGGCATTGTAGAAACAAGTCAGATGAGATTATAGTAGTGATAGATTCTGGCTTCAAAATGGCAAACCTTTGGAGCACAGACTGCTCTCAACACTCAGTTTATCACCAGCTGTCCTGTAACTGTATAGCTGCTACTTAATAAATACTGTAGAACTAAAAGCTTAAGTTAATACGATCAGAAGTGGTGAGTATTGTATGTTGGAGCACAAACTAATTTGAAGTTCATAGGGTCGGGGGTTTTTTAAATTATTTTAGTAGGACCCCTGCACATCTTGCCACCTAAATTTGTCCACAATCGAAGTGACTTGCATTGCTCCTACTGTGGCTACTGTAGAAATGCTCATCTTCAAGCTGTTAGCGTCCTTTTGCTAAGGTATGTTGAGAGCACTGACTCTGAGGTGGATCCTCGCTGGCAAACATGCAGTCTTAATGTTGACATACCTGGCATGTGTCAACATCTTGGAAGTGAGATGATATGCTTTGAAAGGTCCTCTGTTTTTCTGCCGTTTGCTTAACGGTGTAACTTGAACCGACTGGCAGTCAGTGAGTCCAGCCAGCATTCCAGCCACTAAGATTTCTGTAAAACATGTCAGTCCTTCGAGACAATCATCTAGTGCCATCATGCTTAAATGGCTGAGGACTTCCTAAGCTCTAAACTCAGAATGGTTGTGATCAGAGGGTTTGTTGTTGTTGTTGTTTTTAGCTTTTGTAGCTGAAATCCATTTTCTGTTTTAAATTCTCCGGTATTTTTCCGGAAGATGAGGATCTCTGCTTTCTTAAATATTTTGTTAGATTCCTTTGTCAGGACAGCAGCCCCTTTGTGGAGACTGCCTAAAGGCTTCTCCCTGAAGAGGTTACCACTTAAGCCTTTCACGTGTAAGAGGAACAAGTGTCAAGTGTATGATTCTATATAAAGAAGAAGAAAAAAAACCCCATTCTTCCAAAACTGAACAAACCCAAACTTTTCCACAACTTTTACTAAAGCTGTGTAACACTTCTTTCCTAAAAGTATAAAAATTTTAGGAAAGGGATTTCTGGTTGCCATGGGGAATGCTTTCAACTGCCTTATGGTGGACTTTGAGATTAAAACAGTTGATTCTTTTTGCCTCCTCAGTGATGAATTTTAAAACGGCTCATTGGCAGTTCCGGGCACATGTTGACTTTTCTTTCCCCACTTCACTGATATGTAGGTAACAGATTACCTTCCACTTTCTGATGGGCATTTTGCTGAAAGAGGCAAGATTCTCCATCATAGTCAAGGTAATAATGTTATAGTAAGAATACAGTTCCTCATTTGGAAGCCTTGAAGGTGGTGAAGCCAAGGATGGTTGACTTCAGTTTTCTTATGATATTTATGGATGCCAGCTTGAGTTAGGCATGAACTTATGACTGAATGAAAGCCTAAAAAGATACATTAGAAAATCAAGCTTTAAAGGTTTTGCCAATTTGTTTCCCAGTATATGGGAAAACAGCATGCACAGAAGAGAGATGAGCTCTAGTTAGCATTTCGCACACCACCGACTTTTAGAGCTTCAATATAGTTTCATTCCATTTCAAAGATACATTGCTGGAGAGGGATTACTACCTTAATTTTATAATGTATGCAGAGACGCATTTATTTTTCCTTTATTTGCAAGCAGGGGAGAAGAATATAAATAGACTGAATACTTAACTTAAAAAGAAGCCAAATAGAGGAATTATTGGTTCTTGGACCTCTTTACTGTTTGCTTATCTCCTTGTACAATATGTTGAGTGGGGTGAACATGGCTTTCTGATCTGTTCCAGTTGCACTGACTGAAGTGATGCATTACTGTCTCGTGTCTGAAACACTGCTTGCTCTGAATTGCTGTAGGCATTTTAATCTTGGATGTTGCATCTTCATTGCATGATGGTTAAGCCTACTAAAGCTGTTTGATTCTAAGCACTGGTAAACTTCTCTACTAGTGACTTAAACACAGATGCTGGTATAACCAATAACCAAAAAAGGCTTTGCCAGTAGAGTTTGACTGCCTGACAGCCATTCTTTGAGGCTTCAGTAGCAGTTCAACAGTGTCATACACAGTTTCAACAGACAGCTTTCCCTTCCAGCCCTGTAGTGATGATGCTGATCTGAAACTCCACTTAGTCTTCTCTTGCATAAACAGAATGCACTGATTAATATAAATTGTAACAATATTAACATTTAAACTGTTATTCCCAGTTGATCTTGCATCTGACGTTACTTAAGCAAGATGACAGTACTTATCAGTCCTTTTCTGTCTTTCAGAAATAAAATGGATTTGTGTTACCTTTTTTTTTTTCTCTACAACTTTGAGTGTCAAGTTTACCAAGTTGTGTGTGTGTGTGTTATGTGTATTTAATGCTTAATTGAAATGAAAGTCAGAAGGTTGATCTCTGCCTAAATGTTAAGGAAAGCACATTTGACCAGGGTAAAAAGAAATTGCTCTTCGTCATTGCAGAGGATGAAAAACAGTTCAGAGGTATTTCAGCTGCTCCTAAGTCAGAAGACTAAGGAATGCTCACAACTTACGTTGCTGGAGACAAGAGGTACATTCAATCTCAAAGCTTTCAGATCAGTAACTCCTTGTCCAAAAAAAAAAACTTTCTTCTTTAGACCTACTCTGCAGGGCATTACCTTCATATTTCTATTCCATTTTTGACCCAGCATTAAATTTGGTAGTTGCAGCACTAACTTACATGATTGCCAGACTTCAGAGCAGTTTCAGATAATGATTTCAGTAGCATGTCTTAAAGTCAATTTTGATTAAATATGTGCTAAAGACATCTGAATTAAAACTTTCTCCTTTACATTCCTTTTATTTTAATTCAACTCAGTTCTTTGTGATTCCTCTACTCTTAAAAACAGGTACTGATAGTTGATTCATGTTCATGTTTAGAATACAGTATTTTTTTTTCAACTGAGAATTACTAATAGATAAGTGGTAGATAGTTGTTTTTTAAATTCTAGATCATGGTTGGATATTGTTATTAAAACACTGCTGTACTTCAGTTGAACTAGGTACAGCATTGACTGGTGCAATTTGTGTGTGAGTGGTAAAGTTATCCTTAAATTCTCCTATGTTTGTTTTTATTTGTAACTTAACTCGATGCTGTGCAATTGTTTTCAGACTTGAATTCATTTAAAATTAAGGTCAGTATGTCCAGCCCTACAAAGTCAGTCTTCAGTTGTCAGCCATCACTCTGTTCTTACTGAAATGAATTAAAATCTTGAATATTTGTACTAGCTTATTAGCGTGTTACGTGGTCGAATGGGTTCCTGGAAGTCTTCAGGTGGAAGGCAGAGAACTTCTGAAGTGAACCAGATAACCTATGTTCTTTATCAGCTTTCAAATCCATCTCCCAATAAGACCAAGTCTCCCCAGGGGAATTTAGATGTACTTACTGCTTGGAACTTTGTAGTTAATTAGATTTGGCTATCTAATTCTAATAACTTGCATGTGTGCTTTGCTTGCTTGCTTTTCAATAGCTGACAAGAGCTATAGGAGATCATCTTGGGGGTTTGTTTAAAAAAAAAAATACTGTTAAAAAACCCCCACAACTGTCAAGAGAAATCTGTCAGGCTGTGAACTGACAAGAACCAAAAAAGATCCCAGCTTTCTGTCAAAAAGAACTGTTTTAATAGTTCTTAATGAATTGGGTAGCATGTGTATTTTCGCATTGCTCTCCTCCAAGCAACAAAAATAATTAAAATACCCTACATTTCAGCAAGGCTATTTGGGAGATGGCTTGCCTTGTTTTTATTTCTAATTTAAATAACACTGAGTTGTAGTGAGTGTTCAGCATATTAATGCCTGACTTAAAAGAATAGCAGAATTTGAATGACTTGCATCATTTTGTTTAATTACAGCTTTATAAAAATGTAGATACTTGCATAAAGCCTGTCATTTGATCTAGGTATGTTTCAAAGACATAGCAAGAAGAGGACCAAGACAAGTAAATATGTGCACAATTTAAAACTTACTTAAGATGCTTTACTGTTCTGGGAAGAGATGTTGTTCTCCATGCAGATTCTGCTCTTCCTCTGTTTGCTCTTAGCTTCTGTTTGTTTTGATTAGTTGAACTAAAATAAGAAACAAAGCCCTCAGATGGACTAGTTGCTGTCTCTCTAATATGTACACACTGTACTTGCTTTTAACCTCATCTACTGCATGTTGTTAATGCTGTACACAAATGCGGGTGGAGTATTTCTTTGGTGTTGTACAGCATGATGCATTTCATTCCCCTCTCTAGTTTACCTTCCGTTAGCTATATATTGCTTTACAACTGGAAAAAACTGAGTTTTTGGGAATTGAGTCTGTTTGCATATATAAATCTTTTTTTTTTTTTTTTTTTGTGGGTTTTATGAGAAATGTCCTGCTTGGAGAGTCTCAGACAGTATTTTCCTGTGTTTATTCATGTTACTTTGCTTTATTTTATAAGTGGATATTGATTTCTGATGTGTTGTTACACTTAATGTTGAATAAATCTGACTTCCATTTTGAAAAGTGAAACTGTGTTAGTGAAAATGTTATGTAATGTTAATTCATCTTAGACTGTTCCCAGAGTATATAAACTTTGATTTTTTTGTTTTTCATTTATTGATTTGAACTTCAGATAAATTTTCTTTGTTCTGCTTAGGATTCTGGCTGATATTTCTTTGCTTCGTGCTATTATTAAAGCTTGACAGCAATATTACTGGGAAGGGAAAGGTGGAGACAGTTTTTGTGGCAGCTAGCGTGCTACAGTTAGGCTTGGAAATGCTTATTCTTACTGCTTTTGCTTGAAAGAGCCTGAATGTAAGCTGCTTCATATTTTGAAGATTTGACATTTGGGGTTTTTTTTTTTT
>Ga0181612_154523_pt1 | contig 11660 bp, 4 predicted proteins | sample HoacroProtozoa21_FD_119630 | JGI IMG/M metagenome (GOLD analysis project Ga0181612, IMG submission 119630) | Hoatzin crop microbial communities from Cojedes, Venezuel. Combined Assembly of Gp0051906, Gp0051904, Gp0051908 | reverse complement strand
CCTTCTTGGCCACCTGGGCACACTGCTGGCTCATGTTCAGCCGGCTGTCGACCAACACCCCAAGATCCTTTTCCGCTGGGCAGCTTTCTAGCCAATCCTTTCCTTCACCAAGGAAAAACAGCTGCAGCAACTGACAGGATCTTGCACGTTCCAATAATCCAGTTTCTCATATTTTTAACATCATTTTCCCTGTACCCAGAATAGCACACAAGCAAAAAGCCTGACCAAAGCTTCATTTCCAAAAAGCAGATCTGGTTTCTTGGCTCAGTTGTTTTTTTTTTTTGACTAACAACTGGCCCCTAGAGCACCCCTTTTTCCAGGAGCCAGCCATGTCTCCAAGAGCCTTCACTGGACACGGAGAATGCAGAACCTCAAGCTTTCTACTGTGAGAAGCTAACAGTGATTAACACCGGGGCTCTTACCTCTGCCGGACTGGCTGCCCAGACTCGTTCTCACTGCCACCTGATGGGTTCCGTCGCCGAGAGTAAGGAAACTTTGGTGATTTATTGCGGTCACTGGGAGAATTATACAGCCCACTAGGGTTAAAAAGGAAAAGCAAACAGTCAGCTTTAAAACTTCCAGGACAAGTTACGCCAGCTAACTGAGATTCAGCCCACAAAAATGACAAGGCTCACACACACACTTATTCAGCTATATATTCAGATATACATGTAAGTGTGTGTGTGTGTGCTATGTAAGTACAGATACTGCTTTCCAACAATAAGTATTTTACACTGAACCTTGAAAATGTAGGAGAGTCACCTCTTTGCATTGCCAAGCCAACAGCTCTAAGCTTACAAAATGCAGAACTAAGTATTCTTTTAGCATAATAAAATTACTGTGCTTTAGTGTGAGTGACCCAACCCCAGAGCTAGGTATTCAAATGCACTTCTATTCTTCATGTTTTCCATCGATATAAGTACGAAAACAGCATTCCTGTTGCAGTGCATGTCTTCATCTCAGAGCTAATGCTTTGGACTGTGAAACAATTTTGGCTCCAGCTCTCTGCTGTTCATCCATGCAATCCTCTGCCAATGGTGTGGAGGTGTTTCAAGCTTCAGATTATGTACTTAAACGTGGGTGGGACCCTATGGTTTGGGCTGTTACCAAATTAAATGCAGACTGTCAAATGCCTGTATGGATTATCCTGTGATACCTTCCTACAGAAGTGCAAGGACCTCTTCCAACAGTGTAACAGAGCCTGTGATGGAGGACATATCACTCTAAGGTAGTCTACTGACGTTCTATGACTTTTTGGAGGAAGGATGCTAAACTCAACCACACACCATCTAAACTTATTTAGCCTTTTTCACAACAACTATGCAGTAAATGCAATATTTTCACCAAATTCCAGTTCAGGTATTTCTTTCTTCTCTCCTAAAACCCTCTGACCTTCAAATTGGATACATTCTTCTTCACCTGCTTCTGCAGACTGCCGATGACAGCACTGCTCTGCATATGTGAAAAGCTGCCACAGTTCATCTCAATGAGAACTATTATTAGAAGCTGTGAAAGCCTCTGTGCAGCATACAGTCTGCTTGTATGTCTAAAACTGCATAGCCCTTTAGAACAGATGGACTTTCAAAAACTCAGTCTTCAGCTCCTGAGGGATCAAACTTCCTGGTATCATGAGAGCAATTTTAACACTGGAGCCATAATGTGACAAGCTGATGCCACTTTTACTTTAAAAGTCACAAATAAATGTCTATCCTAGCAAGAGAATATTTGCACACTGCCTTGTCATTACTCTGAACACTCCTGATGTTTACAGAAGGAGCACACAGGGTAAATCACCATGGTGACCCAAAAGACATATCATCACATCAAAGCAGGGACGTACTGCATTACACTTAAAGTGCCATCTAGTTCTGTGGCCTGTCTCCAACAGCAGCCATGAGACACCACCTACAGGAAGCAAAAAGCTGAATCCGTGTTGCAGCTCCCCAGTGCTCCCTCAGCCCTCTACTACTCCCAGTCCAGGGGACTTTCCAGAGGACTCACTGAGCCAGCTGCTGCACCTTGTCTTCAGAAGCCCTTGGGGATTTCTCTTCCATGACTCATCCAGTTTCTACCAGGAATCCACTAACTTCCAGTGTCCCCTGTAAAGGAGGACCACGGGTCTCCTGCTCATGGCGAGTGACTACTCACTGCCCTTTTCAACGCTTTTAAACCACCTCCAATAGCTTCCTCTGAAGATCCCAAGTTCTTATGCTGGAAAAATACAACCCTTTCTCCTTTCACTGTATTACTCATGATTTTCTAGACCACATCCCCTGAAATGATCTATTTTCCACACTGAAGGAATAGCCTGCCCTATGCCATTTGCTCCTTGTACAGATTTCCTGCACAGCCATTCACACCTTTGATTAACCTTGCTGCCCCTCTCAAAGCCTTTTCCTTTTCCTGAGATAAGGACATCAGAACTGCATTCATAATTCATGGAGCAAATATGCGACCTACAAATTTATGTAACAGCATAATGTTGTGCTCTTGCTTTCCTAAGAATTGCTAATTGTTTTCATGACTGCTACATAGTTGATGTTTTCATGAAGTTATCCATCATAACTCCACAGCACCTCGTTTTACTCAGAAATCCAGCGTTATTTTTTTGCCCCCCTGTGCCTGTCTTTACACTTACTGGCTCAACATAATCCACCATCTAGTGACTTGTCACTCATACTTTAGGGGTCTTTCTGCCACTCTTCACAGACAGCTTTCACTATCCCAAACAATACTGTCCCGTCACCAAACTTTATCACCCCTTTTGCAGGTCTTTGACAAATACACTCAATAGCAGAGGTCTATGAACAGATCTCTGCGGAAAGCCACCGGTGACTCTCACTCACTGTCCACTTCCACCTACACCTAATTTCCTAATTTTTAACTGATTATTTATCCATGACAGGACCTATCTTCTTATATGCAATAAAGATTTATTGTCACCCTGTTAATACATTAATATACTATATCAATATCCTTCCACCTATTGCCATGGCATGATATGGCATGATATTTACTAACTACCACAAAATACCTAAGACACCATGCCTTGCCTTACCTCTGTGGGCCATTTTCCTCCCACGGTGCGCTTGTTTTACTTCTTTGGGTTTCTGGACTGTTTTCATTTTTCATCTTTTTAAAGCTAAATAAAAGTACAGATACAGATTTTTTGTTAAAACCCACAGTGCACAGATCACATGTTGTCTCCTCCTGACCTCTCAAAAATTCATCTTAAAGGCATATGCCCATTACAGAGACAGTGGCATATAGCTATTTGCCTGATACGTGAAAGAGAGCAAACAGCTGCTATGTTGTAGCATCTGTCCCAGAAAGAGCGGTTAGAAGGAAGAAAAAAGACCTGAAAATCAGTTCCACAAGCTCATAATTATGGCGGCACTGGGTCAGAAAAAAGGTCAATCTTGTCTCAGAACAAACGAGAACAGATGCATAGGCAAAAAGTCTAACAATGGGACAAATAATACAATTTGCTCTCACAGTCTACCACAGTATGCAGTTAACGGATTACTGAACCAGAGGCTTTATCTGCTTTTTATTCTACATAGCTGTTGATGGAACTTTCTTCCATGGCTCTACCTAAACACCTCTTGAACATTTTTGAATTTTTGGCATAAACAGTGCCTGGTAGCAGTATGCTTCAGTATTTAACTATGGCATAAACAATGCTTTCGTGTTATTTCAAAACTTCCACCTATCTCAGAAATTCCATCCCATGTTCCTCACTAGTTCTGTGCTTATAGACAGAAAAAAGGCCCTATGAACGATGGTTCCTTAATCACACACTCCACCCCACAATTTTTTTTCATACCTTTTTAACAGCTGCCTCACCTCTTTTCCAAATGAAAGAACTACAGACTATTTAATATCTCCCAGTACAGGAGTCACCACATACCTCTGATTATCCTTACCATATTTCTCTACCATTTTTCCAGGTCTACAGTACATTATTTAAGATGAGAGCAACAAAGGCAGGGGTGATAACTATATGAAACATGACAGGTCACAGGTTCATAGAGTAGCATATTCTTCTCGTTCCTTCCCCAGTAACTCCTTATGTTTTCTTTTTGCTAGGCACTGAGCATAGATCTCACAACGTGAAAGAGCTGTCTCCACTGACTGCTGAAAGATAAACTACCAGGACAGTGAAGATTGTCACCTGGCTTAAGAGATGTAACAATGTTTGTAACCCGTTTCCCATTGTACCTATAGGACACAGGGAAAATCAGCAGGATGCTCCAGTTCTTCCTTTATTCCTACCATTCTCACAGTGTCATGTTTTACAACTTCCAACCCTTTAACGGAATCACAGAATCACAGAGTCACAGAATGTTCAGGGTTGGAAGGGACCTCTGGGGATCATCTAGTCCAACCCTCCTGCCGAAGCAGGGTCACCTACAGCAGGCTCTAGATAGCTCCTAGATAGCCTGCTTACTTGGTGCCTTATAGCTGGAGCATGCTTTTGCACTCACCTTCTTGCGAATGGCTCGTCATGCCTTTCCTGCATCATCATCTCTAGAGCTTGCTTTCTACATGAACAAGCAGTTCACCTGATACAGAACTAGATAGCTACACTGATTTCCACTGAGCTCTTCAAAAAGTATTACTGACAGTAACCCACTACAAGCATTAATACAACATATCTTTCCAAAGTGCAACTTAAGCAGCTGAAAAAAAAAAAGCTTTAGGGATGCTTACAGAGAGAACAACATAAGCCAGAGTTCTTTGCCCAGCGCAGGAGGTGACAGACTCCGCTTTATGAAGGAGTCGTGGCTACTTAACTCACTAATCCACTTTTAACCTCAGCCTTTGGTTAATACAGGTCACTGAGTTAATCATTTAATTCTCACATAGTCAACAAAATGCAAAGCTACAGTAAGTCAGCAGGAAAAGAAATTAAATTATACTTTATCAGGTAAATCATTTTCTTAATAATGCACCCATTAATTATTGACTCATATGTGCATACAATCCATTCCCAGGCTTAAAAATATGTGCTTACTACAGACTAAGCAAGTAACTCAGATAAATATGGTTCAGTCCTGTATTGCAAAAACCAACTGGTTTTGCACAGCATAAACTACTGAACAATACTTAAGATTGAAGTTGGGCTTAAAGAAATTTGAATAGTGCTCTCCAGTCTTAAAAAAGAGAGAGAGGAATGATCCTGGGAGGTGAATGCACTACATTAGATTCCTAAGACATTATTCATTCAGAGCACAAACACACCTTACAGCTAGAGAGCTACAGCATGGCAGCTTTTCAGATACTAGTATTATCTCCAGGAACGCAGCTGCAAAAGGGGCTGAGTTCAGTCAAAGTATTTGAAAATGTTAGGATCTGAATTTCACATGAGATTGCTGGTGTTGAGGGGTTTTATGGTTTACCTTGAATTTCTACCACTTATGCAGAAGTAACCAACTATGTGTCTTAACAGTGAATGAGATATTAAATTACGAAAACTCAGCTTGTAAGAGCTGCTGAAAAATGCTTTGCAAGCATAACTGACAATTAATGTGAGAATTACATAGGATGGAGCAAACTACCAAACTGTAAACACTTCACAAAGTACATAAGTTGCCTGTCATGCATACTAAGCCTGGCAGACCTGAAAGGTGTTTTACCTGTGCAGAGACACAGAGAAAAACAAATCACTTTCTAAACAGAAAGCGTGCAACAAAAACAACTTCCAACACTGTTGTGCTGGAAGTGACTAACACTATTTACAACTATGACTCAGTGACAATCTGCCTGTGAATTGCTTTTGAACTGTCAACATAGGAAACTAAACTGAGAAACTGTGAAGCTGCCCTGTTGAGAGCCCCTTATGTTGGTTCTTGCTCCACAGCCTGCCTGTCCATTTCTTAGTTCATGGCTAAAAATGTATACACAACATTTGGAGCACGAGCTGTAGTGAAGGGCTCATATCCTTTCCCAATATGGTCACCTCTGCACTACGGAATAAGGACTCCTCTCACTTTGTACCTTTCTCTCTCCTAACAAATCACAGAATGACTGAATGGTTGGGGTTGGCACGGACCTCTGGAGGTCATCTGCTCCAACTACCCTGCTCAAGCAGGGCCACGTAGAGCCAGTTGCCCAGGACCATTCCCAGATGGCTGCTGAATTTTCTCCAAGGATGGATGGTGCACCATGTCCCTGGGAAACCTGTGCCAGTGCTCAGTCACCCTCACAGTGACAACGTGTTCCCTGACGTTCAGAGGGGACCTCCTGTGTCTCAGTGTGTGCCCACTGCTTCTGGTCCTGTCACTGGGCATCACTGAGAAGAGCCTGGCTCCGTCCTCTGCACCCTCCCTGCAGGTATTTATATACCTTTATATTGTTTTCTGCTCAATGGCCTAGCTTCAGCATGACTGAGTGGCAAAATCATAAACTTTCTTTTAATCCATGACCAGTATTATTTTCTAAGGGCTAAAATACTGGATTCAATTTCCCTCAAAATGAGGAAGCAGTTAAACTCAGCTCTTCTTTTTGGGGGTAACTGTTCCAAATATTAGGCAATAGGAAACATCCACCAAATACTTGCAATACATCTTTTACACCCTTCTTCAGAGGTCAGTCCACATATGTAGAATGTGAAGCACACAGCTTCAACAGAGAAAGTTACTCAGGTCAAAAAAAAATCTGCCAGTGTTACTGGGCATGCAGAGACACACATTCCGGCAACTAAGCAAAAAAGTCAGGTGCTGAGTTTTTGACTCATTGTTTTGTCAGATCGCTCTTTTTTGATTCAGGCATCCAAATACCACCTAAAGTTAAGGATGGGGATACAAATACCTTTTTAAATATGAGCCCTGCCTCTTTCTCTCAGAGATGCCTAATAACCAGGAGATGCACACTTCAGCACCAACAATTAAACACACCAGACCATGCAAGTCCAGAGGAGCCCTGGCAGTTCACTGCTCCTAAAGATCAGGCATGAACACTCATGAGTTTTGTTCTGGATTTAATGGCGTAATGGCTAGTGGAATACAAGATTAACAGCACTGCTGGCAGAGAGGCCATGCCCAACTCTTCCCTGCCCACACATCCCAAACAGAGCTTGCTCTGTGCAGAGACAGAAGACCCATGACCTGAGGGCCCTGCCAGCCAGCCCACAGCTCCCAGGGGAGAGATGCATAGGACTTCATGGGACTATCCTGCCCAGCACCCCTTGGGTCAGTATCTGGTTTTTCCGTATTTAAAACTGAGACTGTTTGCCTTCCCGCTAACTTGTCCCGATTCATGGGTTTCCAAACTCCGTGTCACTTGGAACGCCCTGTTCCTGGGCAACACTCTCTGACCATTGTCAGCAGAAGATCCAACGGTCCTGAACTTTAGGACAGGATAAACTCTTACTAATGATTACTAAATGTGTTCCTCTATCCAACGCAATACACAGTCTCTTAAAAGATGGAAGGTAACTGCTGCTCTACATACCTTTTCACAGGGGAAGGTGCAATAATTCTGGTAGTTCCTTCATTTTCCCCATTTGTTGTAATCTGGCTCACGTTCTTAGGTCCTGAAAAAAAACCACAAACAGAACAGTCCTGTAGCATATATGCTTGCACACCTATTCAGCATTATCACCTAGTGAACACAGTGCAGCATGAGAGATAAAATGATACACAAGGTATCTGGTGCATGCTCTACTTGCTAAGGATCACACTTATGTGTCTTACCCTTATTTCTAGTTATACCACATCACAAGAAAGTTTAATGTGGGGGGCATTCATTACTCTTCCACATGAGACAGAGGAGTTTGAAGCTGTTGTTCTGAAGGGATTCTATGTCATTGCCACCAGAAAGGAACGCTCCGCTCAGTCACCAATGAGAAGAAACGTGTGAGAACACAGGCTACGAAAAAGCTTGGGAATCTCAAACGTTGTAACTATAGCCTCTAAAACAATCATTAGATTAGATGGTAAAGCAAGATGAATAGGTAAACATTGCAAATTGATGTAGCAACACAATGCAACACAACACTAATATACCCTAAGTTATGACCAGGAAAATAATAACTTTAAATCAATAGATTAGAAAACAAATAAAGTAAATAGAGACAACAAAGAGATAACTAAGCATCAGTTTCAGTGAGTCAGAAACTTAAGGCCAATATTCGAAAGTTATCTGCCTAGTTTCCAGTTTTGTGCCCAATACTCTTTCCATTTTGTTCCCGCACTTTTCACACTGTTGGCACTGAAGTCCCCACCTAAGCCTTGAAAGTGAACCTGAAGAAGCACGAGGAATACGCACTCTCCCCTCCCTTTGAGCCCGAATATAATAGGCTTTAAAGAAACCGATTTGCATATTCATGATTGAGGAGCACTACGGGCCAAGGGAATCTGGATATTTCATACTGGGTTAACGTCAAAGTGGCATGACAAGATTATGCTCTTCAGATGTATACAGTTCAGTATCATGCACAAAAAAAGAACTGCTCTGTTCAGCTTGGTATGTAGTAATATATTAATCATTAAGATAGGTTTGTTCCTACTGGTGCTAAGATTTTAGCTTCCATGCTGTGCTATTAATATTAATCTGTAATTTTTCTTCAGTTCACACATTCTCTTTCCATCTAACTGGCAATTTCAGTCATTTCTTACATAACTGTTACCACCTCCAGAAACAGATGTTAAGCAAAACAACAAAGCCACATCACTGATGATGTACATCAGCTCCGGACAGGATTCTGAGCGTGTTCATTGAAGATAATGAAAGAGACTGACTGAAGCCTGTAAGACTGCTAACAAGGAAGTACTATGTCCTGTGGGCACCAGCAACAGCATCATAGTGTTGTTCACACAGTGGTACAAACTCCAAGCCTTTTTGTTCGGCTAAAACTAAAATGTAATGTCTTAATTAAAGATGTGGTAAGATTTTGCATTATAAGCTTTCTCCACAATCTCAGAGAAAGAATTCCTCCACATTCTCCCTCAACTTGCCGTACCACCCCACTGACATACAAAGTCTCTGTACTCTCTTCTACTTCAACACAAATACTTGAGATATCCAGTTTTAATGATTTAGTTTGCTCCTCTCCCTACTTAGCTATTCAGAATAATGCCTGGGAGAGGAAGGGAGTAGCCTGGGTCATGTCTTGTACAATATTTGCTCCTTCAAGGCACTTTTTGTTGTTTCTGCAGGCATAAGCACTAGGAAGATTTTGGAATATTCTGAAGGAGGAAATGCAGAATGGGCACAGATTCACATACAAAAAGGGAAGCAAAGTTTTGGCATTCTGAACAAATCCTCTAGTTTATACAATAAGAGACAACCGACTCTCCAGACTCTGGAGCACCTGCCCACACAGTTATTTTCTGTTTTCAAGAACGAAGCAATAGCTACACTGCCACTATGACCTGCTTGGTAAAAAGACAGAACTACAGAACAAAGAACTTTCTTGATTTAATGTGGATGAGAAAATGATCAGAAAAAGAATCACCAATCTTCACAAGGCCATAAAAGACTGCTACAAAAATTCCTCCATTGACCTCTAAAAAGAGAAGGATGCCTACAGAAGAACAGGAAGCAGAAATTCCCCACCTTTAAGGAAGGTACTGGTAGTGCAGTGAAAATGGAGTAGGTCAAAGTATCAAACTATAAGGATATCTCAGTGTTTCTGACCGTGATTTTTTTCATGCAGATACATGTAAGATTGCCTTTCCTAGGCCGTCAAATACGTAAGGTGAAAAAACCCACTATAATAACTTGGCCTGCAGAAGTATCGAAATCAGCAAAAATATGACTTTTTCAAACAAAGGGAATTATTTCAGTACTTCACATTGTACTGTGTGAGTGAGGTAGCTTCCAACTAAGCCCCTCAGAGTGCTCATAACTTCATGGAACTCATGCTCCAGAACATATCACTGCTATGAAGTAACTGCCATAAAAAGAGCCAAGGGTCAAGTGCTACAGAAGTAATAGCCACCCCCAGAACTGATCCTTTGCCGTGTTTGGCAACAGCCTTACCATTCCGCTGACACCCAGACGTCTCCGGATGTCAGGCAGAGACTGGTTATGAGACGCAGAGTCAGTCCACCTGAGTGCAGAAAGTCTGTGAAGCCTCTGCAACCCCTTCAGTGCCCTGCACGAAGGCTGGTGCTGCAGAGCTTACATGGGGCACCTCAGCTTTTGGAGCAGTCAGTACTATAGTAAACCCTTAAAAAAGAAGCAGCTCCTTCTCACTGTTCAGTTCCCTGGTTACCGCTCTACCATTTTAACAAGTACTTACTTAAGGGAAAACAAAACGAAAAAAAAAGATAACCTACCCTTGACTATCACACATAGGCAGAATCTACCCAGAAATACAGAATAGGTTTCTACTGAGACAAGACCTCATGCTAGCCATGTTTGACTCCACTGCTGCCCACAATGAGGACCTTTGCTTTGACTTTTAAAAAAAACCTCTTGCTGTACCATTCTTTTGTACAAATAAATGGCTTAATTATGAGCTTTCTGCCCACACCTCCAGAAATTCCCGCAATTGTCTTTAAGTATGTTCCACCTCATGTATCATTTACTAATTACAGTGCTGTTTTACCAACACACACCTCTGTATGATACAGTATCCCTAACACAAAAGAATAGAGTCCAGAAAAACTGTCTACACTAATCCCATTGCAGTAATTTATCTATACCAGTGTTTCTTGCATGCCAAGGTAATATGTCTCTAAAAAATACCTTAGATAGCCAGAAATCTTGAACATCTCACTTGTGGCAGGTTTTCCTGGTTGTTTACCTTTTGTCAGATAAGTCACTGTCAGCATTCACTGCACTGAACTTTTCCCATAAGATTAATGCACATACTTTGATTCCCTTTTACAGCCATCTTGATGCTGATTTGTGCATTCAATTTTAATAGACTATCACATTTCTAAAACCTCAAATGTCCAAAACCTCACAAGCCTGGCAAGCTAATTAGCTTGTCATGCCTGTTTCTTATCAACTAAAGCCATTTCACTGACGTTATCTGGAAATAGTGTTTGTATTTAAATCTATTAACGAGAGCAGAAGACAGTATGATCAAAAGGAAAACATGCAGTAAGAGTTCATGCTTTGCACAGCATGTTACTAAGAGCCTATAAAAATGAATGGACTTCCATATGACTACACCAGTGTAGCCTACTCCATGATAATGGTTTTTTTTCCAAACTAGTCTCCAAACCTGTAGCCTCAATGGTTTGTGCATGTCACACCACATGCATGAAACGCAAAAGCGGTCAAATCCATCCTTTTGCAAAACAGGATTTAAAATAAACATTAAAGTGTAAAGCAATAAAGTAAATATACAGGTAAAGAGATAAAATTACTCCAAGCTTCATTTTCTAAAATTTAACTTTCAAGACCAATCTTACAACTTTTTGGAAAAAGGTTCATGACTTTGAATGCACCAGACCAACAGTGCTAGCTACCATGACTGAGGCTGGCAAAGCAGGGTAATGATAGCCGTCTGTGGTAATATGTAAATTAGTCAGGGCAGGGACTGTGACTGCCTGTGATTGCTTAGGGACTACTATCATAGAATCACAGAATGGTTTGGGTTGGAAGGACCCATCCAGATCCTCTAGTTCCAGCCCCCCTGCCGTGGGCAGGGAGACCTTCCACTAGACCAGGCTGCTCAACGCCCCATCCAGCCTGGCGTT
>Ga0181612_127248_pt1 | contig 11660 bp, 5 predicted proteins | sample HoacroProtozoa21_FD_119630 | JGI IMG/M metagenome (GOLD analysis project Ga0181612, IMG submission 119630) | Hoatzin crop microbial communities from Cojedes, Venezuel. Combined Assembly of Gp0051906, Gp0051904, Gp0051908 | reverse complement strand
CCTGCTTCGGCAGGGGGGGTTGGACTAGATGACCCACAGAGGTCCCTTCCAACCCCTACTATTCTGTGATTCTGTGATTCAGCCAAATCAAATTCAGCGCAGACATAAATGTACTGCACAGCAAGAGTCTGAATAAATGAATTATACACCTTCTGTGTACAGACAGCCGTGCAGCTAGGTTGCTGACAGCATCTAGGTTAAGGAAAAGGGCCTCTTCTTGAGAAAGGATAAATACTGACAACAAGAACCTGACATTTGGATCTGAATTTTGAAGTGTCTTTCAGTGAAGAATAATTTATCTTTACAAAAATTGTCTTGTTTAATTAGCCTTTTCATAATACTTATATTATAGCATAAATATTGAAAATCTAATAAGGTAATATCCTAGTTGTGAACGCAGATAATCATAACTAAAATACTAGAAAACGTCTCTGAAGCTTTTACACAGCCTAGCATTAAAGGAAGTTAACAAAACTGATCTATAAATTCCCTTGTAAAATGTTTTCTAAATAATCACATACTTGTTCTATGTAGCTTCAAAATAATGAAGAAATAAGTGAAATTTCTTAAAATATGATAAACAGAAAAAAATAGAGGGCTACGATTCTTAGATAAACTTTCATACCTCACACTAGGAGATACCAGATTATAATGTAATGCCTCAGAATCGTAGACTTCTCGCACAGCAGTAACTTCACACACTTAAAGACAGTATGTAGATTAGGGTACTTACTGTCCAGAACTTGATAAAATACTGTAAATCCGTTGCAGCAATGAAAAGGCAATACAGTAGCGAGTAAGCCAAGAACAGAAGAAAAAATTTGTAATTGGAGAATCCTACACAGTTGTTCACCCTGGTAACAAAAAAAAGTAAAAGTAAAAATGGAATGGAATTAAAGCTATTTTCTTTGCCAATTTAAAATTAAACTTGTTTACTCTAAAAAAGTTAGTACCAGCATGCAAACCAAGTCTTGCTTCCCATCTCTGGTGCCTCAAGCTACTGAAATGTATTTATCTCCAACTCCCAGGTTAGCGTAGTCATTCTAACCAAAACCAAGCCAGCACCACCACCACAAAAACACCAAAGAACTCTCCCAGGTAACACCACTTGCAACAGCTTAGTGCAATTGAATTTTCACTTACGTTATGAAGTCTGTTCCCAGCACATCTGATGTAATTGTGACAGCATTCACAGTTACTTTTTTAGTTTGCAGGTAAGTTTAAATGCCCATGCTTTACCATTAGGCATACTGCACATAACAAGTGGGACAGTTACAAGCCAAGAATTTGAATCTCAAAGGAATTTTGTGAGAATAAAAGCAGTCTCATTTAATCCACATCCTCGTTCATTAATCATACTGCACACTAAAACTTCTTAGTAAGATTCCCAAACTTAAAAAGTCTTCATAGGAGGTTCCTAAAAATATTTAGGTCTATATAAAATAATGAGAGAAATACTACTGTTGAATAAACATTCCATGTCAGTGGCAACATGACAGCAAATAAAAGAGATTAGGAACATGTAAGTACACATCCAAGTGTTAAGTAAAAATGGTAAAATGAGATTTATTTTACAGGCTTCAAGTTCACCTGTTTTCCATTTTTAAAGAATTTATACATGGTAATGAGCAACTAGCACACAATAGCACTGAAAGACATGATGAGGGCACATTTAATACCATAGCAGCTTCCCATTAGAGGCAATATATTAAGTATTATGAATTTTAGAGCTCTATTAAACATATAATGGTATTACAGCCACCAAAGGAAAAATATTAGAGTGCTGCCCACAGACAGTTTATTGGTAAACTGCTTCCTCTTTCTTTTATTTGGTTGCGTTCAAAAGCCCACCACAGTTATCACTGCACTGCTAACTTTGACATAACTCTCCATACAAGTTAAAAGAAATTCCCATGTATCTTCTTTAACTAATTGATATTGCTGTTGGAAAGATCAGCTAATTAAGAGAAGACTACATCCATGAAAGCATTTGTATGTTGAAAAATAATTCTCAAAAAATAAGAACACGTGGGGAGTCTCAGCGTTAGCTTCTAGCAGTACAGGACAAGTTATTGCAAATTTTCTCGTCTCTAGGGAGACAGTGATGGTAATGGCAGGATACATGGTAGTCACAATAGGGTAAAATCTTAAAATCCCAGAGAAACTTTCACTGTACACCACTGTTATCCATCCTCAGGGTGGATAGGGGGTTTGTTTGTTTTTTTATCAGCTTTGTTTTCACAAAACATGCCACCTTGACTAAACATTAAACTTAGCACTGCCATCTAAACATGCAGCAAGAGCTAAGTATCTGTATTAACTACAGTTAAGAAGGACTCAACAGATTGTTCTAATTAAAAAAAAAAACAAACAAAAAATATGTTTCTAAGCTAGTCATGACTCTTATTGGAAAGTAAATTTACAATTCTCCACAGTGAAGTGTTCTTTTTCATTGAATGTGTCAAAGTAAGCAATTCCATGCTAAACTGCAAGCAATTCAGATGCAAGGGTTCTATGACGACCCTGTTTTCCTTTCACGGTATTTATTTTAAGATAGTTTTTACTTTATGACACTGTTTAGCGTGAGAAAAGCAATATCAAGTGAAATGTTATTCCCCAAAGATGAAATTTCTTTAATCAAAGACAGATTTCTTTCTTGTTGTTCTTTTGCACTACTGCATACGGTACACACATTAAAATAAACTTTCATAAATTATTCCGCTCCCTTCAATTTTGACAAAGCCCCAGACTGAGGAGTTCTTACTGGAAGAGAACCGCCCCTCAGAAGACTGAAGAAACAGTAAACCTCAAGGTTTGGTAACTGTACTATTTGAACACGTAGTATCAAATCCTCAAACCCAAGAACGGTGGTTAGACTGGAAGTCTAGCATTTTTGAGGAAAAGTAAAACTGATCAATGTACCAACAACTGGCTAAATAATGCACTGCCGTGAAACATTCATACAGAAGAACAGTCCAGGTTAACAAGTAGGATTACAGAGAACATTTAAAACACTTAATTTTGAAGAACAAAAAGAGGAGCTATCCTTTCTGCCTCAAGTGTTAAGTTTACTGAAAATGCCAGGCCAAGAAATAACTTACAGAGCACTGAAGAGGATGCACCTCAGCTAACAAAAAGCATCACAGAATAAAGGAAATGCCAAATTCTTATCAGTTGACTCCAAAGACAAAGGAGAGATGTTTCAAATGATTCCTAAGGTGTTCCTAATGCACCTTGCCAGTATTAGAGTTGGTTTTGGTGATGCCTCAAGCCATCGCATTCCTGCCTGCGGCTCCATCTACACGTGGTACAAGTAGCAGCAGCACTAGTATAGAAATCACTAATGCTTTTATTTCTGCATCACTTAAAGCTTTTAGAGTATTTAGACAGCAATTAGCATTAAATATTTCCATTTATCACAGCAATTCCATTAGCACAGGACTGACAGCCAAAATAAAGCCTTCCAAAAAGCAGGAGACAGCTGTCTTGGGGCTACCATCTCACACCTCTGCCTCCCAAACGCTTCATCATCTTCATCTTCCCCTAGGTTACTCCCGCCTGTCCTCTCTCCAGAAATCCTTCTCCTAGCAGAACATTAAAATAGTAATTCCCATTACTGTTTCCCTGCTCTCCCTAAGCATCACATGGGCTCTTTCCCTTCTTTCCCACCAAACTCGCTCCCACCAAAAAATCCCACCACAGAAAGCAAAGCAGGACCTACTGGCTGTTTTCAGGGGCGGCTAAAACCCACCCATGATACAGATTTGCACCCTTTAGTTGGCAAAATAGCCATATGATATTTCACAAAGAACCCCTGAACACGGGTCTTTAAAGGAAACTATAAGGTTTGATCAGCATCTGTGCAATATTTCAAAACTCTCTTGTCACTTCCACAGTTACTTTTTTCAGGGTGAGCATCAAAGAACTGTGGACATCCACTCAGATTAGGAAAAATAAAGCAAGCCAGCACCTCTTTTTTTAGTGCTTTTCTGTTACTTGGAGTACAAAAGGAACAATTCTCCATCAAGAAGCATTACACGTCTTTCAAGTGCCTTCTCCATCGCTGTTTTTTACTCTTTGCACCCATTGCTTATTAGATTAAAAACAATGAGCAATGTGAATACTCTCTCAAACTGGGCATGTTTACGTCGTTTGGATACAGAGAGGCTGCAAACAGGTAAAATAAGCAAATGCTACTGAGAGGAAAACAGAGTTTATTTTTCTAGAAGTCTATGCCCTAGTGACATACCACTTCACTGTCCCTTTACACAACGCTTCAGTGCTCAGTTTATGGCTTATTTTTTGATGCAATGGATTTTTATTCCGAAATTGAAGTTTACACGAAGGACATTAACATGCACCATCCTAAGGCACGACAACTCAAAAAATCCCAGCCAGACCATAAAGCTTATGAGAAGTGTGTATAATACTGAATAATAATAGTAATATTGGGATTTCTTACTGACATTTTGTCAGGAAGAGCCTGACAGTTATTTTTCTCACAGCTTTCTACCAGACAGCTATAAGAAGACTTAAAAAAAGGAAACAGCCTTTTTTCTTATAAGAAAATTGTTCTGCATTCAAAGGTTTTATCTGTTTGTGTTTTGGTGTTTGTTTTTTTTTTTTTTTTTAATAAAGAAGCACACTACTAACACTAAGCATCACCAAGTTTCACATGCTGATTTCTCTACAGCAAAAAAATATGTAGGAAGTAACTCCAGGCTATATTGTTAAATATTTCTTTCAACTGCATCTACCATGCAGCTGGAAAATAAGGGGAGATTCTTAAATCATACTGCTTTATGTCAGCGGCTGTAGTCAGGACAAACAGGAGGAGCCCAGCACCCTTTCCTCCCCCAGGACAGTCTCCTCTGCCTAGAAATTTGATTTAAGAAGGTCAAACCAGCTGCTTAGAACCATCTACCATTCAGTTTGTCCAGTGCAGGGGATTCTTCTTTTCTGATGGGCTTCATGTGGTGAAGAACTGCCATCTACCACTCAATCCTCTTAACTTGGACCTTACTAAACAAATATCTTTAATTATTTCAGTGAGATATCTGCCAAACTGACATAAAATTAATTACACATCCTGTCTACCCACTGGTTCCAAGGGCTGCTGAGAGAAGAGAGGAAAATAAAACCACTGCGCAGGCTGACAGGGCAGCAAAAGGCGGGAGGGTGGGAGGGAGAGGGGAGGAAAAAAAATGAAAGAAAACAAAGAACCCATAAAACTAAAAGAGCTAACTTGCTGTTTTCAGCGAGCTCATGCAAGCTGTCCCGGCAGCTTCAATACAGCAAACAAGGCATAACCCTTCCCTTTAATTTGTAACCTAGGGTAGTATTTCATCATCCAACGCAACCAAGCCACAGGAATAGTCAAACTCAAAGTCCATGAAGCAACGACGCAATTCTTAAAAGAAATTTTCTTACTGACCAGAAGTCTACCTTAGGCTAACTGTAAAGACATGGAGTTATCTAACTCAGAGGTCTAAGAAAAATGATGTATGAACTTCTTTCCGCATCTCACAGCTAGGAAAACAGGACATACAGTAAATAACTCCAACGGCCCTGCAAGACCAGTAAATTCACATAAGCATCTAACTCTAGGAATAGTGAAGCATCACCTCCATAACAAGACCCTTGAGTTTTTTTTACCAAATCAGAAAGTAAGTAAAGAAATCCAGTAGTACACTCACCAAGGGCAGTGATGATCCATTTTCAAAATGCATCTTAAAAAACCCCAACAGAATTCCAAGCATCGCAAAAGGCAAAAGGAAAACAAAAGTCAGAAGCACAGTTACATGTCAGATTTAAATTACTGACACACAGATTAAGAATTACCCATACATACTATCGGTTACCTAATCTATTTAACAATGATATCTATTTAAATTCACATAATACAGTTTACCTACAAGCAAACTGTAGGTAACCCAAATTCAAAATGCTTGTTCTGTCAAGAGCTTAGTGATTTAAGAAAACAATCTATAACTGCAGCTTTAGGATTTGGTTCTCATTCTGAATAGGTTTTCCAACTATTGCTTATTCTCGGACAGAGAATTAGAAACTCGGCTAATTCAATTATTATATATTTGGTGATACAACTAAATATATTGCCAAGTACATAATTTGCTTTTATAGAAATATATGCAGATGCACAAGAGGTTTTTAAGAACTTACCTTGTATGAAAAATCCCAAACATTTTTGCAATTAATCTCTCTCCATAGTTAAAACATGCCCAAGAAAATCAGATACAATTGAAGCGAGTGAATTTTGACAAGGTAAGGACAAATTCAAGGCATTCTGCAAAATATATTAACTAATTGCATTCTGCAAACTTCACTCACATTTCATAGGATAACACAGGTCATCCTTTTTCTGTAGCCTGCTCAGACACGAGAATGTTCCTGTCTTATACTGCAACCACCATCCCACACAAGACAACCAAGATCCTTTTTCTGCCCCATCTCAGTTTCTCATTCAGTGCCTCTGCTGTTTTGCAGGACAAAACAGAAAGCCTTCTCTGCCTCACAACCACGTCGGAAGGTTTGATGTATTATCACCTGAAGATTTATTAGCCGTAAAGCTAAGAATAAATCAACCTTTGAGGAAGCCCGTTCTCTTAAAGTTAGAAATTTAAATCACTGGGGGCAAGAGTGGAGAAACACACAGGCATCCAAGCTAACCAGAAAAAGGTCAGAAAGGAGAATAGCCAAAAGAAAGATCAAATTAGAAAGCAATTAGACTTCTGGGGAATATGGAGGTGAACTTCATTTTGTGTTAGACAAACAAAAACTTTATTTTACAGCTTCAGTTAGAAATGGGGGATGCTTGTTTGATTCTTTCTTTAAATAAAAATAACCTGCAAGTTATCCAATGAAAAATAGGTTATTAAGTTTATTACCTCGGATAAGATGCAAGTGACATCATGATTAGATTGAGATGGGTAGTGATCTTTATTCAGATTCTAACAAAAGAAGCAAATTTTTGTTTATCAGCTATTTTGGTTACATTCTGAAGGAAAGTTCTTTATTAATAGTTATAATTTTTAACCACTACGTAAAGAATGTGTAAGACCATGTAATCCATGTTAGCATCAAGAAAGCCATCAAATGAATTAGACTAAGTTACAGACTTCCTTATAAATAAATAAAAGCTAAACCTGAAGAAAATCTAAAGAATAAAGAAAGCTTCTCCTCTAAAACATTAAACCTGAAAAATCTATGCATAAAAAATAAAAGCTTCTGTGTCAAGAAATTTTTTTTTTTTTTCCAGAAAACCACTTATTTAAAATATTGTCTTACTTGTCGCATACAGAACAGTGATGGCAACGATCTGGTTTTACAAGATGGCATCTGTCACAGTATCTGATTGCTAAAGAAAAAAGTTCCAAGATTAGATCTCAATGTACAGTTACACATTTTGATTCCTGAAGTCTGTGCAACAGTAAACACCAGCAGCTCAGCCCAGAAGAACCCCCAGGAAAGCAGAAGCAGCTGCAAGCACCGAAGCATTCTTTAAGTACTTGCAATGCTGAATCTCCCAGAGCGAGCCCGAAAAGCTGTTTTTGCAATCTCTGCTAATCATGCTAATCAGGTTTTTTTCTTCCAAACCCCTCAGCTCTGCCAAACAACCAACGAACCAACAAAACACACAAAATCCCCTCTAGACTGGAAAACCTTTAAGGACTGTTCAACAAAAGAGACATTTTAAGCTATTATTCTAACAGCTTTTATGTACTACGTGAGATTATCTCTTGGGTTTGCTTACCTAGCCACCATTCACAAACTTACAGTATCGTCAGGTTAAGATTAACTCTCAGTTTGGAAGAACTTTTGTTCTTGCAGCTGAACAACCCGCAGGTAAAACAGTAAGTTTCTTACTGTGATCTATCTAGCTACGCACAACATGCAGATAGTGATTAATTCAGGTTTGTTTTTTAACCTATGAAAGAAGAAATCTATGCAGTTAAACACTGTGACAGCCTCTTCTGCAGTGTGTTGCTATTACAAGCTTGTTGTTGATGTCAGCTTGCAAACATTTCGCAAGGCATTGTCAATCCACTTTATGCAATCCACACAGCAATTTACTTTCCAACAATCTTTCCCCTGAATAAATGTAGCTGCATAAAGCTACATTAAAGTTAAGTTCTTGGGTAACTTTGTTATTCTGTGAAGTATGAAAAGCAGTTCTTCCCTACAATCCAAACCCTTGAATTTTTTTTTTTCTCATTAGTTTAGGTAGTGTATCACGACTCCTGCCTTCCGCGCCCTCCTGAATACCTATTTACCTCCAGACATTGTCCGTGTATAGATAGGAAGATCCTTGGCTGCCCGTCTTAAGACTTCTTGCTGCGATTCACCTCTAGGCTCCCTCTCTAGGGATTCCTTGTCTGAATACGATAGATGAAACTGGAATAATTTTTAAAATCAAAGATGTGTTAGCAAATTTCAAGTTAAATAAGTTTTTGTAGAGATGTAAAGAGAAATAAACACTCATTATATAAAGACGGATTAGCAGCACGTACAAGGTATTATTACAGCAAATAACCCAGTGTTCCTAAGACCACTAATTCAGTTTATGGCAACTGAAGACAAAATTAAAATTATTTCTGATTTTCTAAAATGATACTGAATGCTTCCAGAAGTAGAAAGTGACACTCTTCAAGGAGGATCAAGAGCTGACTATTCCCTTGAAAGGCCAGTTAATTTACTTGTGTAATACTAAATATCAGCGAATATAAGCTAGAGATGTCAGCCTTTAGCTGAAAGAAAACACGGTACTAGTAACAGCAGAAAAGATAGTTTTATTTCTCTCCTGGTGCCTGGCATTTTGCCTTTCATTCTTTGCCACTGGAGAGTTGCTGTGCTCTTCACGCAGGCGTTAGGATGTGTTTTTACTTCAGAGACTGGCTGAGAGAAGGGAGAGATGGGTGTCCTGTACAACAGAATATGCACGTCTTAATGTCTTCCTGCCCAAAGGGACAACTTCTGTCACTGCCCAAGACAGCAATAACAAACACTGCTCTAGTAAGAGCTGAGAGGGTAAAAATTACTGAAAGAGATGCATGGTATACATGAAGTAGTCCAAATTTCTTATAAAGTCCTCTGCAACACAGCAACATGGTCAGTTTTGTTGCTGTAGCTTCTAGAAACGGGCAGATGTCAAAGTCTTTGGTATCTCTATTGGAGAAATAGGATACAAAATCACCTCTGAGAGGAAGAGTGGCCGTCTCTGACCTGCACTAGGAACAGAAGCCCTGTGCACAGCATTTATGTCTACAGAAAGGCTGGTCTTTACAATAACATGATTTTTTTTTCCTAAATGAAAGTGATGCATGTAAAAGTAAGCATGCAGACAGAAATACACAGCTAGGAGCCTACTCTCACCTCCACAGAGGAGGCACCACTCCACCTTCCTGACAAAGCTCACCACCTTCCAGCAGAAGCTGGAGGTTCACTGTTTACCATGAGTTTCTCAGGTCACTTGTCCTTTTTCCCCTAGCAAGAATACACTCTTGCCAACACCTGAATTGATTTATATTTGGATACATAGGATTTGTCACTGCATAAACTTGGTTCAGAATACTTTTTTTTTTTAATGCTTCCTGTCTGATGTACACAGAGCTATTGCTCCATCATTTTGTATTGGTTCTCAAAATAGCCCTAAGCTTACAAAACCTTCCTGCCTGGGAAACCATCTTCCCTCCCACCTTCACGCAATGCCTGTATATAGCTGGTACACACAGATGCACAATGGCACACACTAAAGTGATGTTCCGCAAAGTCTCTTAAAAAAGAAACTGCAGATGGAACTTCAGTGCTTTTCATATCTGTAAAAAGCTGAAATAAGCTTAAAAAGACACATACAGGCTGTATGGTTTGCACTAGTTGCAGTATTCATGAAAACAAAATGCAAAAGCTGTATCTGTTTTTCAGTCTTCAAACAAGTATTTGCTATAATTGATAAGTCAGTTCAGTTAACTTGAAAATACATCCACTTACAGGCTTCATCCTAGAAACTGGAAGCCAAGCAGTAACTTAACATTACAAAATATCCTAATTAAATTTCAAAAATAATGCTCTGGTAGATCAGGAAAAAGACACAGAACAACAAAGGTGTCGCTTACTGCCAGCAACATTATGTAAATTCAAAGAACACAGAAACAGCACACATTGCTTTCTATTACTCAACTTCAATACTTTTTATGTCCCCTTTGAAGTTCTCCAGCAGCATTGTATGATGGCTTTGGAATCCCACTATAATTGCTAAGGATTTGTCAAAATGTTTTGGAAGTCTTCTATCGGCATCAGCCCAGTGATTTGAAAACCCTTCCAATTATTGCTATAGTCATCATATACATGCATATATTTTGCTATGTAATTACCAAATGAACTACATTCTTAATTTATTTCGCTCCTCTCCGCCTCAAGCTGTAGTAAAGACTGCAGTGCGAAATTCAAGGAAGATGCCAATTGCTTTGAATTATCTACTTGTTTCCACAATTACACATCTTACTAGTGAAAGAAAACTATTCAGAAAAGAACCTCCGCACAACAGACAGTAGAAACCAGAAGATATTTAGTGCTGGCACGGTAGCTATGGGAGCTAGAGATATGAATCCATGCTGAAATAAGCACTGGCTTTGTGGGTGTTTCAAACTCCAGAGCAGCCGTAGCACGATTCCTCTTGACCTCAGAGGCTGTGTGACACAGCACCTACTGAGGACTGCAGTGTTTCTGTACAAAGACAGGATGGAAGAGGCCAAAAAATTGCACTGGTTGTACCAGGCTGCATGGGGAGGATGTTCATCAAGGCTACTGACAGTTTGCTGGGTTTTTTGGTTTGTGTGGGTTTGTTTTTTGGGTTTTTTTTTTAATGTTAGAAAGAATGTGAAATTAAAATAATAAAAAACTAAATGCTAAAAGCAATTATCTTGAGGTTACATCATGTTGAACATGGGTTTGTATCTTAATATTCTCCAAAACCACCAGATCCTCCTTCTTTATCGCTTCTGTACTAGCTGGACTTAGACCTGGGGCACGTATTTACTCTGACCTCTCTTCCATGCAGCTGTTCTGTAGCAGCTCCCTTGCTGCTTGGCCAGCCGTGGCTTCCCACACTCAGCTCATGCGCTCATGCCACAACCCCCAGGTTCCTTCATACCAAAACAGATGGGGAAGAAGCTTTAATTCAGAGGACAACAGACAGATGCTGACAGGCAATATAAGTCTTAAACACAGGGAAATAATTTTTTTTCCCCACATAAAACTATTATATTCCCACGCAAAGATTTAAGCTGCTAGTTCAAATAACTCCTGCTTTTCAAGTGGAGAAACTTTTTTCTTCTTAATATCACAAAAATTGTCTAATTCTAAAAATATATTAAAAAACATTTAAAACTTAGAGAAGGTGTAATGTTTTTCGCCTTGGTCACTACGCTGTTTGCAATCTGAGTCACTCCTCTTAAGAAGCTGTAACTACCATCTGCGTTTTTTTTGTTTGTTGTTGGTTTTTTTTTTTGTTTTTTTTTTTTTGTTTTTTTTTTTTTTTTTACAAAGGGAAAAAATAAATGAGATAAGGGTTTACGTTTTCCAAACACTCAAAAATAAGGCTTTTTACCCGGCTTTTTTCAAAAAAAAAGTTAATTTTTTTTTTT
>Ga0181612_151732_pt1 | contig 11661 bp, 6 predicted proteins | sample HoacroProtozoa21_FD_119630 | JGI IMG/M metagenome (GOLD analysis project Ga0181612, IMG submission 119630) | Hoatzin crop microbial communities from Cojedes, Venezuel. Combined Assembly of Gp0051906, Gp0051904, Gp0051908 | reverse complement strand
TCGGCCCGGGCCCGCTGACAAGGCCAGGCCCGGTGACAGGGGCCGGGCGCCGGAGGCCCCGTGCCGCTGCTGCCCCCTTCCCTCCGCCCGGGCGCACGGCACCGCCGGCTGACTGCCGCCCCGGGTACGATACTTCAGATGGGATCCAAAAGTGTTCTTTTCTATGTGTTTACACGTTTAAGAATAAGAGCGTGTAAATCTAGTCTTGAAGTGTTCTGAAACAGTAAGGTAAATATTAATTTTAAGAAAGGTTGTAATGAAGCTTCCCTCCCTGCCAAGCACACCCAGCCCCCCCCCAAAAAAACCCAAACACAAATAAACAAACAAAAAAACCCCCAAACCCAGCCACAAAAAACTGGAAGGCCAGGAGGCTGGGACATCAGAAATATTGACTACATTCGAACAGACTGGTGCGGACTAGTTTCTGTCAAACTCTATCTTATCTCTTGATGTAGGAATGCTTTTCTCAAAAATTTTTTCCCCATGTCTAGATAGTGTTTTTGCAACTGCTGAAGGAGGAATCATTTATTGGTTCAAAATCACAAATAAATAAGGAATTAAGGGCATATAAAAATGTAAACAGGTCCTTAGGAGTATATGTCACACCCCAATAATGAGAGTGATTAAATGTTCCACTCCATTAATGAGCGTGACTCAGATTCACCAGTCCCCTTGTTTGGATTAAGGTGAAATGACACCAGAGACTCTGTATCACTTTACAATGTTTATTCACGGTTATGATAAATAAGTTTATTATGACAAGCAAACTGTTCAGGCATGATTATGATAAGCAAATTAGATGGTACTATTATGATAAGAAAAATATTGGGGTATGATTATGGTCACAATTATGGTGAGCAAACTTCAGTGGTACAATTACAATAAGCAAACTATGGTAGTACAATCACAACAAGGAAACTACAGTAGTACAGTTATGATAGACAAGCTACAGTGGTATGATTATGGTAAGCCTTGCTTTTATAGTTTCCAAGGACAAGGGAAAGAACGTGGGAGGGACAGAAGAGAAAACAGAGAGGAAAAGGAGAAGAAGAAGAAATAAAAAGATATCACCAGGCCTGGGTCCAGAGTTGATCTGGCCAATGGAGGGGGGTCCAGGTGCTGGGGGGTGCCACCTTTACAGTGATTTTCTCAGTTTGTGTAGGTAGTTAGCCCCTTCCCCTTAGTTGAGTTTCTCACTTCCCATGCTAATTAACTAGTTGGTGGTAACCACCTTTTCTGTTATAGGCTAAGTTAGCCTCGCTTTCCAAGTAAATTAGCACACATGCTCCTTACAGGTGGGGTGGGGGCAAGTCTTTGTGGTTTTGAATTGAGTTGGTGGTCCTGATCTTCCCCTGCCACAGTCACCTCTGTTTGACCTCTTCCCGGTGCAGGACTATTGGTTTGTTAGCTGTAAAAAAGGGAGTTGGGTACAGAGGTGATTGAAAGTGGTCTGCTTAACTTTACCAAGGCAGCATTGGGCTATGAGGGTCTCTGCCTTGGTCCAGATGTCAGTTGGTTGATTTAGCACCAGACTGCCAGGCATCAGGATGAGCAGTCCCTTTTCTTAGGCCCAGTGCTTATTGGAAAAGATAAGTACAACGCTCCTGTATCCAACACTCATAGGCTTTGAACTTCACATAAGCACCTTAGACGAATGTTTGGGACTTTTAACCTCATATTGTCTGGACCCTTAAAATATAAAGGAAAATTAAATTGCATTGTGATGGGGTATACACACACGTGTCTTAGGCCAGGAAACACAAATGAATCAAATTAGCTGTCACCATTCTTCTCTATACTTTAAAGGAGAAATTAAGAAGGCATTGGAGAGTCTGAATGCCTGGAGGTCCTGGGATCAACCAGGGCTTCGAGGCACTTCTTAGAGTACTAGCCAGGAAATATCAGGTGCTAAAACTATCGGAATCATACAAGTGTTGGAATTAAAATCCGTGGGACAAATTCTGTGTCTGAACAGAATGTGGTGAACATAGCTCTTCAGCTACTCTCCCATGTGCCGTACTTGTTCCAGATTTGTGGGATAACATAATACCAGACAGTAAGTGGTCTTGGGAAATGTCTGACTGAAGGACAAGTGGCCAGTATGGTAAATTTGCTAAGGACTGGTGGATAAAGAGAAGATAATGTGCTGCATATTGCCGGGTTTAATTATAGCGGAACTGTTCTGCTGCCCCATTGCCTACTAAATTGGAAGGAAAGAAGGGCACACTGTGATTGTTAATGGGATCAGGATCACAGGTGTCCAGAGGCTCTGTGTAGTTTAAAAGAAATTATTGAGTGGTACTTAGCAAGAATCAACATTGAAAACAGTCTTTAATGTAATGTACTGACAGTATCTTCTACAGACAAAACATTTGTTTGGATAAATGAAAGAGATAAACACTAATTCATCTCACTGTGCTAGCTGGCTTCTGGCAATGAAAGAATGGAGCCTTCTGTAATGCTAATTTAAAGAAACAAATTCTTGGACTCGGGTCTTGAACAATTAAGACTTCAAGGAAAGTTAAGGCTCTTACAGTAGGTTCTGGTTTGGGCACAGTATGCAATATTAACATGGTCATGGTGTCCTTTAGGGGACCTTATCACAGCAATGTGCTTGACACCCTGGTGTGTCAGAGCACTGCCAAGAAAATAATTTGTTTAAATAGCTGAGATGAGACTTTATCAGCTGACCTGCTGATAAAGGTGAAGTGAGAGGCAGAGGAGAGGCTGTAAAAGAGCTGCATGGTGAGAAAGAACATGGCAGCTATCTTTCTGAATCAGAAGTCATATGGTGGGTGATGAATATTGCTGTAGGTACCCAATGATGTTGATAGAACGAATTTTTATAGTCTAGTCCTTACATGGAGTTGCTATAGCATTGATGTGAGATGTGTTGAGGGTTTGAACTGGATTTACGCAGCTTATTTCATTCTTGTGTCTTACAGATCTGCTTTTAACTGTCAGAAACAGGGTATTGTGTTTACCCCATCTGGTAGTGTAAAAGATTAAAATGCAAAAAGGCATGTGCAGTAGTGTGAGGAGAGTTGGGCTTCACCTCTAGATGATGTGCAGTGCTTATCATGCTAATCTAGGATTTACAAGATTTGGTTTATTTCTCTGACTTGTCAGATGCTCCCCATATAAACAAATCAGTATGGATGATGTTCCACACAGATATAAATAGTGGAGACAGGATGCTCAGAACAGCTAATTAACCCTGCCTGAGTGCAGAACTAATGAAGTTTATCTGACTTGTAGTAATAAAGATATCTGCTATGTCTTATTTCTAACTACCCTTCCCATCCAGCCCACTCTTTCCGACTAGCAGGCCTATCTATGGCAAGTGGAGAGCCAGTGGTGATTTCTCTTTGTCTGTTCTCAGTCTGTGGCTTTCCCTTTCTCAAACTATCTGGCTTTCCAAATCCCCACAACCTTTTTCACACAGGCTTCTGGATGTCTTATTAATCCTTTGCTTTACAAAACTGCTCTTTGCTCTTCTCCAGATAATCTACCTCATCAGCCAAGCACGCTGTCATGTTGGGCAAAGAAAAACCCGAAGCATATTTTGCATAATTTCTTGTGCACAGTCCAGAACTGTCTCCTGAAGACACTACTTACTCCAGTGACTGTCCTTCATCCAGCCCTTATGCTGTGGAAATTAGCAGGGCAGGCACATGATAGGTGTACCGTAGAGCAGAGCCCTTCAAATGTATCCAGATCTTGATGCAGCTTGTGAGTGATCTTGGTTCTCAGACTCCCACTGCTAAGACCCTTCTTGGTACGCTCAGAATGAAGCAGTAGCTCAGACATCACGTGCCAGGGGATTTAGCATGCCTGTGGAAGGCTTTTCACAATTTCACTATTAGATACTTTGCTGAAGTTCCTCCAAAGTCCTGTTTTGAAGTTGGCCGGCTTTGTTCATCCTTTGTCTGTCTGTGAAAGGAAGTGCTATTTGCTACATTCTTTCACTACAAGGAAGTTACAAAGCTAAGTAAAAAAATTATTTTGTTGTGGTTCACAGTTAGCTCTTTGCTTGATCTTGGGAAGGTACAGCTTTTGTGAAAGCTGTGGTTTGTTTGTTATGAATTTGGAACTGCTCAGTTGCTTAAAGCTAGCCTGTTTTGTAATTGGTACCCTCTGTTGCACATGTTAAAAGAAATAAAAATCAGTGTAAAATTGTTTACTTATTGGTGCCAACTGTACCTACAGTTAATGCTTGTCTACATGGGGAATTTAGCCTCTTTAAAATGTTAGAGGAATACTGTTTGACCTTAAAATGTTCCTGACTTTCTTTACTCTTCCTTAAAGGCTGTCTTCTCACAAAACATTAGTTCTAGTATGTTTTCATTATTTACCACATGAAAAAACCCTGCTGACTTCCTGTCATTTTTTCCCCACTATGCTGGAGCAAATTAAAGATAACTTATGATTTTTTCCAACAAGATATCTTTCCCATTTCATTTATGAGCACACTTTTTCATTCCCTTTTTTACCTCCACAGATCTCATCTTCGACTGTTTCCTCATTTACAGAGACACTGCACTTTCCTTTTGAGAAATTTCCCAAGGTCGCATTCCTTTTCTCCCTTGTCATCTTTATTTGTCTGTGTATTTTCCTTAGAAAAATATAATTATGAAAAGGCTTAGGTAGAAACGGAATCTAGCCAATATTTTAAAGACCCAGAGGGGTTGCCAGGAGGTAACTAAGGAATTGAATTCCTCAAAGTTCAGCATTATTCAGCTATAAGAATTTTGTTCAGGACCATCTGTTTGCTCAAGAGCTTGTTTTTCACTTTATAGAGTGGAAAGTCACTGGAATTGCACCGTTGTGAAACCACCTAAAATGAAGACAAAACCTAGAAAAAAGTAGCCTGTTTTCCATTTACGTTCTGTACTTTGTTTTGTCTTGAATCTTTTTGCTATTGTTGGTTTTCTCTTTTTAAACAAATGGAACTGTTAGTTTTCATTTTTACTTCTGGAAATGTTTCTTTTTTCTAGTACAGGTATCCTAGTGTATCTACACAGCACAATCTTCTCATGCTATGCTGTAAGTCCTTGAACTGAAGGTAAGCCATCAAGTAGCTCTCTCTGTAGAGCATCACCACACTGGGAAGAGATGCTTTCTCAGTCATAGATTTCTATACAGTCTGTACACACACTTTAATTTGAGGGCTGTACTTATGAGGTGCAGGGCTGATTACATCAGGTGTAGGCTTGCTGTGATTCAAGTATGCAGTTCTACACTCTTAGCTCCGTAAGGGTCTAGCTAGAAGTTCTTCAAATTGAAATCCATTCTGCACTATATACTGACTGAACCAGGGAGGTGCTTGCTGGTTAATTCAAGAGATATTAGCATATTTAATAAAGATAAGAAGTGTGTTCTATGTTGATTTGGTTTTGCTGCTATATTGCACCAAAAACCCACTTGACTCATTCTCCGCGCTCAAGCTTGGATCTCTTGCATTAGGGGTGTCATCACAAAATGGGCACTGTAGAACTGAGAGCCTCTGAGATTTGGCATAAGATAGATGATTCCTGCTGTGGTTATGAAGCTGGATAGTCCTTGTTAAAGATCCCGGTCTTTGGGATGTCGGTTTTATTACATTCCTTCAGTAAATTTTTGCAATCCAGGCAATTATTCCTGTCAGCTTAGTAGTGATAGGAAGTAGTAACAAATGCTTTGGAAGACTTTATTTGACCTCAAGCTGTACTTAGGTCTTATTTTACTGTATTTAAAATTGAATCACATGACTTTGTTATTTTGTGTGGCTTCTTACATACATTTTATTTCATCCGATAGAGTTAATAACCAGCATATGTCAAGACCTGTGAATCCTCAGTAACATGACTGAAGTTTTCCAAAATGTCCTGCTTTCAGCTGGGATACAGTTAATTTTCTTCCCAGTAGCTGCTGTGTTTTGAATTTAGTACGAGAAGAATGTTAGTAACACTGATGATTTCAGTTGTTGCTAAGAAATTGAGGATTTTTTCCAGTCTTTCATATTCAGCTAATGAGCAGGTGTGTAGGAGCTGGGAGGGAGCACAGACAGACAGATAGCCAAGCTGGCCAATGGAAATATTCCATAGCATAGACATCATGCTCAGTTTACGAATGGAAGTTGGCCAGGGGACAGGGGGATATCTGCTTATTTCTGTGAGTTTCAATCCTCTCTTTTCCAGGAGTTTGAACTCTTTGGGAATTTAGCAAAATTTGGGATTTTCAGGGTTCTACGATCACTGCTCAGGAATGGCTGTGAATCGGTTGTCAGATGGTGAGAAAATTTGTATTGTATATACTTTGTTTTGCATATTATTTATTTTCATCATTATTACTGTTATTAGTACTAGTATTACTAGTAGTAGTAGTATTTCCTTTGTTGCCTTATTAAACTGTCTGTCTCAGCCCATGAGTTTCCCCTTTCGTGCGTTTTCTCCTCCTCATCCCACAGGGGGAGAATGGGAAGGGTGAGCGAGCGGATGTCTAGTGCTTAGTTTCCAGCTGCCGGGTTAAACTACAGCACCAAAGCAATTGTCTTATTTCATATTTCTTGTCTGAAATACCTTAAAACATATTTACACTGATGTGTAGGCATGGTCCAAGGTCTTAGCTTGGAGAGATTTCTATGGCTTTTATGATAACACATGTATATTAGAACCAGAAACCAGCTATAATTGTGAAGGCCAGTCTTCAAGTAGCATTTATGTAGATGACATAGCAGAGTTAGTGTGATGCTGTATTATGTGATACAGCAGGCTACTGTCGTTACATGAGAACTGAATGCTTTTTCCTTACCCAATAGCAGTGACCATCTATCCTGTCCTTATAACCACTTTTAAACTGTTTTACTATGAAATTGATGAGATTAACCTTAATCAAGTTTCAAGCCACTTTCAGTGTTGAATTTAGGTAACCTTTTTAGCCAAAACTAGATTTAATGACAAGGAGTGTTCATGTAGTCAGACATGGCATCTCAGCTGGTTGGTGTTAATTAACAGCCAAGAAAAAGATAGCTTGTTAAATAATTGCTCAGGCATACCTGACCTGTGAACCTAATCCATTTCAGTGTAGCTAACAGAATGCAAAGGTTCTGGTTCAACACATAATATACTTGCTTTACAGTAATAAACCAATGCGTGTCATTTATTACTGTAAATTATAAATGTTTTGCTGTTGTTTGACATGCTATATATATGACTAAAATATGACAAAGAAAAATACCAATATTTGTAGAAATTGCAGACAGTAAACATACAACAATTTCTCAGAGAGTGACTATCAGAAAAATGGTATAATATGTAGTACTCTTGTTTGTAGTGCATGATTAGGAGAAGGTGGTTAGGGAGAGGATAACCTGGTGGTGGAAATTATAGGGAAGGTTTTCTGTACTAATGTGATCTTTCAGTGTTTAGTCAAAGTAGACAAGCTCTTGATATTACCTATTACACATTTTGTTACTTACCTTACCGACATTACGTTTAGTTTTACTCTGATGCCAAGTCCGAATTTTCACTTCCTTGAAGAAAAGTAATGTTGCTAGGTTTCAGGTTTTTAGAAAATGATGGGTTGGAGAGAAATTCCTCAAACTCTGTAGCAACAGCATGAAATCACATTAGTCAAAGGAAATGTTATTAGCAAAAGTAGATTTTCTTGTATTGCTAAATTATTAGTCTTTAATTTTTTATTTCTCCCCTTTTCTTCTCACACTTTGAGAGGACTGGGAGGTGGGGTGCTGGTAGGTTAGAAATTGTCCAAATTAAGAGAGGAAATATATAAACTTTGCTTGTGTACTGATAACCTGATAGGATTAATGAATGTTCATACCCGTGAAAATTACTGTAAGAGAGAACTGCTTTCTTCCTCATCTCAGCTGATGGGACTTACAGTTATATGTTCCAGGGCATGAGAGAAGTAGTTTTGCTGAGTAAGATAGCTTTGGGATGAAAGGCTAAAAATTTACTTGGAGGTTATATATTGGCTTATATGCAGCTGTCAGCTGCCTTACTCATCCATACAGACACTGAGAAATATGGAAAAAATAGCTTTATATATCATGGTGTTGTCAATGATTGCTGACCTTGCTAATGCCAGGCTTCTACCACAAAGTAGAAAAACAGTAATTTGAAATAATTATTATTTTGTAAGGTAGATTAAATTTCTACTATTTTTCTCACTGCTTACCTACTTCAGAGGACTATTTTTTTAAACCAGAAGCTTTCAGTCTCTCTCCACGTCTGTCTTTCTCTTCCCCTGTCTATCACACACACAAGAACGCACACAGAATATTTGAAAAATACTAGTATCACCATCAACACTTTAATTTGTAACCTGATATCCTTTTCATACCAAAGACAACAGTGAAGTTGTCTATTGATTTTCCTGTTCCAACTTCCTTCCAAAATGAACTACCAGTCTCCGGGATGGGTGCCCTATTGCAGGGCTGTCTTGTGAAGGAAAGAGCTGTGCACCAAAACTCAGCAAGTAGCACAGTAGTCCTGCTTTCAGTGATGATGGAATTTTCTCTAATACAGAGGGCTTCACACATGACCTGAGAAAATGTAGTTAAAATTTTTTTAGCATTCAGGAAGTCATCTATAATACCTTCCCCCCAAAAGTAAAAAGGTAAAAAAAAAAAAAAAAAGAAATCCAACTTCTTTCCACCCCTTAACCTCTCCAAGAAAAGCACAAGCCTGAGAAGATTTTAGTTGTCTAATAGATGCCAATTAAATCAATTTCCTTATGTGCAATACTTTGAAAGGAAATTCTAATTTTCTGTAGTTTGGTGTTTGGTAAAATTTTAGAATGCAAATAAATCCATTGAGACCAACGTATCTCACAAAAAACCTTACATCCTAAATTTATAGAAAATTTAATATTTAGCCTGGGGAAAAAAAAAAATGTGACACAAGCATTGGTGATTTGTTTTGTCATAAAGGAAGCAGTTGAAATTCTACTGTGGTGCTGGTAACAGAATATAAGTAAGTAATGGAGTTACTCCAGATATCTGCCTGTAGCTAAATGCTAACCTTAGCTATTATAGAAATGGGAGTGCTCTGAGACTGCATAGATAAAAGGAAGTTTGGTGACAGTCCCTGGTCAGTGAAACCACTCTGTTTTGCATAGCTGTAATCTAGCACAGTTTTGGTAGAGTCACACTGTTCCTGCTCTCCTCTTTGCAGCTGCAAAATCTAAACCAAATCCCCAGTTCACAGATCAATTTGAATTAAAATATTTCCTGTTTACACCTACTCAAACTGCAGTCACCAGAAAAGTGAAGTTTGGGAGTTATGACTGTTCTTTTATCTTGTAAAAATTCCGCAAATACTATGTTCATTAATTTCTCACATAGACCATGCGTTGTTCTGATGAAAACTGGTTTATGCACTCACTATTGCAATACATGCAAATAGTTTAGAAAAATATGAGGTCTAGATAGGCTACTTCACCTGTTTTTACCAGCTCCCTCTTAAACTTAGTCAAGCTTGCCAATAAGAATATTAACTTTCTGTGAATTTTATATCATGTACCAATTGGACTACCTCTCCTCTTCCTCACATTGAAGAATGCCATCATGTGGTGTTAATTCAGCCCAAGTCTACTAATTGTAATTGACTGACTTTCCATTCCCCACCCCCAATCTTTCTCTAGACTGTATAGAAACAGTTTTTGAGAGAGAAGGTCTTTGCCCAACTGCAAAGGACTTGTCATCATTCTCCTTGTTAACTCTCTGGGGAAAGGATTTACACGGGTGTGAGTCAATGAAGGAGATATCTTAGCATCAGGCTTTGGGAACTGACATGACTTATGTGGATTAAAACTTAACTTTCATCTTTGAAACTTTTTAAGTAAGTAAAGTTTTTGAGAATGTACAATTTATTGAAATACCTAATCATTATATTTGGAACTGATTATATTATGCTAATGTGAATTACACTACATATTAATAAAATACCAAGGGAAGGATAAGGAATTATGCAGAGTAGGTGGACAGGAACTAAATAATATATTAGAAGTAGCTGAGGGCTGAGGGGCAGGGAAATTAAAATGTATGGTTTTAAGAGAATATTTGAATAACGATGGGAATAGATGGCTACTGCTTGTTAGGATGAGTTAAAGGAGACAGCAGGGAGGGACTGAACTACACTGAAGTTTTCAGGGAGTGTGTATGTAGTCGTTATAGGGGCACTTTGAGAGAACTGGGGGAGTTCCAGTTATAATCATTCAAGGATGGTAATTTTGTTCAAGATAAGTAATGTGTGGTGCAAAATAGGAATGGCTGGAGAAAAGCCACGATGTCAGGGAAAGAAAATAAAATACCCTTGGCAGGCACTAGGAGAAAATTACCTGGGTAAGAGTCAGGGCTGGGTAGAGAACTGGGGCAAATACACCCTGTTGTCAGCAGAGGGTACAAGCAGGTCAGAGTGACCAGTGCGGGAAGCTGACCAGTTTACTGTGCAGACAAATCTGGGCCGATATCAAGCATTTCTGAACTTCTGTCCCAGCTATGTCTGCGTACACCTTCTCCTCCTGGATGCTTTTTGTCTGTCAGAATAAATAGGGAAACAGTAAGATTTGAGCTCTCTGGCATTTTGGGGATGTCAGCAACGAAAACCTAGGACAGCAGCATGCCTGTCATTCCATACTAGATGTAAAGGCAGGTCAGACTGCACACATGATTACGCTGTGGTGTGTCTGACACCTGGAAACTTAGTCATTGTTTTCTTACTTTATAAGCAGGTTTGTAACTGCTATGCTGTCAGTCTGAATTGACTTTGAAAATGTCACCATTGTAATTAGTATGTAAAAAGGCATTTATTCAGCTTCGGTATCCGCTTATTGTTCACACAAAACACATAGCAAGCATCTGTAACTCTTTAATTTCACATTCTTTTGATTTCGTGCTTGTGCATGCATGTAATGAAATGATGGAAACTTACACATTTTGCAATTTTTTTATGATTTAGGAAAAAAATTCTATTGAAGAATAAAATGTCAGAATAATAGCACAATTTTGAAACTGAATGAGCTACATTATAAAACAATGGAAACTTGTAAACAATAGGAACTATGGTAACTTATAAAAAAAGAAAGGCTCCAAGAGAAACTTAGTATTGTACTTTTTTGTAAGAGAGAAACCGAAAATGAAAAGAAAACCCTGGAGGGCTACAAAACCCTCAAAGCAACAAACCCCAGTGTTTTATAAAGTAATATGCCTGTGTTTTCAAAGAGAGCTCAAAGATACGTAGCGAGAGTTCAGGTGCTGGTCCTCTGTCATTTCTTTAGGAGAAGAGAAAATACTGAGCTCCCAAGTCACTAAACCCAGCTATTGCTAGCGAGTCATGATCACGGACTAGAAAGATTTTTCCACTGCTGTTACAAATCGGTGACTTATCTCTCCTTAGCTTAATCACATCATTCAGAAAATATGCTGAGCAAAAGGTGTTATAGAAAGCTGTGAACAGTATGTTATCAATGATTTTAAATGGACTTTTAAGGCAAATTAACCTCATGTGTTGCCAGGGAATTACAGGCCAGTCAGCCTCACCTCCATCCCTGGAAAGATGATAGACCAGCTCATTCTGGGTGTCATCATTAAGCAAGTGGAGGAAAAGAAGGTTATCAGGAGTAGTCAGCGTGGATTCACCAATGGAGAATCATGCTTGA
>Ga0181612_136389_pt1 | contig 11661 bp, 8 predicted proteins | sample HoacroProtozoa21_FD_119630 | JGI IMG/M metagenome (GOLD analysis project Ga0181612, IMG submission 119630) | Hoatzin crop microbial communities from Cojedes, Venezuel. Combined Assembly of Gp0051906, Gp0051904, Gp0051908 | reverse complement strand
AAAAAAAATCAAAGAATTTTTTAAAAAAAATTAAAAAATATTTTGTTTTTTTTTTTTTTTTTCTTTTCTCTTTTTTCCCCTTCCCCTTAAAATCCCCCCCCCCCCCCCCCCCCCCAAATTCTCTGTGTGCAGATTTGGAGAACTTCTTGGAGATCTGTGTTACATGTGAGGTGGAGGGAAATCTAGTCAGCCAGATAAATGCTAATGCTTTGCAATGTATTTCGCAAAGGACTTGTTACAAAATATAATAGACTGATACCTGGGAATCTTCTTCACAACAAAACTGATGTTGTCTAGTGTGTTGGTTTTCCTACTACGAAATCTTTTCTTGTTCTGCTGAACGCATTTCTCCAGTGCCAGGCTGGATGATAGGTGCAGGCCACAAGACAAGCGTCGTGTAGCAGTTTTCCTTTGCCAGCAGCTCAGCATTATCCAGGAAGAGCTTGATTTATGATCCGTGGAGAGTATGGCATGTAGGTTAGCTTAAATGGCCAAGAAGCATACTGCCAAACTTACATTCCACCTAGGAGCTCATGGGTCTATGCTGGACCTACGGCTGACTCTAGGCTTTGGCAGGGGAATTTAGCGCACCTCTTCTGCAAACTGCTGCTTCTCTTTTCAAACCTTTTTTGTCAGCTGATAGCTGTCAAAACTGTGCATCTGTAACTACAGGTTGCAGTGTTTCAGATGAATGTGCTAATTTCCTTAATGAGTATTTAGTTGATAATAACATCGTTAAGGAGAGGTATGATCAGGTTTTGCTTGTTTGTGTACCATGTGCAATTGTGAACAGATTGAATATTCTCATTCGGCTTTGTCCTCACCATTTGATCTGTGCTCCACTCTCAGTACAATTTTTCCTTGTGAGGTGTTGCGAGAAGTTTTTTTTATGGATGCATACTGCTGAATCTGGGTATGAAAGACAGGACTACATCAAGCTGTGGGCTGCAAATTATTATCTTATGTATACAGTAAACACAGATGATGGAAGTCTTGACCCATGAGATTGCTTCACTAGACAGATGGATGAAACTAACTAAAAATATGCAAGTTTTTCATGCCCTTAGGAAAGGCCTTTGGGTCATAAAGTGTCTATACAAACAAATCTTGATTTTTACTGTTATCACCACTAATTTACTAATATATTGACTAATATTTAGAACTTTTTAGTATGCATTTTCAGCTTATCCTTCACTTTATACAGACCCCACATTTCTGAATAATGACCTGGAATACACTCCAGTTATTTGCATAACTAAGCTTTCTGTTGTTCCCTTTTTTCTTGCCTTGGAGCAGTCCTCCTCATATGAAGAGAGATGGAGTGATGCTGGGTTTTATGTTAATTGTGCTTGTAGAAACCACCCCTTATCAAAATTTGTGTGAAAAAGAAAGCCTGTTTAGAAGGAAGCTTAGAAGACATCTTCTCTAGGGAAAGAAAAACAGTAAGGGTGTATTATAGTAACATCTATAAATTCCCAACAAGACACGAACATTTACTGTGCTAGTCATGAACAAAAGCATGTTTAGGAACAGTCCTTTACCCTTTGGATGTGATAGTCTGTCAGGACCGTTCTTAGCCTCTCTACTTGAGAATCGCCGCTGGGTAATTCAAGGGAGGAGAAGTCACTGAAGGGAGTGAGAGATGACTGCAGCTCTTGCATACAGTGCATTATATTGTGTACTTATAATTTATATATTTATCACATCCAAAATGTGTTTTAAAGGAGGAGTTTATGAGAGTAGTTAACTAGTAGTGAAAGTGTATAACAGAGATGGCGACAAAGATAAACCACATCGGGGAGATCAGAAGGAGCAAATCTCTTCAAAAAACCAAACCCAAACAAGAAAGGCTGGAAGTCACAGAGTTCCTATACAGACGGGAAGATAAAAACCTGTTGTACTGTGGATTGCTTTTTGAAAACCAGGTACTGTAGACCCTGAAAACAATCAAAGCAGCACAGACTGTGCAAGTACTTGGCCCTGGTGTTGTAAGAGCTTGTGTAATGTGTGAAGTAGGTGCATGAAGTATAGATGCTCCCAGCTGGCACAGGAGAGGTGCCTCTGGTGTTGCTCTTCCTTTTGGTTACATAATGTGCTCAGACCCAACCAGTTTCAAGTTTCTGTTTATCTGAGGGGCTTAGAGCACTTCTAAAAGTTTAAAAAAAAAAAAAAAAGAAAAAAGAAGTAAAAGTTTTTCTTCTCCCAAGTGACTAGCGATAGGACAAGAGAAAATAGCCTCAGGCTGCGTCAGGGGAGGTTTAGATTGGATATTAGGGAAAATTTATTTACTGAAAGAGTGGTGAAGCTTTGGACCAGGCTGCCCAGGGAGGTGGTTGAGTCCCCATCCCTGGAGGTGTTCAAAAAATGTGTAGATGTGGCACTTTGGGACATGGTTTAGCAGGTGTGGTGGTGTTGGGGTGACGGTTGGACTTGATGATCTTAAAGGTCTTTTCCAAGCTTAATGATTCTGTGATGATTCTATGAGAAAATGATTCTATGATGATTCTATGAAAATCTCAGTTGCCTCTTTGCAAAGGCAAGATCTCAGTGTGCTGCTTCCCAGGCTAGCAGGCTGCTTCTACAGTGTATCCCGGTAGCTTAAAGTTAACCTTCCCTCAGACCTTGTGGGCCCACTGATTTTAGAGTGTGCTTCCCCAGGGCTGCGTGAGAATAAGAGAACATTTAGGAAAAAAGAAGAAAGACTTTTGCAAACAGGATTCTGAAACAATTTATCATCACTCCTGAGAACATAAGTAATCTAGACCAAAATGTAAAAATGCTTTTCTGCATTAACTTCTCTATTGATAAGTGATTTTTTTTTTTTTTAAGGCCCAAGTCCCTTGCTAACAGCCACATCAGGCAATCAGAATCCTCCACCAGATAATTGTTCAGTTGACAGCTCTCCTGCCTGGGTTGTCTGGTCTCCTCACTGCATGTTTTCTATTTGAATAGATTATCAAGATTTAATGACTTCCTGTTATTAGACCTGCACTGTCACCACATCAGATCTCACCTAAAATAGACAGTGAGAGGACAGATTACCTTCACAGTCAAAATGACATGTGTGTTTTGGGAAGGATACATTTGGAGTTTATTGAATCTAAGTTTCAGGTTTAAATCATACCGAAGGTGATTCTTCATGCAGGGAGAGAGCGTTGAAAGGGAGTTTACACATCTCCAAGGTAGCTGACAAATACGAGCATGAGTATGCTATGAAAAACCGTCCCTCCTCCCCATACGGCTCAAAAGAGTAAAATATTGCAGTTCTGTTGTCTGTTGCTTGCAGAATTTTAATCGTAATATATTTTCAGCTAGCTTCATAATAGCAGATCAGATAGGCTGTGTTTTGATATCTCTAGTGTGATGAATGTTGTCATCATTCTGGGAATATTTGCACAGCTATTCAGTTGGTCACAATAGCTGTGGAAAAAAAAATTAGTGGAATTTACTGAATAATTTACTTGCTGAATGCTATTTGTTTCTCGACAATAAAAACCACTAGACATGTCAAATTTCTTTGTTTTCATTCTTGCCTTTTGAGTTTTCATCACTTTGAGTTTTCATGTGGTCCCTTCCCCACCATAACTCTTGCCTGGGTAACTCCTGTGCTGGATTCTTTGTGTCCTTTCACAGGTTTTCCTGTGTTCTTTTCTTCTCTTAGACCTCATCCCTCCAAAGCTGTTTTTTATCATCACTTCCCTGTTCTAATTCTTGATTACCCCCCCTTGCCCGTTCTCCTTTACCATTAGGCATTCTGTGGAAACTTTACAGTTAATTAATCAGCTCGATGATTAGGCAGGGGACAGTACAAGAGTGAGGATGCCTCATGAATGGGTTGACCTCCTCAGTGACCACAGAGAAGGTCAGAGCATTCCCCTGCTCTGTTGTTGCTGCTGGCTGGGAAGGAGAAAGGGTCTCCAGATCCTTTCAGGATCCGACCCTGAATCGCTGTTGCATGGGGACTGCTGGAAAGCAGTAGAGGGACAAGGACAGTTCTGGCTCAGCTGGCACAGTGGCTGTTGGTTGAGTTGGTTTTGAAGACCTTACCATGATGTGTCGGAGGATGGGAACTTTGAAGATTATTTTTATTTTCCAGTGCGTGTAAATGAAATTTCTGGGGTAGCACAGGCTGGTAATGTGATGGCCATCACTGCATGCAAAGAATCAAAGGAAAAAGAGGAAACGGTTATTATTTCTTGATGTGTTTGACACAAATTCAGATGTGAATTTATCATTTAGAGCCAGCAAGATGAACTCCTTGAAGAAAGTCAAAGTCTATACACAAGGAAACAGAGTTTTGTGGCTTTGTTTCTTTATTTTCTGGAAATCCACATGCAAAGTATCCAGGTTCAGTGGTAATTTCTTTACCAGTGTAGCCGTTCACAGGTGCCCTCTTCTATGTGTGGCTTCCGTAGAGCCACAGACAGCAGCATGTTCTTTCTCCTATTAGCTCATGATCTCATCACCTTCCCCTTTATGCCTTTCTTCTCGCTTGCCAGCTGCTGTTGTGCACTTCTTTGGCTGTCAAGGAGGATGAGTGGTAGTTTTTAGAGCTGCTTCTCTTGTTGGTAAAGGAGTAACACGTAACGTTCTGGCTTTTCCAGACTCTGCAGTAGCTCATGCTCTCTGGTTAGTCTCTAGAAACCTGTCACATCCAACAATATCGTAGACATTACGATTTTTTAAAAACATACAATAAATGATCTACAGATAAAAATCCTCTTTGAATGAGCTTAAAATCTAAAGCACTGTATATTTTTATTTTAAAAGTCTCTAACATGGTGGTAGAGAGAAGAAAAGGGAACTTTCTTCCTGGCATTGAAGCAGGAGGACAAAGATTTTGATGGTGTCTGGTAGAGGTGCAAAGAACATTATTACGGATATAAAATGTTGCAGTCTGTTCTGCATCTCACCTTCTTGTTCAGGTGGTGTAGTCACAGAGAAAGGGATGTGCCTGCAGGATGTTGGTGGTGGTTTGTTCGTTCATTCTTCTTTCTTTCTTTTGCTTGCATGCAGGATGATTAATTTTCGTATTTGCTGTTTTAATTTTGCCAGGTGATCAGTTGTTCTCACTACAAGGTAGTTAAGTAGAAACGCTCAATTCTTTTAAAGTACATCATTCAGTATTTCCAGTAGCCCTTCAGGTTCATTTACCATAGGATACCTGATGTTAACTTTCATTGTCCTTCCTGAGAGCCTTCATATCCAGACGAGGGTGCGGAATACCATCAGGTAGAATGTAATAGTTGTCGTATTGCCTGCATATCTGTGATAATTCATTACAGAAGCTCATTTATTCTCAAACTCTGACCTGACTGACAGCTGAACTGAGCTATTCAGTCTGGTGCATAGATCACCCCACCCGCCTTGAGAAACTACGCGTAATGTTGAGGTGGTTAATTTTTGCACACTGATGGATGTACTCTTCCGTCTTTGCCTATTTTGATTTAAGTTCTCACGGTCTCTTTCCCAGAAAAGAAAAGCAAAAAATCTCCAGACATCTTTAGTCCGTGTGGATGGATTCTGAACCAGTTGTGAGTTCTTGGGAAGGAGCGACTATGAGGAAATTCAGTCTCATCAGCACAATGCTGAATAATAAAGAGAGAGTGAGATGTCTCAGAATTAGTAAAAGTACAGGCAGTCATGTAGAAACTTACTGACGTTATCTGGAATGAGTGGACTTTTTTCCACACTTCTAATAAATAACTCACCAGTCCATTTATAATTAATTGTATTTCTAAATGAGAATTGTCCTAATATTTTTACTTCTGCTTTATCTATGGGAGGATAGTTTGGAACATAGCTGTTGATTGTAAAGGGTTCTGTGAAAAGCACATAAGAAGCTTAATGAGTAAACCAGGAGTTTTGAACCTTTGTATCTTTGTGGATCCCTAAAAATCTTCCAGGGAGTGCATGGACTCTGTACAGTAATATTAGGCTTCCTTTGCTCATTTACCCTCTGCAGGCACTGTGGAGGAGTTCATGCACCTCCAGGGGTCTGAGTACCGTAGACTGGAAACTGCCAGACCAGACTGACAATTCTCACATACGTACAATCTTACCAGTTCATTAATGAAGTTAGAAATCTATTTTGCCTGTAGCAAAATCACACAGTTTTTTTCCAGTTCAAAGGCCAGTGCTACTTCATGCAGTGACTGGCTTGCGGAGGCTGGGTGAGGATTGCCTGCTCCCGAGAGAACTACATGCATGTGTGCGTGCACAGCAGGAATGGTGTCTCTTATTTAACAGGTTTTGTTCTTCCTGATGGCTTAAAGCCCATCACAGTGCCCTAGTGCCCAGAGCTGATGAGCACTTGGAGTTGTTGCCTTTGTGGCTAAGCTGTAAAACTGAGTTTTGACTCTTTGTGCGTATTCACAATTGTGTGCTCTTGGTATGAGCAGGTGTGCCTGACACCTGCTATCCTGGCTAAATTCCAGCTTGGATAATGCCTGAGCTTCCCTTGGTGCTTTCATGTGGATACGCTTTTCTCTTCCTTTCGCGGCACATGCTCCTAACCCCATAAAGGATGAGAGATGCTGCCAATGTGAATATTTTTCCATCACTAAAAATATGTATAAAAAACACACGTGCATCGCTTAGCTCGGAGCTTCTGCTGTATTGTGATGATCTCACATTTCTTGCTTTCTGCTTCGAGTTCTTTTTTTTTTTTTTTGTAGTGTTGTTCCCGTCTCCGGCGCGCTGTATCAAACACAAATGGAATGACTCTTAATCAAACTAGCAAGGCACAAGGGCTGTTGAAAGTGCAGAAGTAGACAGTTCATCAGAGTGTTTTTCCCTTTAGCGTTAGTCAGGTTACTTTAGGTTCTTGAGGCTGTTAGAAGCAGTCATAACTAGTTTTAAGGGCTAATTTTAAAATGTCCTCTTTAAAAAAGCTGTCTGTCAAGGGTGTTCGGGTTCTGTGGGAAGTTCTCCTTGTGTATTCTGTGGTCTGCAAAGTATTTGCGTTGCTGCCAGTTATTGGAGTGGAGGCAACTTGTTAAGAGTGGTGTTTTCGTTCCGGACCATATACCTGGTCTTGTGCATGGTACGTTGCAGAGATTATTCTCCATTAAGAAAATAAATGCTTAATCCTATTTTAGTATCTTTGCTATGAGGATATGGGTATCTCTTGCCCCATCATGCTGTAATTCTTCTTATGCATCAGATAGTTAGTACGTTTCTTTGCCCTGTATATCTTAACCACAGGAGAAAGCAGAGAAAATAACTGAAGGCACTAGAATTGGTTAAAATAATGAGAGCTGAAATACCATGAGAGATGAAATACCATCTTTGTTCTGCATTTGTTGCTCTCTGACTTACATTCTCATGCCTTCTGATATTTGAACATTTTTAGTTGAGTGAGCTTCAAAGCTTACTGACACCAAATCTTGTTACCGTGACCTGTTTTGAAATCTCTACATACCCGTCTAAAAGAGATTGAACAACATCTGATTTAGATGAACAGAAAATGGGAGAATGCTCAAGTGAGGCTCCTGTCATATTGTGCTCGAGTACTGCTGGGATACCAGGACGGGAATCTGTCTTTCATATTGCATTGCTACAGCAAACTCTTTAACAGCAGCAGTGTTTCCTTGAGCCACTTAAATTTCTGTCCTATCTTTTACTGGTATTTTAAGAATATATGTTTCATAAAATAGTTTTTTAAAAATCCTTCATGATAACTGGGAAATTAAGGAGCAACTGCATCGATGACAGTTACGAAGTAGATATTGCAGTATCTATGCATCTGCCTTAAACATTTCTGGTTTTGGATTAAGCAAGAGAGGCAAAGTGTCTTGCTGACGTCCTGTTTTTCCAAGTTTTTATATCTTTCTGTCTCCAGGGTATTTGTTCTTAAAGTCTGTTTGCTTCTTTAATGTTGTAACTATGACTATTTTAGCTTACAGATCAAAATGGTTCTATTCGTTACGTTCTCGATTGATCTCTTTTGGGACGGTTGTGTCTAATTTAACGTCAGGAGAGCTCTTTCAATGCAGAAGCTACCTATTCAAATGCCTATTGAAATCATCAGGATTTTGATGATTTCAGCATTGTATGTCCCTAGACTAATTCTATCTTAACTCTGTTTTCTGTGGTATCTGGAAGCCACCTTTTTGGTTTTTTTAGAAACTAAACAAGAAACCTCAATCAGAACATGTAGAACTAAAGGAGATTTCCAAACCCTCGTCTTTCCATTTGTACTTTGTGCATCTTGGTGGCGTAACTTACCTGCAGCATTTTGCAGTCGTTGGCTGAGAATCTCCTGACCTCTCAGGATATTGCGTGGTCCTCCCAAATTTGTGGGTAAACTATGAAGAAACTCATGTCTGAGACTTCAGAGGGCATTTGTGGATGGATGTGCAGTGAGGGCCTGGCCTTTTCTCCAGCATCTTCTTCCAGTAAAGAAGCTAGGAATTCATATATAGAGGAGAGTCGATATTTCAGACTCTGCAGTTAGAGCCAGTCCTGTGGCCTGGGTTAGGCGTAGGTTGGGGATCTGCTGATCTATTTCATGATGTGGGATTGTTAAATGGCTGGGTGACTTTGATCCTATTGGATTCTCTTAGCCCATTAAGATGATTAATGGATTCACTGGGTTGTCTTCGTTGTCTTATTTGTCACTCTGACATATGATATTTTGCAGATTGTGAACACAGCTAATAATAAGAGAAGCTTGAACGGTTTGTGTTCCTGTCAGTGTGGTGTTTATTTCCCAGCTGTGCTAGCTGATCTGATAAAAGATCCCTCCTTCTATGAGCTTTGTCTTTATTTCTTTAAAGTGAGGTAGAGCATAGGACTAAAGGGACCTTCTTGATGAGTGAGTTCAGGTCTCTGCTAGACTGTGGAATATGTGTTGATAAAATAGCTTGCTGTCTCTCTCAAAGATTAAGTTACGTGAGTGTGATAGACCTATTGACTGTTGGCTTCTTGGAAATGCGTGTCTGACTTCGGGCCTAAGCATATTCATGGCTAATTTGTTCCTATTGCGTTTAAATTGACATCGCCCTTTAGTTTGACTGACTCCTGATGTCTACTCCAGTACTCCCAGTATGTGAGATCAATCAACCAGTTTGTTTTGTCGGGCATAATATATCCTGGGCTTTGCTTATTTCACAGCCAGTTAATATTGATGGCTTACATTTCCTTTCGGATCAACTCATAGACCCAAGCTTTTCCTCCCATCGCTGTTTCTAACTGCTGAACTCCCCGAGCGTCCTGTTCATTACTGAGTTCAATTTCATTTCTGACACTCTGCATTACAAGATTTGTGCAGCTCTTCCTGTATGGTGTTATAATCCTCGTTTGTACACAGAAATGCCTCCCCATTTTATGTCATCTACAAATGGCTTTGGGAGACTTCACATTTCTGCAGGACGGGCGTTAATAGGAATATAAGCTGAACTGAGCACTAAGGTAGACCTATTAAGAAGTCTGTTAGCACCTTTCTGGCATTTTAATGTTTTCTTGCCTTAGCCAATTTCTTACTCACCTTAAAGCTTTTTTTTTTCCTCACTATAGAAACTTATCTCCAGTTCTCCTGAAAATTTTCCATGTGGCACAGTACTAGATACCCTACCAAAGTACAGAAAGGGTAATGCGTTCCCTTTCTCTCGGAACTCGGTTCTTTTCCTCCAGGGAAAGATGATTTTAAACTTTCAACTTAATTGCGAATGAAACATCTTTAGTAATTCCATGCTGGAAAAGGGTGGAAAATTCAAATGTCTCTGCGCGTTTAAAATTTGTTTGGTGTACTGTTGAGATCAAACTGGTGGGATACTTTTTTTTTCTTTCGCTCTTAAATATAGTTACTCACTTGTTACTCTCCTGTCAGAATGTAAATTACTGACAAGGGTTTTATAAGAAATCTTCGCAGGTTCATGTGTAATTTTGTGTGCTCACTGTATTACAGTTCTGGAATGGAGATTACCTGCTTACTCTGATACAAGTGCATTAAGTTATTTGAGTTTTGTTTCCATCTTCAGGTGATAACAGCCTCTTCCCATAAGCTCACTAACCTGTCCGTGGCCAGCCAGCTCCTCTTCACTGGAAGCTGAGTCAGAGCATTCATTTCATTTTAGAAAGAAAAGTATCTTACAATTCCATCTTCATTGTGTGGTGATCCTGCTGCTTTTCCCTCTGTTCTGTTCGTATTCATAGGACTGAAAAGCCTTTTGGTGCAGCTTGTAATATTCTTTGTATGGTCTAACTTGAATTGCTCATTTCTCCTTTTTTTTTTTTTTTTCTTGCATGTCTTTCTTCGCTAGCTTTTCCTTTTGACCTTTTTTCAGTTCTTATAGATTATCAAACTACTTCTAACATCTTTTTGGAAGCACTTGCTTGACAACTTTTTTCCCCTTGCTTGAAATATAAAATCCCGATAGCTTTAACACCTTGGACTTGAAGAGCATCCAGGCTTCTTCCACATTCAAATTCCTGGTCTCCTCAGTCACAGGTTTTTAAGCTAAATTTCTTAGCTTATCAAAATTCACATTTCTTAAATAAAATCTATTACAACTGTTTGCAAGTTATCTTGAATTTAAACTGAACTACATCATGCTTGCTTAACCCTGCAGTGTTTTCTCAGACATCCTCATACACAGAGATGATGACTACTTTCCAAAATAAAACCCTTGCCTCTGTGTGGTGAACTCCCAGTGTTGTAAGTGGGTGTTGTCTGCACAGAGCAGCTGCAATGGACATGTTTATTTGGGTTTTTTTTGACGTAATGACACAAAAAAGCATGAGTCCAAGAAATTTCACAAAGCTTCAGTGTGCAAAACCACGGTAGGGTTCTCTCTAGTTACAAAACACAAACTGTTAGTTCTGTTGTTGTCCTACAGTATAAGTAACTTTCTCCAAGAGAGACTTCTTCATAAGAAGGGAGTCAAACTGGTATTAAAAAATCTGCCAATACAGTCAGGTGACAGTAAAACAGACTGGTGACTGTGTTTACAAAAACTCTCCTTCTCGTGACACTTAAAGTGAATCTTGCAGTATCAGACAGAAGCAGCAGAGCAGGATCCGTTCTGCTCCACGAAACATTAGTGCGTTCTCAACAGCTCTGCTAGGGTTTTTCAGAACACGCACACAGGATATGGGAAGCAACCAATCTCTGAGTAGTTGTACCAAGGACTGATCCAGTTACCAACGTTTGGCTTTTACACTTACTAATAAAACGTATACTTAGTAATAAAACGTCGTGTTTCCTTACTGTGTTGGATGCATTTACCACACTGTAGTAGCTCTGAGGATATACTGGCGTTAAGGTACCTTTGGGAACATGGTCTCTTTTGGTTGGAGTACATGAAAGGGAGTTTAAAATATCCAAAGTAACTGCTTCAGTTACATTGGGTGATGGAAGGAAGCCTCAGTAATAGGGCAGGTTTCCCCAGATGGTTGTCTCGGTGCTTGAAGGTTACGCTTAGCTAATCAGAAAAGCTTTTCTGTGTGATGTGTGTGTTTTGAGAATAACTTGAAGGATTCTTACCTAGATGTTCACCTCTGGTTTTATTTAAACATGTTGCCCTCAGTGGAATGGGAGTATAATCTGTAACTTCAGTTTGTTTCCCTATGTAGAATGTCCTGCTTGGTGAATTCTCTTATTTTAAGGCTCTGAGAGGATGCTACTTACCACAAAGCAGATTTTTTTTTTTTTTTTTT
>Ga0181612_116849_pt1 | contig 11661 bp, 6 predicted proteins | sample HoacroProtozoa21_FD_119630 | JGI IMG/M metagenome (GOLD analysis project Ga0181612, IMG submission 119630) | Hoatzin crop microbial communities from Cojedes, Venezuel. Combined Assembly of Gp0051906, Gp0051904, Gp0051908 | reverse complement strand
CCCACAATATCCTTCTTTCTAAATTGGAGATATGTATTTGATAGGTGGACTGTTTGGTGGATGAGGAATTGGTTGGATGGTCACATCCAGAGAGTAGTGGTCAATGACTCAATGTCCAGATGACATGCCTGCAGGCTCTCTTCAGCTGTGCTATTAGACGTTGTAACGTTCCTTGGGATAAGTGCCCTAAACTATTCCTGAGCTTGTTTGAGACACTAAAATATTACAGGACCATTCTTATAATTTAGTTTGCATCCATCCACCACTTCATGGAAACCATTAGCACAGACGCAAGCTATTTCAGACCAGTTGGTCCAGCTGCCTGGGAATAATCTTGGGTGTATTTGATTTATGTTTATAGCTAAATTCCCTGGCTGTTAAGTTTGATCCAAAAGATTGGTTTGCAACCTGCTTGTAAGGTGCCAAAGTTCAAGAGAAATGCAAACTGTTAAAGCCTGGGCATGCCTTACTCCCAGCATCTTCATCATGACTTGAGCATGCACAGTGAGTCACTGGGCACTTCTGACCTGAAATGGTCAAGGGAGCATTTGCAAGGCACAGATGAAACACATCCCCTCAGGGAGTTCAACTTCCTTAAATCTAGCCTGGAAAGTAAATCTTTCATACTTGACAGGGTTTTAAACGGAATATTTTTGCAATACAGCTCAAGTGATTTAGCAGTGAACTGTTGACAAAAGTGGCGGTACCCCTCCTCCTGCCTTTGCATTCCTGCCTCTTTCCATCCTTCCAGCCTGGAGACTGACATTAGTGAGAAGCATTGGTTGTTTTCTGCAAGGTAAGTAACATGCTGGTGCAGCTCTTGAGCTAGCTAAGGGGAAGCTGCAGGACCACATGGCCAGAGTGAAGAGGGAAACCACCTTGTCCAGCAGCAGCTAGCCCTGAGATTAATTTAAAAGCACACTCAAAGAGAACAAGCCAAAGAAGAAAGGATGCAAACTGCCAAAGGGACACTTATCCACCACATATTCACACTGGTCATGATCAAACTGAATCAAATACACTACGGATTTTATATACCTATTACATGGATTATTTATTTTCTATTATCTAAATTGCACTATGTTTTCCTTAACAAATAATTTTGTTTTCTCTAAAGATTCAATGTTTGCAGAAGAAAAAATGCTCCCTGCTAAAGATCAAGAAGTATTTTTCTTTTCACAAGTGTGTATGAGGATGTTCGGTTTATTTTTTTGCACATTTCTATGAAAAAAAACAAGCAGCAAGATAAACCACTTTTAAGAGGAACTTCTAAATATTTGTAATTAGCCGATGTTGACAAAGAATAATAGACATATTTACTACTAAAATTATTTGACTTAACTCCACAGTGACAGAGTCCTGAATTATTTTTTTTAATAGGAGATAAATGTCTATCTAGAATATATACTACTGCATTTTAAAAAGTTAAATAAAAGATGCTGTTAATTTCAATAGCTAAAAATTACAGATTGAGTGATGGAAGTGAAAAAGTACGTTGTTAATTTCAATAACTAAAAATTACAGGTTGAGTGACAGAAAGATGAAAAATTGTTCACTCATAATATCAGGATAGGTACATTATACACCTTTTTCTTCAGAGGTAGTTTCACATAGGATTTAAAAGGCTGTTAGGGGCAAAATACTATGCCTGAGGTATCAACACCTTAATATAGCAGCAATTGCTGTATGCCTATGTTTCTGTTTTTCAGAGAAAGACTGAATACAAGTAGATCAAATTTTGGAATATTCATTATCATACCATCATTGAAAGCCTGCATCTGCTGCTGAAGGTGAAAAATACTTGTCCTTGTTTTCCTCCATCATACAGTCACTGCTCATTCACCAAAAGAGCTTCGCAGCTGTAGTATGAACTCCAGTCTGCAAAATCTGCACCACCCAGAAAGCGCATGCATAACAGCTATGACTGCTCATTGAGCTCCACTGCTATGCTTTTACCAGCAATCACTGCAATATCTTCTAGTATTCCTAATAATAGAATGAGTACTACATAGCATTCTGCCCAAACAACAGCTTGTACACTAAAATGTAGCCCAACAAAAATCCCCACATTTCAGTCTTCAGATGTGAAAAACGGCTAGACTGTTTTTTCTTATGTTGTCTGGGTCCTGATACAGATTAAAAGTTACTCTTTCCATCCAAAATTTTGTCCTACAATATTCATAGTTCCTGTTTGGATGAAAATCAGTTTGTATCCTTTTCCAAATGTTTCAGTGAACCGTTTTTGAGTGACTGATCCACTGAATGCCTGTGTGGCATTCTGAAATATGTTTACCAAGATAAGGAGTTTAGGGCAACTACCTGGAATTTACATGAACACGTGTTTTTTCTTGAGCTTATGCTGTAAACCAGTTTTATCAGTTTTAGATATGAGACATGAGTTAAATTTGTTCATATTATACAATTTGACTATGCTTAACAATATTACAGCACTTTCAAGCACAGTGTAGATTCTATGTGTGCTCAGAGACTGCACTGGCTGTCAGTTTGTATTTTGGGCGATATAAAAAATATGTTGCTTGCCGGTCCACAATATATGTTGAACACTGATGACTTGTAAAGGTATCTCCAACTTCACTGTGTGGGATCCCTGATCCAGAAATTTCCAGCATAAGATTTTATCAGTGGAAATTCTTGTTTCATGACAGCTTATTTTCCCAGTCAGTTCAACCCACCGTTCCCCATGTAGTATTCTTAACTTGCTGTTCAATGTTCATGATCAAATAGCATAAAACATACTGTTATATGAAAAATAAAAGCACTAATTTTAAAATCTACACCTTCTCTGTGACAAAAAAGAAATGTATGCTGAATGCAGATGGCTGCTTATTGTATCTGAGGTACCCAAACCGCATAAAATCACCTTTGATAAAACCGGATGGACTTTCGATAAACTTAAGAAGTAACTGACAAATCTGTATGATGAGCATGTGCCCTAACTTAAGTCAATGATTAAATAAAGCCTGTAAAATTAATAGGATTATCCAAGAATAAAGTTTCAGCTATGTTATGTTAAAATAATATGGCCCTTATTTCTAGAAGAAAAAAAAATCCACTGCTAGGTAGTATTAGTTTACCTTACTTCTGCTTTGAAATGTTGATTTTGAGGAAATACAGGAGCAAATTCTGTTACAGAGCCTCATTGACAGAATTAGCAGTTGATTTTGTAACAAGAATCGCTCACAGATTTCTTACATTCTAAGAATCTAAATGAAAAACACCTTAAAAGATACTATAGCAGCAATGTCTGAACTTCAGCAAAGAAGAATTATTTTTATTTTTATTTAAACTGTCATTTATTTTAATCTCCCATACATTCTCAGGAATGGTTAATGATATGCTATTACACCTTTACCCAAGAACATTTGACTTCTTTTGCACTCATGGATGGAATTCCATGAGGGAAAACAGGATAATCTTACCATTTTAAACACATTCTAGATAAACTTCTTCATTTTACTGAGTAGTGACAAAATATATCCACTTGCACTTCATATTCTCTTCCTTATAATAGATATAGCAACTTTAAAATCATATTTGGCAAAATGAAAACAGGATTTCTATCAATAGGCATCAAATTTTAAGGAAAGATTTAGAGGTGAGAACCACCTGATCCTATAGTATTTTATTTATTTCTACCTAAATATGTTACAGAACATAAACATGGAGTTGAGTGCTTAAAAAAATTAATACAGACAAACATCACAATAAATAAAACAAGGTCTGAAGCTCAGTTAGCACTCTAGAAAAATCCTGAAAATAGCCAAAGCCTTCTATCATACTATTTTTTTGCCTTTCTAAAAAAACCCAAAGATGCTGATCTCGCTATAGCATTCAAGTCAGTACATTTGGCCTACACAGGACAGATAGGAGGGCATGAGATCCAAGCAGTTGAGCCATTTACTTCATATTTTAGATAAGTTAATAACTTCAGGTCATCAGCTTCCTTTCTCCTAAGCCAAAGCAGCTCCATTAACACATCCTTCCTGATTGAAACCACAGCACAAACAACTTGATGTGTGAAGTATTTTCTCAAGTAAAGTTTCATAGTCTCACTATGCTTAAAAACATGACTTCAAAAGATACAATCAGAAGAGAACATTGTGAACAATCCCAGTGTGATACTTTATATACTATAATCTCATCTCAGAAGCACATACAGCGTCACAGAAACCAGCCTCCAGAAGAAGAGGTTACTGCCTTCAAGGCAGAATGGAAGGAACATTAATTTTGGTCAAAATTGAGGCCTGATCATCTCCCAGAAGCTGAAGGCTTGCTAACACTACCAAAGTTATCATCTCTTCAAATGAACAGAAAGATACCTATCTGCACCTAAGTTTCTAGTCATGCTTGTCACTGCATCATCTCATTTGCTTTCCAGAATCTTTGAATTCCATGTGAATCCCCTTTTTCATTCTAGCTACGTAACTCAGATCTTGCTCCATTTACAGCCTGTCACTAGGTAGCTACATATTACGCCGACAGAAAATCAATCAATTGAATAACCTGCATTTTTAGGGAAATCACGAGAAGTCAGCATTTTTAGGTGTAAATAAAGATTCACAAAACATCACAGAACAACTTTTACATATGTAACACATCTAGAACACTTTAAAATGTTAAATTGTTTCTCAGTAGTCTTAAATTTCCAAATCTAAGTGTTTACTAACTCATATTTTTCTTTTTTTTTCAAAATTCTGGATCAGCTTATAATGTGAAAGATAGACTTCTGAATCTAAGAATTTTTTGGCTTTGTTGCATCAGTGTCTTGTTCTGACAGGAAGTCAGAAGAAAAAAGTGAGTAGCGCCAGCCTGCATGGGTGGCTCCATCCATGTTGCTCAGAGAAACAGTCAAGCCAACCTGCATTACTTTTGTTTTACTGACTTCCAAACATTCCTGCAAAAACTTCAAACTGTATGCTTCCCTGGGTATAATACTAGGTCAGGTTAGTAGTCCTTGATTTTGGCGTGTCAGAAGTTCCTTCTGACTCATGAAAAAATACAGTTAACAATCTGCTGTATGGAACACATAATAACAGTCCTTTTGAGAGCAATTCAGCAACCTAAATGAGGCTATTTCGGGACATTTGGGTCACTGCAGGACACCTAAGGCACTGCATGAGGCTGGCATATATAACCAAGTAGTTAGAGGAGACCCATGATCTCTGGAGCAGCTATGTGTCGGGCAACTTTCAGTTACATCTCATGGGCGATTGTGCTACTATTGATATGCATATATATACATACATGTGTAGTATCTGTATGTATATATACAGCATATGATGTGCAGATAGGTGTGTGTATCGGTAGTAGCACAGTGGCCCATATCTATAAATATCTGCATGTGTATACCTCTGACAGGTCTGTTTTGAGGGGTCAAAAGCTATAAACTTTCTACTCGTGTCCTTCCCGTACTTATAAAACAAACAGCAAAAGATGAGTCAGAACATTTTGCCAGTATATCTTACCCATAAACAGAGGCAAAAGTGCTATAGAAGTTCACTCACCTTAAGACTCTCTACCAGCACGTTAAAAAGCTTTTCTTTATCTTTTCTTACATATATCTTCCATATTGTACTTTCAGATGAAGTGTGACCTATTGTGTTCAGAAACTGACACAGGCAATGTAGACTGTGTTTCCAGTTGGCATTGAGGTCTTATTCCCAGTATACTCTTTATTACCACTTCCTATATGGAACTCCAAATAAATTTCAAATATATTATTTGCATTTAACTTCTACCTCATATCAATTAAAGACAGCATTTATAAATGTTACTTTAACATAGTACCTATCCACTTTTAAAATAAAGATAGTAACGCTGAAATATTTTCAAAAATGCTTTGGTTTCTGAAATAGTGATGTCCATCATCAGCTTTCCAAATGGAACTTGTTTTCTTTTTGTATTATCAACACAATTTAATTAAAAACCTTGCAAATTTTGATAATGTTAAAATTGAAATTTAGCATAGACTTCTCTTCTGTGATCTTTTCATTTCCTGAGTCGAAGTCAGAATAGAAGCATTAATTTTCCTTTTCCAGGCTACTGTAAGTGTTTTGCATTGAATTACCCATATTGATTCATATTTCCTTTGGAGACTTACTGATCATCTACAACTGACTGGAAGATATGATATTCAAACTAAACTACAAGAAAATTTAATCACTGTACCATTTCTCCAAAATGAACACAAGCGTAGTGTTGGAGGCACCAAGGAGGCTCAGATTGACTTACCTTACATGATTCAAATTCAGTATATGAGTATGTGAATATCTGATATGCAAAGGTAACACTTTGTGGAAAAGCTTCAACTGACTAATTGAAAACTGATACCTAATTTTGAAACTGTTACTCAATAAGGTTGTCTAAATGGGTCTTCAGAACTAATTACAAGAGCACAACTAGCTAGAAAGAGAACAGACTGAGGGAACTGGAAGTGGACTGGAGGAGATGTGAAATGTTTAATAGCCATGCTGGTTCAGACCCAGGATCCCTATAGCCCTGTAATCTTGTCTTCAGCAACAGTGGCTACAAATGGATAATCAGTGCAGAGAAAGGACAAGTATATGTGATATTTCTCTTATATATTGTGCTAGCTTCTATTTTCTGCTCACAGGACTTGCTGAGCCTAATCCAGTTTTCTATTCAACAGTCCTCAATGGAACTATCTTCCAAGAGGTTTTCGTTCTCTCCTCAACCTGTTGAAACTGTTTGCATCCATAACAACCTTTGTCAGGGAATCTCACAAATCCCTACTGTGTGGGAAACTACCTCCTTTGTCTTGTTCTGAACCTGGTTTCTTGATGCTTCACTGCATAGTCTAGGGGTCATTCTCTTTTTGGAAAAACTGCTTAACACTCAGTCCCTATCCTTTACCTTCATTAAATCCGCAACTGGGATCCAAAAAGACCCACCAAACCAACTCTGAAGACTCCTGGAGGAACACAAAATCACTAAACCTCTTCCTGCTTTTCTGAAAGTCCTGTATATGATTGCTTTTCTCTTCTGATACTGCACTGAAGCTGTCCTTCCTTAGCAGCTGGGTATCCAGTTTCATGACTGAGGCAGGCTGAGATACAAGAAAGAGACAGAACAGCATTAACATTTACTAAGGACAAACTGGAAGGAGTGCTCTGAGCACGTCTAAAATTTGCAGCAGTACACTAAAAGAAAGTTTAGCAAAAGTTAGTTGCTTATTTGATTTGATTTAAGTGTTCAAAGCATGAGTAGAAGCGCAACTGTGCCCTAGGGGCTAGAAATTTCACGGGGGAAAATGAAAACATGCACTTTGGTCCTGCTCCCAGAAATATTTGTGCTTTATTCAAAGTCTGCTTTCATATAAAACTCACAAAGTAAGCTTTAGATGAACACTGTAATATGCAACCTCAAAAATACAGAAAGACTAACAATTTCTCTTGGGGTCTATTTGAGCTCAAACAGCTTCATGCAACATATACACGCTATGGAGAGTCCACAGCACCAAGAGAGAAAAGCAGGCTCGGAAACCTGCTGGGGACAGGGTATGTAGCCATCCCTCGCCAGCATTAAGGCAAAGATTCTGCCTGTGAAAGAGAAAGAATCTGGAAAAATTCTTATTAGATCACTAGATCAAAATACACAACAAGATTTATACTTCTGATAACCCTCTCTGGACCCATCCATCCTTAAACATATATCTAAGTGTGAGGTCAAAGAAACAAAGAATTTCCACATTCTCATTGTGGTCCTAGATAACAATGATACAAACACATGCAACTCTTCCATTCAAATAAGAAGGCAGCAATTACAAAATGTTCTCATAATTTTTGGGCAGAGGGGTTTAGGTATTACATTTACATGACTTGTGGTTTTCCAACTGCAAACCAGAAACTAATTTTCACCAGAATATTTGTCCTCACTGACTAACTTCCTGACAAATTTTGAACTAATGGTTATTTTTACGCCTAAACTACCAGGATAACTTTCATATTTTGATGAGTGATAAAATCAGAGGAATTCTCAAGTAACTTTGCCACATCACTCAGAGCTTAGCATATATGAATTTAGCAACACAGCAGGCTGAAACCTAGGTTTCCAGCTTCTAGATCTATGTTTGTTTCCTCGTTGAATATCATCCATCAATAAAGTTTATGACTTAAAGACCACTCCTACATACAATGTAATTTTGCAGGATCCGAAATCCTGGCAAAACTAAGAAATCTGGAGCTGAAATAAGGCAACTTTTGAAAACAAAAAACTATTCAATTGATATTCCTGCCAGCCAATGTGCAATCGTGTCTTTGCTGCTCAAAGGGGGTGAGTATCAATGGAAATACTTCCTGTTAAACAGAGATGAAAGCATAGAAGAACATACCACTGTACTGTAATCCAGACATCTGTCTCAGCATTGCACTGGAGGATTTTCATCTGAACCATATGAAACTGCACTGAGAAGTGGTAGGATTAGTCAAAATAGTCTGAGAGCTACTCTAAGTGGTTTAACAAATAAATAAAAAATATTTTCTCCTGAGACGTATTTTCCAATTGTGCAATTTTCTTCTTGTGGCTACTTAGCAACAGCAGTCATTTTCCTTACAGGAATCCTCCTAGTACACTGAAAGACCCCCAGGCAAACTACCCTATACAATATTCATTATTCTGAATGCACATGTGAAAAAAGAAAAAAAAATACTGAGTTCAAAATAACACTTTATTTTTTGGCAGTTGTTACAAAATATCTTTTGCTCATATTCCAGACACCTTTTTACATTATTAATCATAATTGGCTTTTCTCAATATAAAAAAAGAAATTCTATACATCTACAAATCACTGACATCAGTCCATTGTCACAGTGTTCAGTCACACCGGGAGCCACTCTGCAGTTCAATAGCTCTGCAACCATTTCAAATAACGTTTTCTATAATCCTAGTTGGAATAAGTGATTCAACATCAAAATTGTTGGTCAGTCACTTTCCCTACTGTGTCTAGGGATACCAGGAGCAAAAGTACTTTGGGAAAAAAAATGGAATGTTTAGAAACTTAATGTAGACAGAACCATACCACTTCATCACCAAAATATACCTACTGAAAGATCAAATCAATTTCTAGTTCATCATAATTTAGCAGCATTGTGGTTGCTCAAAGGTGTTAATTAAAATCTGGCTGTACTGTCTAAGCTCCATCTGTTCTCTCTTCCTCTCTTCCCTTGTTGGGAGATTGGTTGGAATATTCATATCCACAAGAGTAAATCATGTTCTGTAAAGATGGATATCTGATTAACACAAGAAGGGGTGCAGAAAAAAAGAAAGACATAATGTTACTGTGTAATGACTATGGACACAGCTCAGCAAAATCTTTAAGCATGTCTTAAGTTTCTGTGAAAACTATTTAAAGCTATTATTAAGATTTGAAACTTTGATAAAATAGAGATCACAGAATCACAGAGTCACAGAATCACAGAATGGTAGGGGTTGGAAGGGACCTCTGGGGATCATCTAGTCCAACTCACCTGTCGAAGCAGGGTCACCTACAGCAGGCTGCACAGGACCTCAGGCAGGTCTTGAATATCTCCAGAGAAGGAGAACTCCACATCCTCTCCGGGCAACCTGTTCCCATGCTCCATCACCCCCAGAGTAAAGAAATTCTTTCTCATGTTCAACTGGAACTTTCTATGCTTCAGTTTGTGCCCATTGTGCCTTGTCTTGTCACTGGGTACCACTGATCCTGCACTCTTTTAGACTTCCCAGATTTCAGTAATTTTGTCTCTGTTTGTCAACTTTTCAACATCCTTCTAAAATCATAGACAAATGAAACAGTATTTTCTGTGCTCGTATACTTAGAGTGTTCTTCTCAATCCTTCCTGCTGTTTCCCTGTTTCAACTTCCAAGGATTACGTTATTTCTTTTTGTCACAATATTGCACAGGCAGATCACAGTTGCTTGGCTTCCTTAGTACTCTTTCCAGAACCATGTTTCCTAAGATGCAGAATAGGGTTATAATAAATGTGCAAATACAGCGTTTGTTTGGCTCATTCTATGATTCACACTCAAGGACCTGCTTCCCTGACTACCTGCAGTGCCATACTTCCATTCTCATTCCTGGGATCACTGATGGAGTGATCCAACCACCTCAGGGCAAGAACTGCAAATTCTGCTGAGTTTCCCAGAAAACACAAGCGCAGCTGGCAGCACCGTATGTTGTAGCATTCCCTTCAGATAGGCAGTATGTATGCTTACTCAGTTTAGTTTTCCCCTTCTGGAGCAGCTCTATTCCCCCGAACCCAGAAGGACTTATGTCATCTTTACCTGCAACCAGCCACAAAAGTGCACATCCTATGACTCAGGTACACTGGCACAACAGTCTCCTTATCCAGGACACAAAATATATTAAGAGTTATGCCTCAGTGCCGCATGGGTGACATGAATCCCAGCACTATGTGGTATGGATGCAATCAGCCACTCTAGAGAGAGCTAACTTTGAGTTGGTTCATTGGTGTGATCCACAAAGAGAGTACAAGAACAACCTAAGGGCTTATTTACTTTGGAGAAGATGGATCATTGTACAGTCCAGTACAAATAAACATATTTACATGGAGGAACACTGCTGCTACTCAAAAATGTCTAGATGAATGAAAAATTTCTTGCGCACTGATTAAAGTCTACTGAAGAGGCGACAAATATGGCATTTGCAATCAGGCTGAACAACCTTCTTGACAAATATGTTTGCTTCTACTTGATTATGAGTCACTGTAGATAGGCAAATTGGTTGTCATACTCATTTCCTGGCCTAACTCACTAAATCTCTGGTTTTGCAGGTTTCTTACTTTGAAGACAATACTAAAGCATTACTGTCACAGTGATACCTCATTGACCAGGAAAGGATTAATTGAAGGATGCAAAAATTTACCTAGAATTAATGCTTTCAGCACACAAAGTAGTGTATCACTGTTATGATGCTCCTGCAATCAACATTTATTACAGAGCGTTATGACTAGTGGTAAAAGTCAATGTTGACAATGGAAAGCATAAGGGAAACAGCACATTGCTTTAAGCTGATTCATTCTGAACTCTTTGAAGACAGAAGTAGTAGTTTGGCTTCAAACGTAAATTAGAACTCTTTAAGACCTTAAAAATGAAAACTAGGAAACAATTTTGGAGCTAATGATCTTGATTATAAAAGTAGTCCATTGAACTAGAATAGAAAATGAACATTCTCTAGAAAAACTGCAAAAGGGAGGAATTTGTATAACAGCAGATAAAAGCTGACACTCACAGAAAATACATCATAATCACTACCATTTGAAATGCTAATTCGGGGGGGGGGAACAAACCAAAACAAAAACAAACAAACAAACAAACCTCTTCAGACACATTTAATTATTCACTCAGAATTACTGTGGAAGAGTTGTTCTAGGATAAAAACCCATATTATTTAAACCAGGTTAGAATAAGGTTATTTTACTAGGGTGGGGAGGAATTAAGTGGGGAAGATCATCCATTAAAAAGCTTTGATGAAATGACTGAAGATGGCAACAACTCTTTCAGTTAGATTTCCTAGTGTAGACAAATTTGCAGAAAGTACAACATGGTAGAATGTTCTCTGGGTGATCCACTGTAGGAAAGCAATGAAGTAGAAAGTGGTATGCCCTGGAGCAGTAAGGTTAT
>Ga0181612_105187_pt1 | contig 11661 bp, 4 predicted proteins | sample HoacroProtozoa21_FD_119630 | JGI IMG/M metagenome (GOLD analysis project Ga0181612, IMG submission 119630) | Hoatzin crop microbial communities from Cojedes, Venezuel. Combined Assembly of Gp0051906, Gp0051904, Gp0051908 | reverse complement strand
GGTGGGAGGGTGGGAGTTAACAGAGAGCATCTGTCACTCAGTTTATTGATGCCCTGCTTTAAACCGTGACATCCACTTAGCAAAATTAAAGAAATATTATAATGAAGCTAAGAACAGCAAAAAATCACCTTGTTAATTTTTTTTAATGTATGTAGTTTTAAAAATATCTACATTAACAGCTGAAGAATGGAATTTTAGAGACAGAGGAATGGCATGAATTACCAAAATAGGCTCCAGACTTGTCCCGTTGTAGCAAGTGAAAGTTTTGAGTGACCACTGAATAAGACAACCACCAAGAAAAGGCCCTGCATCCAACAACCCTTTCAGACCCTCCAGGGAGGGCTACAGAGCTGTCTTCTCAGACACTTTCAGGAAGATTTGGTTTTTTTTTTGCTTTGCACACATTCCAAGCTAGCAGGAAGGACACCAGCCAGTCCCTCTAAAAAACATGTACACAAATCTACTGTGACATCATGGCACAGAAAACACAGTTGGTATTTTAAGCTCAGTGGCATAGTTCCAGTAATCTTCCAGATCGGATAAACTGAAGTAAACACGATAGTTTCTTCCATTAAGCCAATGGGCACAAATTCCAAGTATACATGAACAAAGATTTTGATGTAGCTGATATCTTATTATGGAACCTTTTCCTAAACCAATATATCTTAATTTAGAACTTCACATTGCTAAGTATATGACAGACTGAGATTTGGAAAATTCAGGTGATTATGAAGTAAAAATTCTTCATCACAGAAGGCAAGGATGCTCTACACAAAAGGAACCTCCACGCTGTGCTAATAATCAAACACAAACATGACAAACTTTTGATCATGTAAGGAAGTCTTACATTGTTTCTGAAGCTCATTAGATTGAAACTCCTACAGAGGAAAAGTTCTGGGTGTGTTGGCTTAACCACAAAGATTTTAACTGTGGTTCTTCCTAAAGAGTCCATAATTACTTATGAAATGCTCTTATTTCTTCCAAGAAACCAAAACCAGTGACAACAAAAAAAACCAACACCAAATAAGCAAACAAATAATAATAAAAAAAACCCAGCCACTGCAGCCACCGCAGAAGAGATTTCTTTGCTTTCCCTGTATGCATCATGCATCCTCACAGAGTAACGGATGCACCCGGAGGTGCTGGTGTCAGGACGCATTATTAACCATTGCCAATTATCTCCATTTCCAATAGAGAGAATCGGAGTTGAAAGCAGATGGCACTGCAAAAGACTGGAACTTTAAATTAGGGATAAATTGCAGTGCAGTAGACAAAAATTGCTGTCCTAACAGTCTTAATAAAAACTGGCATGTATTGAAGTGCCTGCTACCCACTGCCTTCCACAATGCAAACAGCCCGGCACTCCCCGGTTGCCACGGAAACCACAGGATCACTCCCATCACGCCGTGCTCCCATTTTACATTCTGCTGCAGCACTGAAGCAGCATTTCCACTGCACAAAGGCGCATGTTCATTACTAAAAAATTCCACTACTACATCGTCACATCACAAGGTCACGAAAACAAGGAAATTTACAACACAAAAAAATTGTGTGCAATTTTCAAGTGTCTGCTGTACAGATATCAACATTAGAAAGAGTCCTATGAATAAAAAAGCGTCACCAGCGCTCTAGGTGAAAAAAAATACATATCTCTACTTTTCTGTGGGGAAAAAAAAGCTGTTCTCAGTTGTTTAATACATCAGATTTTATGAACTTCAATGTTATAGACTGCCTGTAAGTTGTCATTCTTGCACACTTGGAAAAAAAATGGCTACTGCATGGAATACATTGTTTTAAAAGTTATTAAAACTTTTATTACACAAGAAGAATATACGTTTGCTATGTGACACCTATAAAGCCTAGATTTTGACAGTATATCCAGCTTCTCACATATTCTGTGTTCATGAACTGCTGTGCTTGTGGCTGCTCTAACAGAGCACAGCAGCTGAAAGGTTGAGTAGCAATCATAATATAACCTTAGCACGGTAAAAAAGAGAGCTACTGTCAACGTACACCTTCTTGCTATACATTTATCAGCCATCTCAGAAAGCACATGATTTGTTACGGAAAGTTCAGGTGACTTCTAATTGCAGTAATGAATGAAGTAAACATGCCCTTCTCTAGAAGCCTTTCTAATGTGTCATCCATTGCTATTTGTATTCTTGTACAACTATAAAAACACACTTCCACTGTTAGGGGTTAAAACCTCCCTTGGTCTTTTACAGAAAAATATATGTATGTGTGAAGAAGTGACTATAACTCTTACAGGGCTTTAGTTACTTGAATGTGTAAACTACAGTAAGTAGCATGAATACAAGCTTGGATAACAAAACCACTACAGCGATTCTTCACCCTCCTCAACATCTTTTTTCAACACTGTAACAGATATATCATTTCAACAAACATTAGACTAGCATAATGCTTATTTACTAACTATTCCCCACTCTATCCCTCCACTCCTCAGGAAATTTAATCCCCCAAAACAAGGGAACAGAGCTCAGAACTTCACACATTACCAATTTTTACGTAACTGATGTGTTCTACAATCCCTGTATCTTCTGGAATACCTTAGATGTTTGCTTCTTCTCTTGAGTTCCTGTGATGTCCCATGTTAGAAGTCACTATACATTGTAACTGTTTTATGAGGTACCTCAGACCTTAGGATAAAATCCCCAGACACTGTCTACTTAAACCATCTCAACAGAAAATCCAACAGTCTGATATTTTATACTGATGATACAGCATGGTAAAAAAAAAAAAAAAAAAGGCTAATTTTGATGTCCTTCTTGGTGCATGAAGAGATCTAAAATTCTCCGAATGGCAGTCCAAAAAAAAAAAAAAACATAAACGGGGATGCTACCTTCAGATTTCTAATGAAGCATAAAACAAACAGGTGTGAGTCCTAAAATAGTCCAATCTCCAGAATTTTGTTGCCTCCTAATAGTCTTTAATCCACCCTTTCGAAAAATTTTCCTTTTTTAAAAAGATGTTATAAAATTTAGTCAGAAGCTGTTATACAGAGATCCATACGCTTACTCATTTGTTAAAGATTCTGGATTCAAATCCATCCTTTAAACAGATGTTATCCAGGTACATATGCTCCCTCACATCTAAAGGAAGAGCTTTAACTTGTATGTAACATTTCTTATGGCGAGGAATCCTTTCTGCTACTTATGTTGTCACACTGCTGTAGTTTTTATTTGTTGATTATGGGTGTTTTTTTCCTATCTTACTTCTCCCCTTCCCCTGTGTGCACATCACTAGAATAACAGGTTTATGTGTCTCTTCCTGACTCACCTACTGCCTGATGGCGATTATATTCAGCTGGGAGACAGGAAGTGAGAGACGGAAAGTAAACTGGTTGAGTGTAGAATATTAATTCAACCAATACCCCCAACTTCCTGGCCGCGTATCCTAACAAACAGGTCATTACAAAAATATAAAGGTACTTCCCCCACTCCATCCTCATCTTTGCATCACAACAAAAGTGGTCTGCATTTTCCTTACATTCCTAAGGGAATTTCTTACAGGGTAAATTGTGGATCCCTCTCTATATAGGCAAGGCTTAGAGGCTAACATGCTCAGACAAGGCGGTACTTACAGAAAGAAAATTTCCAGTACTTGGAAAATACTGAAGTAAAATAATGAGACAGCTATAGCAGTACTGAGCATGTGGCTGAGGAGGATTCAATTACAGTTCTTCCTTGTGGAGTTTTGCATCAACCTAAATCAGAAATTGAAAATTCTTGCCCAAAACCTTTACTGATCATTTTAGTAAACTGCCTAAAATGAAGTCGTCTTATAGTACAAGGTCTGCAGTACAGCTAGGAAGCCTTACCAGCACTGAATCAGTTGAGTGCTCCTTGTCTACATTTTCTACTTCCATCCTGTAGCTCCAGAGATGGCAGAAATGGGCTAGGCTCTATGCAGATCTCCCAATACAGTTTCCCATCCATCCTCACATTTCCCCATAAAATACTTTCTTCATAAATGTTGAGTCAATGGCTCTAACATGAGAGAAAGAGAACTTTGAGCAGTATTCAATGAACAGAAGCCTTTGCATTCCTGGTATTGCTACTGTTCTTTTGCACAGTATTAGCTGAAAATTATGACCTAACCCTAAGACAACCATCTTTAAACCATCAATAATTCAAAGCAAACTATAAAAGAGGTTTGATCATTCCTATCCCACTTCTAAAAACGTGTAAATGCACAAGTGAAAAAAATTTCTCCCATCCTCTGCCTGGGGAGCTGGCCGATATGACACAGCACTCCTTCACAAAACCAAATATTGGATTTGCTGCTAATCCCTGCAATCTACAAGGACTGCTTCAGCTCAATCAAATGCAATTTGAAATGTCATTGAAACTCTATGTACCCCTCAGAGAATGGCTCACCAGATGCCAAGGCTCTGAAAACTTATCTGCAATCAGCAAAAGATTAAGTACAAAGATCCTCCTGTTATACATAGCAAGGGGGACAGAAAGGTCTCCCATGCTAACCACTCCAGTCCTCCTCACTATCATCTTCCCAATACACTCCTGCACGCCGAAGAACTCTGGCCTTTCGTCAGGTAAGAGTCAAGAAAAAGATGGTTTTCAGGGTAGAAAAGCCTCACTTCCTTCTCCAATGTAGAAGACTGAAAAATATGTTGAAAAATAATCCATTCTTATCACTGTGAGATGGAATACTGAATACACAAAAAATAAGGATAATTTCTATAAGAAGTAATTCAAATAAATATTGAACAGGGATTAGCCTTCTAATGCTCTCCAGCATCCCTTTTTTGATTAATTATAATATCCGTAGTCTACTACATCACTGTTTCACATTAACAAATGTCCTGGAACCTGAAATTTTGTCCCAGTAATAGTTGTGTTCTCATACCAAAGAAAAAGTATTTTCCCATTCACATTAAAGAGCAAAACAAGTAACAGTGATTCCATTGTCCCAGCTCATGAGATGATTTCTATTAAAGATATGCTAAAATATTATATTCTTCTGTGATTCTGAATGTATTTGGTTGAGTATGCTCTAATTATTGCAGTAATTAAACCCATTACATAAAAAACACTGCACAGGAATGTGATATTGATAGCCTTAAATGTGGGAAAAAACCCAAAACTTATTATGAGACAGATGCATTCAGTGATGGTTGTTTACTAAAACAAGCAGCTGTCCATGCTTATCTCAAGCTTCATGAGTCAAAACTTCCTGAATGCTCTTTAATAAGTTTTGTAAAACAGTCACTGGCACAAAACTGACATCAGAATTTATGGCTCAATTGATCATTATTTTTATTATGAGATTTTAAGTGTAAATAATCCACTTCAAGGCAAACTTCAGGTTGCCTTTTTCTACGTGTTTTTATCTATAAGAAGAAAATAAAAACAAGTTTAAATCAGAGCACATTTCTGAATTGCTGCTTATCTTGGCCTTTACCTTTAAGGATCAAAGAGTAACGCAAAAGACAAAAAGTAACATCTCTATGCTAGTGAAAAAGTCCCACCAAACTACTCTTACAATTTATGTATGGTTCCAAGATTTAGAAACCAGTCATTTAATTAAGTAGCAAGGCAGCAGCTTATTTTAAGGTGCCTTAATTTAAAGGTGCTCTTTGGCAGCCTCTTAAACTTACATACCTTCAAGAACTTCCACATGTAAAGCACATCACACTTGCAGAGGCTCTGAAAGTAACTGCCTGCTAATAGGATATCAATAAGAACCATTCTGAACATGTTTCAGAGTACTTCAGAAACAGCACATTGATTTCAAAAGTTGAGGAATGTCAGAATATATATGTACTCTTTTTACCTGAGACAATAGGTATCATAAAGGATTTGTCAGCTTTTTTCCTTTCTTTCCAAAATCCTCATCCTAATCCTCATAGCAGGGTTTCTAAAGTACCATCATCATCACATAATAGAGAATAAGTAGCTTCTGCTCCCTTAAATCTTTCCTCCTTACACTCTTCTGTAAGACAGAGTGAAGGAAGCAGGCAAACTGCAGTTGTTCAATTTACCCTCGGCTTCTCTTTCGAAGGAAGAGCGTGTTTCTGTAAGGGGGCTAGGTGCACAGCACAAGTGTTGCACAGCAACAATCCTGCTATGAGCATGGGTCACTGTGGAAGCCGTCAAGCAGAACAGACTAAAGAGTGCTTTTTACTTACACTGACTGCCATCCCTCCGAGCTGCAACACAACCTGCCAGGTCTGTTCACAGACAGAAGGTTAAGCTGAAGTAAACTTTAAGACCCTACCTATATCTCAGCTTCTCAATTTAAACTCATCTGGCCTTTCAGTAAAACCCTGCATGAGCCATCAAAATCCAGGGCATAAAGTCGGCCCTTGGCTGGTCAGCCTCACCAGATCCCTTCTGCCTCTGGAACCTGTGCACACTCTCCAGCTCCCTGTAAAACTGATTAGCTATAACTCCCTGGTACTATTTTGCTTTCCTCATCTACACTGTCTCTACTGTCCAGAAAAAAGTCTCCGAACCACTTCGTAGCAGGCCTTCAACTCCCAGAAGAAACAAAAAAAAACTGAAATCTAGACATGAGCTATAAACTGTGATGACACTGACAGCAAAGAGTTAAGTCTCATTATGCAGAATCCTGCACAGAACTGACCAGCCTCTATAGATCAACTATTACCACTTCATAGGAACACTACACAAATTTCCCTCAAGCTTTCCTCTCTGAAAGAAAGAGGCAATCAATTAGTATCTTCTGTTTCCTGGACAAAAGATTTCTTCCCTCAACAGGGTAGATCTCCTTAAAGCTGGAAACACATGCCATATAGTACCACAAGGTCTCAACAGCAGAAAGTCACCTCAGACCTCAAGAGCTAGACTAATTTTTTTTCTACTGGATAAAGTAATCTAATTTCTAATTTTTCAAATTGTGGCTAGCACTAATTTGTATGTCACTCAAGCATAAGTTAAATAAAAAATACATCCCTTTACTCTCTCCCTTCTAAAAGGGTAATTAACTATAATAGAATTTATACATTTACAAAAATGTATACATTTATACATTTACAAAAATTTGCACTTCACTGCTCTGCATTCTTTTTTAAAAATCCCTGTAAAGTAAAACACCATTTGAAAGACCTGTGCATTATAACACTTCAGCACCTGTTTCCCAAATATCAACAATGTTGATACACTAAGTAACAAAAAACACAGGTGGGCACCAAAACACATGTCCTGGTCTAGCTAGTCCACAGTAATTTTCATATAGCCACCTCAGATATTTGAACAAAATTTCATGTTTTCCATAAATATCGAGACTTCTATACCTTAAAATAAAAGATTTTAGATTCTCGTACTGTCATGTACTTGTTGTCAGTTAGAGCTAGAAAGAGTCCTCTGTGGTCCATCTTTTGCCTTTTTACCTAAATAATGTCTAAGTGCGTAAGCATAATTATGGTGCATTTGTGTGTGATGAATCAATCTCTGTTTAATGACACAAGTTGTAAGATAATCTATATTTACTAGAAGTATTTCAGTTGAATGATTCTGTTCAAAGTTTTTGGTTTTGGGTCTTTTTTGGGTTGTTATTTTTTGTGTGAGGGTTTTTTTTTTACCCTCATGGAAAAAAATAGTAAGCCTTATTAAAAACTTTAAGCTTTAAAGTAAATCAGAAAATTGCAGGTATTCAATTACGTACAGAGAAACTTATTTAGCAGGTTGCAATTGTACAGATTGGTCTACTAAGAACACTGATTACTTAGTTCTCATATCAATATTTGCAGACAGATATGCTTAAATACATAAAAATATATTTTGCCAAATCTGAATGCATGAGGTTTTATTTTATTTCTGAAAGATTACTGTTCTTCAGATATTCAGGTACTTTCAGTATCACAGGTCTGCTTTGGTGGTTTGCTGATTTCCTTCCTAGGCTTGTTCTATGTATTAAAGCTTCTGTAAAGAAGAGCAAGATATTAGGTGGACAGAAGTATGCACAAGCAGAACTAGTGAATAAACTTAATCTACACTTGGTGATTGCTTGTAGTTATCCTTCACAGGATCAGAATTAATAACTACTGCATGCTAGGAATAACGTTTTTGTTACACATGACTTTAAATTTGGTGGTTGGGATTCGGTTTACTGTAAAACTGTGAGTACACCAAAGGTATGTCAAAACATAGGTTCTTAACTGCACTTCCTAACTTCAGAAGATTTTAGATGTAGCTGTTATTTTAAAAGAATGTAACCAAGAGACTATATTTCACTCATTTTCCAAATGACCTCAATGAATCTTGATGCTGGATGACATAGGAGGTCGAGTTCGTTGGTGGGCTCTGTCAGCAAAACCCTGACATTTTCAGAGTTCCCGTTCGGGGTTTTCTCTTTGATCAGGGCCAGGATAACTCACAGCCCAGCTCCATAAAACCTGGGCCAGTAGGGGATGGCCAAGACCCACACACGAGTTCCTCTCACTTCATACAAGGGCAAGACTTCTCATGGAGTCCCACTCATTGCTTTTAAGGAACCTCCACCCACGCAGTGGTAGCTTCTGCCCCATGAAGTACAATTTACAAGAAACTCATAATTAGATGAAGGCAAAACTAGTCCATTTCCTCCTTTTAAATGTTACTTACAGCATCGCTGCAAGAGTTGGATGAGTCATGACTCCCTGTGAGTAAACATTTATAAATTATTTCTCCTGAACATTTATGTCACTTCAAGAGTGACAAAAATGAAAGAGGCATCTCTGCAAGAAAGTATACATTGTAGGTTTTTCTTGAATACGAAACAGCAGCTGTTCAAGAAGGGTGAATTACTTCTAGTTTTAAAGACACAGTTTGTCCAAAATGTTATGTGTACAAAAACAGTGGTGTAAAATCCTCTGTCAGTGTATTGTTGTTTAAATAAATAAATAAACCTTAAGTTTACCAAAATGCCTGACATTCTATATTAAAAAAACACAAACAAGAAAAAAACTAGACACACTTCGTAGCTAAGAAACTAGCATCAGAATCTAGTTGTTCTGCGAAAATATTCCAGAATTCTGATGTACTTAATTTTTTATAAGGTGGCAAGAAACATACTTCTGTTCCTGTTATGATTTACTCTCCCCTCCTCCTGATGCTGTCTGCTCTTATATATTTCTTTCCCAGCTTCTTTCAAACTGTTCCTCCTTTTTTTTTCCCCTGCTTATTTCCAGCTACTAGAGTGTCCTACTCATCTTGTATCACTACCGACAGTTCTCCTTGTACAGTCTTCAATTATTACACTATAAAAAAGTTCTCTGAAATAGCTTAACAAGAAAATAGATCATCTTGTTTTAATTATTTAGCTGTGATAAATGCCAAAATACTACAAGACAACATTTCAATCACACAAAAAGCTTCCTGCCTACGGACCACATTCCTTATTTGGAGTTTATCTTAAAGCACACCTCTACTCAAGCCGTCCTTTTTACTTCCACCTATCGTTACTTAAAAGTCATTAGAGATATGACTTCTAAAAACAGCAGTGAATGAACTATTGATGAATACAGCCGGCACAGATGGAAGCCCAAAACTGGAAAGCCATTCTCGTCTAGCCCAGGGACAACTAGAATCATTACTTTGTTTCAGTCAGCAGTAAAAGCCATCAACATGCTGGAATGTGAACATGGCTACTAAAGGGATTTTAGTACTACAACATCAGATTTCAGTCTTACTGAAAATAGACTTATTATTTTAGGCAAATCTAGAGATGCTATTTAAAAAAAAAAAAAAAAGCATTTCATAAAACAAGCAAGGAAAAAAAAATAATCTTAAATTAATCCAAAAAAGCAAGTTTAGGAAAAAGTCTTGACCTGATCAAGTGCCTCATTATCTAGTGAAGCTCCCAGCTGATCTCAGTGAAACATTTATCCTGAGTTTGCTCATCAGTCCCTAACCTTGATTCAGTGCTATTAAACTACACATCTTTCTATTTAGAATGATGTCCTAAACATGGTTTTTGCAAGACTTTTCAAGCATAATCCAGTGAGTCAGAAAGTGAGTTGTTATAAAGCCTTAAATATGAAATAAATCTCCTAAAGCTAATTAAGTAAAAGTTACATGAACTTGTATTCCTGGATAAAATGATGAACCAGCATTACTATTTTCTGCACGATGTACTAGGAACAGAAATGCAAAAAATGTCTTTCAAGTTCTCTGCTTGGTACAACTGAATGCCCTTTGAACTGCAAAAATCAATTTGTAGTTTCTGGTTTAATTGCCTGTTTTCCCTTCTGAAACTACATCCTTGCCTCTTGACTTATTATGCTGTGTTCTACTTTTGTTCCTCTCCCAGTGTTTCTCAAGTAAAATGATGAAACTGGAAGCAGAACAACCTAACCCACTAAAGGCAGAGAATGACATGAAAACCATTCCCACACATCATCCAGGACTGCTGATGTAGTCTGAGGTACTTCTGCAGGATTAAGCAGTCATCTTGACCAGGCTGGATGTGGCTTTGAGCAACCTGGTCAAGTGGAAGGTGTTCCTGCCCATGTCAGAGGGGTTGGAACTGGATGATCTATAAGGTCCGTCCCAACCCAGACCATTCTACGATTCTATGATCTCCTGCTCACCATACTGAGAATATTGCTCCTTTTGCATAGTCTGCTGACAGGGCTGCTTTACCCTGAAAGTCATGTACAAAATTTAACATACAAAATTTGAGACTAGGAAATGTAAATCTATTTAATCTGATAAACTATGACCCTATACTATTGTAGTTAAGCCTTTTTGTACATTTGTAGCCCTACACAAAAATAGACTTTTTGTTGATTCTTTTTGCTAACCCTATTGAAGCTTCGACTACTTTTTTTTTTAAAACAAAAGGTACTAGTTTGTTTGACTTGGCAACCTCTTGTAAGAGACAACAACATAACGAAACAATGCATCATCCATTATTATAACATGGGGAAAAGTATATTATCCTTTTGGGAACCATTCACAATACTAGAATACAAAAAAGGACAGGCTTATTTCAATAAAACAATGGAGTGTATCATAAAGTAGTTCATCTTTTATCTTAATAAAGATGTTTCTGAATTATTTTGGGCTGCAAAAATATCCACATGTTCAAGACCAAACATCTCTGGATATACGTGAAACACAGTAAGTGACAGCCATACATCATCTTCCATCTGAGGCTCTCATGAGTAATGCCCATCTGAGGCAGATAATTTTATTATTCCCATCTAATTACTTGATATGTACAAAATCCAAGATCGCACAGCAGCTGACTGATGGGAGAGAACTCAGAAGTTCTGACCATCAGTTCTGGGAGCTTATCAAAAGCCATTCTTCCCTCAAAGACAATTTGACTTCAGGTATCATCCCACGTTTATAATATATCATTCAAGGAACATGTTTCATTTCTTAAACAAAAAAATATAGAAAAAATAAAGAAAACAGAAGTGGAAGAGAGCTTTTTTGTTTCTGTTTTCAAACCCATAAATTCAAATTTATGTGTTCAAGTGATTCTGCCACTCTGCTCTGGTGAGGCCCCACCTGGAGTCCTGTGTCCAGCTCTGAAGCCCTCAGCACAAGAAGGACATGGACCTGTTGGGCGGGTCCAGAGAAGGGCTACAAAAATGATCTGAGGGATGGAACATCTCTGCTATGAGGAAAGGCTGAGAGAGTTGAGGTTATTCCGCCTGGAGAAGAGAAG
>Ga0181612_178487_pt1 | contig 11662 bp, 2 predicted proteins | sample HoacroProtozoa21_FD_119630 | JGI IMG/M metagenome (GOLD analysis project Ga0181612, IMG submission 119630) | Hoatzin crop microbial communities from Cojedes, Venezuel. Combined Assembly of Gp0051906, Gp0051904, Gp0051908 | reverse complement strand
TGAAGAGAAAAAGCCGGGGGGCTCATGTTGTGCTTCTACCAAATGCATTATGCATTTGTCTAAACAGAAGGTCCTTAAAACCCCCCCTTCTCCCCCCCCCCCCCCCAATTCTATATCACTAATTTTGTATTATCATTTTCAGATGCAGTAACTCCAACGGGATCCAATATTCTAAGTGGGCTTCTCATATACAGCATAATCAGCTTTGGTTGTGTTACAGTGTCATTTGGAAGAACCAGGCACGTACAAGCTTTATCACTCTTCTAAGGGATGGTACAATCACTGCAAGATGACCTTGTGCTAAAAAACCTCAGTTTCACCCTAAAGAGTAGGGATACAAACAGAAGATTAGAGCATGCTGTAGGCCCTTCCTTCCAACTTTTTTTTTTTAACAGCTAGGGATTTTATTTTCTGTGACAACTGAGTGCGAAGCTGAGTTCACTCAGTAAAGTCCAGGCCTTTTACTTGAGTAGGCATTATTAATTTTAAAGCTGCTAATGTGTATAAGTGGCTGGATAACATGACAATTCCCTTTTAATTGTCTCTCCATCAGACTGACTGTCATCCTGGTTAAGAGGACATATAAAAGGAAATAAAATTCCATACTGTACTCAAAGGTATATCACTACTTTTATAGGGACATTTCCACAAACTCTGTTGACCTTACAGCACTGCCATTTAAGTCAGAGGTAGAGTGCCCTTTGACTTCAAACAGGAGCCATGTTAAATTGATTCCCAGAACTCCTGAGATTATAGATTCTTTGTTCAATACCCTATTGAAAAGCCACCAGTGAAAGCTTGATGCCAAGACACTGGTCAAATGAATGGACTTAAAAAAAGAATTGCTATTATCCTAATTAAAAAGTGATTAGGACACCATCAATAGTACGCCACCTCCCTTCTGAAATTGAGATGGACTTCTTAAGTACTTGGGCAAAAAAGATTTCAGAACAGGACTGACATCTGGGAAGGACAAGGACATCCTTAAGCTCTCTGAAAATGGAGGGGAAAGTAAACTTACTTTTGAGAGGACACCTGTAATTTTAGGAGAGGGTAGAGACCAGGGTTATGCTTTTTTCCTTCCCACATACACAGTCTTCACATTCTTTACAGGCAAACCTGACTAAAATACTGGCATGTTCTATTATAAAATAAAACCACTCAACTTACTCAGGATCTCAACCAATCTTGATTTATTCCCTGTTTCTATTGCCAATAAGAGCTGTGGACCTTCTAGGTTTGAGGTTGATCAAGCTTATTCATTTAACATGTTCTCGTCCCTAAACAGAAGAGGGTGATTATTACAACTACCTTGTAATAGCCCTCTACTTTAATCACAGTAGTTGGATCAGTTACCCACAGAAGGGTAAGACTTGTACCAAGGCAAGTGGCATTTTTCCAGTTCACATGGACCAAAACAGCTGTTTTGTAATGCCCAGTTCAAGTGTGCAAGCACTCATTAATAAAGCTTGCCTGACAGAAGGCCACACTGGGGGCAAGATCACATGTGCAGAAGGGTCATGCAAGGTTCTTCCCTAGAAATACAGAACATTGTAAATTTTCTTAAATAGCCAATTTCACACTTGCAATTTGTAGATATAAACAAGATAATTTGCACCAAATTCTAGTAAAAAACAAGCCTGCATTAAGGTGCCTAGAATATATTGCAGAAAAAGGTTTTAGCTTAATACAACCGCATTGTAGCTTGGTGCCACATTTGGCAGGGAGAATACTGCTCATTTTTTTTCCCTCATTAGCAAGATCAGTAAAGCATCATTGCTTACACTGATCCTTATTACTTCACCAAACAGCTGCCCCTACCTTCTCACCTTCCAGTATATAAGGAGCAAGCAGGTTAAAAGAGTGCCCACGCTAATAGTATCGTTAATTGACCTTTGATACATCTGTAGCTACTGGTACTGGAAATAAAGAACCATTATTCGCAAAACTTAAAATCAGAGCCCTGTAATCGTTATTCATGTAAGTCTTATTGGTTTATAATGAAACTAACTGCATCAGCAAAAACAATTTAAACAGGATGAAGTACAAAAAGAACTGGTTGCCAAGAGCAAGTTGTAATCACCCACAGATACCCAGGGGTAGCTCTCAATAACTCAGTTAGCCTTAGTGGAGTTTTGTTGGATTTGCATTAATAAAGCAAAGAGCAGGGGTTAGTCCCAAAAATCTCTTAGAACAGCTAAAAGTAATTTAGAAATACACAATAGCAACAAAGATGATAAAATACTACACATCCAAGATCCAGTAGAGATTACAAGTGAAACTTCCTCAGCCCACTCTGCACTGGGTTTTAAGACTTACATGCAGATTGAGTACAGCTTGATGAGATTATTTTCCTAGAAAAGGAAGAAATCAGGACCAAGAGAAAGCCTTAGGGGAATCTGGCATGGCTAGCTTCAATTTGCTTTCATCAACAGCATTACTGGTCTGTGCTACAGCACAGAAAAGAATTTTTATGTCGTCTCTTATTTGCTTACATAGTAACTTCAGAATCAGAGATTTTTCATAGGGTGAGGTGGAGATCTCATTTGGTGAAACAAGAGCAGTCCATTTTTCCAACACATGGAAATGCCACAAGATGGTGCAGAGACTAAAATGACTCTGCTTAAGAATGGGAGTTAACAAGTTAATCCAAGTGCTATTTATTAGACATGATGGAGCAGATGCTTAGGAAGTCCTTAAACATCAATTCCGAGAAGCTAGAAACATGTGAAAAATATGAAAATCATTACTTCACTTAAAACATCCCAAGTGTCTTATCTTCTTTAAGAAACCACTATTTGCCACAGCTGTCTTCTAGACTGATCCAGTGACTGGAGGTAGCCACTCCTAAGGTGCAGAGGTCAGGTTAAATTCCATTGGAAGCACTCATCCTCACTCTGGATCATGTCACATGCTTTTAAATTAATAAGGCAATATTCCCCATCCTTTACATTAAGGAAGCCAACTGTAAGGAAATGTTTTATTCAAATCAAAAATTAATTAGAAAAAAGGACTCTCTAAACATGAAAAACTGGAACATCTGAATGATACAGAACAGAAACAGTAGTGGAAACATGGTTTCCTTTTCCTCTAGACCTAATTTCAAACCAGTGCACTTCCCAGTCCTGCAGGCAAAGGCAACACCACGTTGAAGACATCCCAACCCCATTTTCTCCTCTGCAAACCCCATCAGCTTCAGTCTGAACTTGTGCCACTTTGCAGAAAACCCGTTTCCCTCCTCCTTTCCAGAAGGTTTAGACACTGTGGGAGTGCAGAAGTTTCAACCCTGTCGATGTGAAACATTCCCCTCTGCTGTATATCCAATACAACAAGAACATGCATATGCTCACTGGAGATTTCTACCACCTCCCACAGAGCTGCGAATCCTTTTGCAGAAGGTGGCAGTTGAAGTAAGTCTCCAACTGCAAAACAAATGTGAAACTCCAGGGATCAAAAGTTTTGAGCTGTTTTAAGAAGGGAGGGCTTTTCTGAGTATCAGCCTGTTATCTGAAAGATGTTTATGCATGGAAGACAGACAGTCCAGCCCGAGCAGCAGTCAGCTCAAACAGCTTTGCACTTCTCTTGTCTAATAGCCTAAACAAGGACGGGCATATTGCTCCAAGGAATTCAGAAAGATGTTTTTGCCTTGAAATGTCAGTCATGCAATCCCCTAGCTCTTCCAGTCAACTCCCAGTTCTTCTGAGTCCTTACAGGAAAAGCAGGGTTTTTTTGCATTCTTTTAAATGATCAGAGCTGAATCATTGCTGCTGCTCCAGGTAAGCAAAACAAATGAAGGAATAAGCAACCAGATGCTTAGAATTCTACCAGATACTTTGCTGCAAAGACTGACACAAGCTTGTTTCAATGCATATCGTTACTGAGATCCCTTTTTCATTCCCTGCTTTAACAGATGACAATCAGTTTAAGAAAAAACAAGCTGAAAAGCTCTTAAAGACTTCTGCTGGTTTTAATTACACTATTCTATGCTCTACAAAAAAGCACAGAGGAAATACAGTGATACTTGAATCTTTGTCTCAGCCTACTTGCAGAAGGATAACGACATGCTACTTTGTGCCCTATTACCGTCCCAGAAATAATGAAGGCAATAAAATAATGAAACCAATGAAAGATATGGCCAAGGGCAAGGAGCACAGTGACAACACTGTCTCAATTGAATTCCATGTTGCTTTGAAAGTGGATATATTGCTGACAGTGTATTATATATGGAAAATACGGAACTGCAACTGGTAAGGTGAAATTTTTCTTCTATGAAGATGTAATACTGCACAGTGATGACATCCTGTCATCCTCACCTTCCACCTGAAGACAAAAGGGAACTCCAAAACTGAAGATACATATTTCAATCTTGGCTCTCTAATACTTAGTTAGAGGCCTTATATTTAGCTCAAACTCTGCTGGAAAATTCCACATTACCTCTCTACTAATACTAAGGGATGCTATATCCATGTGTACAGACACACGTAAACAGAAGCAGCGTAGAATTATAAAAGTGGAAGAATTGCTTTTTATTACAGAAACACAGCCTGAAAGCTTGCAATAATGGAAGAGTTAACATAAAAAATACACTTTTAAATGAAATACTGTTTTTTGCAAGAATGCAGTGTTTTTCAAAAAGTGTTGTAATTATATGTAGGCTATAAACATATAACTTTAGAAGTAACAGTCAAATGCAGCTTACCTTGTAGTAAAAAAAAAACCAAAAAAACCAACAAAACACTCACTACGCACAGTCAGCATTTCATTAAGTGTTACCGAGCTTTGTTTTTTCAAATATTTCAGTGAAGTCTGTGAACATGAATTTACTTTAAGTGAATGGTTTACAACACTGCACTATAAGCAGCTCCTTCAATTTGTTTGCAGTGGCTTTGACAGAAGTAAGCCAGAATATGCACACACTTTTGGAAGTTTATTTGCACCACATTTAAGGAAACTTATACAAATACAAGTTCAAAAGTCACGATAAAGAGAGAAATTATGAAAAAGAAAAGCAAAGACCTCTTTTTCCTAGACAAATGTTCCATCAGCAGGAGTCCCATTATTTGTTATAACAATCTTTAACTTGTAATGACTCTGAAGAAGACTAATAACAGACTGGTGGGAACAGATGGAGCAGTGCTGTTAATTACAGGCACTTAGCTGCATCAGACCCCATGAGTTATTACTAACATTTCCCACTAGGGAGGAGAATCACTCGCTTTTAAGTAGTATGTTGCTTACTAAGCTGGGAGCATTAGCAGTCAGGATTGTACTAATCAGTACTAACAACATAAAACTCAAATGCAAACAAAAAATATGAAAATTTCCCTGAATAACCCCCACACTATTTTATTTTCGTTTTCTTTCACAATCACTTCTAAATATAAAAGTTCTTCCACAAAGTCTGGAGATTATTAAATCTATCCGCTTGCTTAAGCGTAAATAGTATTTCTGCATGTTATATATTCAGCGAGAAGCTACTCGTATTTGTCAGAATTGCAGCTCAAAGACAACACAATGTTTTCCCTTTGCAAACACTTACAAGGCCATGAACAGAAGCCACTGGACGTGTTGCAGAAAGCCTTTGAGGGGATGCTAATTCAACAGACCCTTTAAAAAAAGCATGGAACAAATCCATGGAAGCCAAATGAACACTCTGAAAAAGAGTCCAATGTTCAAAGAGTCTCATGACGTGCATTATTTGAAAAACTAGTAGACACCTTTTGAAGCTTTAAGCTGTGCCTTCATAAACATTAGTGACTGGAAAACTCAGACCATTAAAGAATCCTTATATTCCAATGTTTAGTCACACAGTAGAAAACTGGAATGAAATTTGCCTGTGAGTTTTCCACTGATAATTAACTTATTTGTAATGTACTTCTTAGCTAAAAGGACTTAGCCATAAAGGTCAGAGGGAATAAGATGGCTTCTACAACTACAGTGAAAGCAGATACTAAGAAATACATTAGAAAGAATGAATGAAAAGCAGATTATGGGGTGTGAGGCCACATAACAGCTGCATGGCAAACCATGCACTGTATGAAAACTACTTGCATACTAAGGGGACACTATGCAAGTCATCTTGGAGGTTACTAATTTAGTTGAAGAGCACTCCAGTCTGCAGGGCTCACGTGTACAGAAATAGGTATCGAAAGTTACATATACATTTGACCTACCTGAGCCTGTGATTGCGTAGAACCTGGCAACTTTTTCAACAAACAGAGAACTTTTCATTGAAAGTACAAACAGGGGTTACGATCAGTTGCCAGCATAACTTTGGTTAGAAGTTTTAACTTTCAACAGATTTCAACTTACATGTAAAAACGGCAACACCTTACATTCCTACAGGCCTTAGTCACATACCCCAAGCAAGCAAAAGCTTCCTATCAATTTCAATGGATGCTCCTTAAAAGAAATCTAAGAATTTAACATATTCTTTCCTCCTCTCCCAGTATATCTTCCATAGTTTTCCAAATCACTCATAATGTAGCAATGAACAAATTCACTCCTCACTGATACTTAGGGTATGACCTACCCAATACATCTAATAATGAAATGCATACATTTGCCAAGGAAGAAGTAGTTGTATTTAATTAAATCTCGTCATTCAGGAGATCAAAAAACCAAACCCTCATCCTTTACATTAATCTAGTGTTGATACTAGGGCAATTGTTGAAAATTTTCTCTGATATCCTATTTACCATGTTTAAATAGCCCAAAAGAATCCTATGAATTTAACACTTACATTCAAACTTGAGGACCCAACATCCAGTCAGAACTGCCATCATACATTTGACAGTACTAGGCATCGGAACATCAGGGATAACAAGATGAGTTACTAGGAGAAAGATTACATCAGTAAAAGCACATAAAAATTAGAAACATGCCTGGCTTAAAAGCAATCAATCACCATTTAAAGAATAAACAGACTACAGTAATTTATCAACCACTCTTTCCAGCACAAGTATGTGATTTTTGAGACTTAGATACAAGTCAGTAGGAGTGCTATCAGAAATTTCGTGCATTTCAACACAAACTTGCCGTGAAAAAGGGAAGTCACATTTTTATAGTTCTAAGCTAACATTTAAATCTTCAGAGGTGGCTCCAGTTTATAGGATAGTATTTTTTTCAATCCTTTTAAAGTTATGTTTAACTCTGACAGGAATCTTGCTATACGATTTCACTGCTTTAACACAAAACTAACAGAACTCAACTCACAGTTCTGGAGGAGTAATCAAGGTGTGAAAGATGGTAGAGGAAAATTACCTTAGCATTTCTTTCACAAGCAGGAGAAGCAGCCCTCCAAAGAAAAACTAATAGGAGGCATTAAGACAATGTTACCCCACTCAAAAGGGAACAAAAAAATAAAAAACCCCAAGCCCCATAATTTGCCTCCATCATCTTAATGAAGAACAAAATTTGAAGGAAGGTAGAATGCGAGAAAAAATTTGTCAACTTTTAGTCAGTCACATGCTCTTTCTAAAGGCACCATCTGCCTCAGACTCGCTTCTGGAAGATAAAAACCTTACAAGATGTCTCTATAAGCAGAGACCTTGAAGTTGGTAAAAGAAGTGTAAAGAGAAGAGGTCTTATGGATTTTAAATAACATACAATATACTGTCAAACTGTGGCTCCCCCAGAAGTCTCCTGCCTCAGTTACCAGGCAGGCTTTATATGCGTTTACATGCAACAAGACACCATCGTTCTACTACTGCTATAATTCAGGCATTTCAGAAACTGCACTTATTAGGAATAAAAAAACACCACCATTGTTGCAGCTAGCATCTTAAAGGATAAAGTGTGGAACTGTAATTACTTATATTTGGACAGAGACACTTCAACAAGACTACACACCTCTGCTGTTAAATTCAGTACACCTTCGAGCCTTCAGAACTGTTGCTAGTTTGTTCAGCAGTTTCTGCTGCTCCGAACTAAGACTGCTCCCCAGTATACCAAGAGGTCCATCTCTTTGCTGGCTGGGGCTCAGTGCCTGCATAAATAGAAAGTCCTACAATAAGCTGAATGTTTGGGAAAGTAAAGAAAGCAACTAACTTGTTTGACAGCTTTATTTAACAAAGAGTAAGCATTCTGAAAAACAATTCATGACAAGCTTACTGGACAGGGTCCATAAACAAATCTCTATATAACAAACCAATTCTAGAGGAAAAAAGCTTGACACTAGACGTACTTCATTTATCTCATTTACCAAAACAGCTTGTGTATCAGTTTTTAATCCCTTGCTTTTTAAAATTTTTTTAAAGACACTGGTGTGCACACATTTAGCTGGTTGAACACTGTGTAAACAGCCTTGCTGACTGCAGCACTGAAGAAGAAAAAAATTTTCCCAATCAAATAGTAAAGCTTCCTACTTTTAGTATTACCAACAGACACGCTACCAATATGTTGAGTAACCTACATAATTAATACTTGCATTTCCTTTTACTAAAAAGTCCCTAACACATTGCCCTATACGTAATGAATGCTTAAGTTTTTTAATGAGGATACTACTAAAGTAAAGTAAGAGGAACTGTTTGCTCCAGTTTTATGCTGACAAGATGTGATACTTCAGCTCCTGGGTCTTTGCAAGTACTCCAAGGTTCCATAGTACAGACATACCTCTGAGATCCAGTTACCCTAAAACCTTGGACTTTGGATCCAGTCATCCGTATGAGCTGGTAATCATCCACTGGCACACACTCATCCCAAAGCAAATGCAAATACTGAGTGTTTTGTTTGTGACAGAAAAGCTGCATCTTACATTTGCTGCAGGTGGGAGGAACAGTCATACCCTTGCTGATTTAGCTCCAACAGTTTACTTTTGGCCAACGTGTATGTTATTACCTCAATGAGTAGGAATCATAACAGGCTGTACACCCTGGAGTACACTAGGACTGCCTGTATCAGCCAGGTCAGTTTAATCATCACGCATTAGGAAGCGCCAAGCATTTCATAATGCAGTAATTTGTTAAGTCTGAATAACCTGATTTTGGTCACAAGTCCTGAGAAGTCTTCGGCAAAAAGAGGGGAAAAACAGAAACAAAAACCCCAAAACAATCTTCCAAAAGCTATTTTCAACTGCTGAGCTGATATCTTTACTGCTGGACAAAGGACAATACTGGAACAGCCTTTTAAAGGCACACAAAAAGCACCTGGAGCAAGGACTGCTGCTGCTTTCAGCCAGTTTGGCAACTAGAACAAATTTAAATATGCAGAAAAACAACAACAATAGCAAAGTTCAATCAATGATAATTCAAGAATAACACAGTGTTCATTATCCTATAATAAAGCCACATTACAAGAAACATCCTTTGTCTTCCAACATAAAGCTGTAACACAGAATATCTTACTTGTGAGCGTCCCACACACATTCTACAAATATTGTCCAAGTTAGTTTCCTAGCCTATTTTAAATTTCCCTGTAAAGGCAGGTGATGTACTGTACTTAGGTCCAAGCCTTCAATACTTACAGGATGAACTTATGGTTTTTTAAAAAGCAAAACAAAAGGAAAAAAAACACCCACACACACTTACCTCAGAGGGTTGGCTAAATGAAAATGATTCATTCTTCACTGGTAACATTAGCACAGACTTCATCTTTTCACTTTCCGCATAGTCCACAGGCCGCAGACCAAATATATTACTGGCAAAACAAGCACAGATGGGTTTAAGTAAATAAAATGTGACTTGATTCTTAACTAACTGGGCACATTAGCTGGGTAGCTTTCCCTCCCACTTTCTTATTAATATGTAATTTCAACTAAAAACCACAAAGCTTCAAGTAAGAATTGCATCCAAGACAGATGGATACCAAATTACAAGCTGCTGCATTCAGCTGAGGAGTAAGGGATGTTCAGAGCAGTATGTTCGGTTAAATAAACCACAGTCCTTGTTAAACTGTTTCAAGATGCACTTCGATATCATTCACAAGTCCCAGAAATTTCAGCTTTAATCTTTCATTGCAGTCATATAACCAAGAAAATGTATTTTTGGCTTACACATTTGCCACAAAAACATATCGGATGATTCTACATACTGTGTTAAACACTGGAGCTTGGTGCAGTTATGCTTTTATGTGAGAAGCTATCTGCTTCCTACTTGGGAACTGTGACTCCCTCACTTCCAAAATTTGTGTATGCATGGCATTTTCCCCACAGTGTCCTGTTCCACAGAACACATTACAATCAATTCATTGATATTTTACTTGTTTTGTCCATTCTGCTGAACGCTATTCATCATATGTGGCACCTCATTGTTATTAGATATGACACAAGACCCCTTTCCTCCCCCATTCTTTTAACATTAGTCAGACAGATATGATTTGCTACAAACACAACATCAAGCACAGCCGTAGCATCTATCTCTTCTTCACACAACTTTGCAGCTTCAGGATAGTAGTGAGTGGAGGAAAGCTTGAAACTGCAGAACAGGTATAACTGCCGTTAACAAGCATGATCCTCTGCCAGCAGTCTTGGGAAATATTCTCCTTGCTTTGCCCTTTGTGAGAATAATGGCTGTTCCAGTTGATCCTCTTCTCCCCACCTCATGTAGCTCCAGCTCTCGAAAGGCATAGTAAGAGCTCGTTATGAAGCGGAAGCTTGTCACCGAGAACAAAGCCTTGACTCAGTTTCTGAAATCCAGCAAGCTTAGTCATCAAACAATGAAACATTTAAAGAGGTCAAAAACACATTGCATTTTCGAAGCACTGTCTCTTAGTTAGCCACACATTCCTGTGCAAAGCAGGAATCTAGCTTTATCAGGAATTCCACATAAGGCCATAACCCAATCCAGCCCAAAGAGAAGCTCAAATCATTAAGTCTTCACTCTGACTTAACTGGGGGGCTTTGGCCACTGCAAAGCCGAAAGGTGCATCTGATCTTAGCACCTTTCTATGCACCTTACAGAGCACTGCTCACTAACATAGCCTCGTGGGAAAACAACAATTCACAAAAACCACACACAGAAGATTCTGGGATAGTATCTACAATTGTTAATTTTACAATATTACCAACAGCCAGTCCTTGTGTGTTACTAATGAGTGAAGAGCTAGCATAATACAAATTCTGCAGACTAAAAGATAAGTGGTTAAATCTCAGCCCAGTCCTGAGAGTTGCAGCCCATTAAATACTGTCATGCTGTTCCTGCTTTGTCATGCATCATCAGGGTAGCTCTTGCCCTTTCTTTAAATAAGGGCCATATTCGACTCAAAGTGCTGCAGGACAGATCCTTTGAACAATGCATCCAAAGAGGGGATGTATTAGCACACACACTAAAATCACCTTTAGACTAGATGGCTGACCTTTTACTGTAAACTAAGCAGGGGGAAGAAATCACTGCATGTCAGCAGCAGAGGTTTGGGAGTGTCTCTCCCCCAAGTCACAGCAAGATCCTTGCCTGTTGGAAAAAAGCCTCATGAATGTTTACCACAGATAAATATATAGGCCACCACAGCTAATATAAGACACTTTTTGACAATTACACTGTACAAATAAGAGCTCCAGCTACCCCCTCTGCATTCACTTAAAATTTTTCCTCTCCATTTTTAAGACCATTTCAATCACAGAACCACAGACTGTTCGGGGTTGGAAGGGACCTCTGTGGGTCATCTAGTCCAAGCCCCCTGCCAAAGCAGGGTCACCTACAGCAGGCTGCACAGGACCTTGTCCAGG
>Ga0181612_155497_pt1 | contig 11662 bp, 4 predicted proteins | sample HoacroProtozoa21_FD_119630 | JGI IMG/M metagenome (GOLD analysis project Ga0181612, IMG submission 119630) | Hoatzin crop microbial communities from Cojedes, Venezuel. Combined Assembly of Gp0051906, Gp0051904, Gp0051908 | reverse complement strand
CCCCCCCCCCCGCCCCCCCCCGCCGGGGCTCGCGCCCCGGGGGCTCCCGTCGGACGGGGACGCCGCGGCCCAGGTGCCGCCCTTTCCGCTATGGCTTCCACAGGCGCCTTCGCTGCTCCCTGCGCCCCCTTTTCCCTTCTCCCCTTCCCCGGCAGCGACTTACACCCGAGGTCTGAAATCGGGAGGGTTCTGCTGGGCTCCTGCCGCGGCGGAATGCGGGCAACCTCAACAACGAGCGACAAACAACTGCTTTCAGGAGGATACCGAAAACCCCAGGTGCGTTAGCAGAATGAAGCCAGCGTGCCCCGAACGTGACGCGATGTACTCCGGGACCAGCCTCAGTGTCTTCGTAACTCGATTTGCCCCTGCCCTGACAGAGACGTGTAGCGGTGATACGCCAAGGAGAAAAGCGGTCGCGTTGGTGTCGGGGACAAGTCAGGTCTGCGCTCCCGTGCCCATCAGCCGAGCCGTTCGGGGCTGCTGGAAAGGCTTAGGGGCTCCTGGGGGGGATAAGGGACACGGATACTCTGTCTGGGGATATTGATTGAGAAGGACACAAACAGTAGGCTAGGATAGTTTTTCAGTGACACAGAAGTGAATGGTACAGTGACTCACACAAGAAGAGCTGCCTTGCCACCTTTGGTAATTGTCTGCCTTGCAGATGGTGCCATGTGAAGTGACCTTATCAAATTAGCAAAAGCCCAGAGCACCACGCGGCAGGTAACTCCCTGGCAAACTACAGAGACGAGTTTATCCGTAAGTGAATCCCCGCTCATGCACACACACCCCCGCCATGTTTCACCCTTGCTGAGCACAATTTCTAGAAGCTCTCTTCAGGACAGAGTAGTCTGTTCTGCTTGTCCCATCCCTTGGTGAAAGATCCCAGGAAGCCCAACTCTGACTTTCTACCAGACAAAAAAACTAAATCCCCCTCCCCTTCTTTCTCTTTACAAACACAGTACAAAAGCAAAATTAAGAGACAAAACCTTAGAGCAATCCTTCTCGGGATCAACAGGAGAAACGAAACTGCCTAACTGCTGGGGAACCACAACACTGTGGCAGAGCGCAGTTGCTCTCCAATTTGCTGGCAAGACGCAAGCACCGCAAAGCAAAGCAAACATAAACATGAACTGAGCTCTCAGAAAGAGTAACAAATGGGCTCAGCTGGAGGATTACAGGCCCCAAGAGACTGTTAATGGGCTACAGAGACTGTCACCTGCAGGCTACTGTTCGGCTCAAATTCACACTCGCTGAAAGTTTTCACCAGATGACAATTTGCTGGTGGTCTGTCTGGAATAAGCTGCTGCCTTCCTATCTGCCTTAAAAATCGCTCTTCTAATTCACACTAACTTTGTTATTTTGTCTGCTTTATGCTTTGTTGTTACCTACATTGCGATTTTTCTTTTAATGTTTCATGCCTGTCTAGTAAATTTGAAAAACATTGGTATGGAGAGGACACTTTTTGAAGCAGTGCTGTTTAACTTTGCTCAATAAAGCCAATGGCCTGTGCATTCAGAAGCACAGCTCTTGATGCTGCTACAAGAAAAAGTACGTGAAAGCTTTTGTTCTGCCTGTTTAGAAAAAGCTGGGGTTTGCCAGTGGATGTGTAACGTGTTACTCTTCACATGGTAAAACTCTACACAAGGCAAAGCAGATCAGCTTTATGAGAAGTGTGGCTGAGCATCTTCCCCCCATCTTGCCCCAGGGCGGGGGGCGAAATCATAATTTGATATTAACAAGTCCACAGGGGTTTGCAGCTTTTCCATTAAAGTGTTCAATGTGAACAATATATTTCATGGTCTCCATGTTTTTAACAGACTTTTGTGATGGAACCACTCTGTTCTCCTTGAAGCTAATGGAAGATTCGCTGTTTAGATCAATTAAATTCACTACGTCCTGAAAAATATACCTGTATCAGACAACATTGTTTCCCAGCACCCACTGCACCTCCCTCTGAAATACAATAATTTATGAAGATGTCCAAGTAGCAAGCTAGAGTGGAACTCAAAATATTTTTCTTAAAACACTTCTAATTATTTGCACTTAACTCACCAGTATGACTCCGGTTTCATTTCAGTGGCATTATACCTGTGCAAAACGAAAGTACCATTGGAGGTAAACCAGGCCCAAGACTTTAAAGTCCTATCATGGTTTCATGAGGGATTAATTAAGGTACGTCAGGATCACTAGGTACTCAATCTCTTCCTTTTTCTTAACCCTAATTAAAGAAAATCTTTTAGCTAAAAGCACAACTTCTTTGATGCGCGTTACTCATATCCTCCTCCCTCCCCCTGAAAATGTTCAGTGTTAAGCATGTAAATCATACTGAACATTACCAATCTAAAAGGAAGTGACAGATGACTGTGGCTGCCATTAAATGTTTATTGCATCCCTGCCACGTAATGCAATTAGATGGCAAGGAACATGTAATGTGTATTGCTCTGGTGGGAGAATGGAGAAATTATTGGATTTTCTCTCTTAATCTATTTACATCTTGCAGTGGGGGCATTAGGCAGATTAAGCTAGGGACAGTGCCCCCATTCAGTATGCTAAGTAGTGTTTGTCACTCATTGCATTATATGGCAATAACAGCTCTAAGAGTCCCGCACATTGTAATAACACTGAATCACAGGGAAAGTGGCTGAAGAAGTCTTCTGCTACCAAAGCGCTCTCCTACTACCTATTCTTAAGTATGTCTCAGATAAGGGGCAAAATCCCCTTAAAAAAAAAGAGTCACTACGTCTGGTTATTTATTTATTTCCAGCGACTGGAGCTACAAGAGTATCATCCTGTGTGGTGTGTTCCTTGAATAAAACACCAGTGTGCTCCTTCAACAGTGCTTTATATGCAGGTAGTTCTTCAGCCTCTGCTGAGGCTCAAAACCTCAAAGCTTGATGAACTCAGCTTTACAGTAGCTTCTGGAGGTCAGCAAGTTAAAAAGGATCTTCATGTTAAAGTGGGGAGGTGAAGCCATTAGAGGGTACAAGCACAAAATAACAAATGAGCAGACAAGCGAGAAGGCTTCAACACACTGTTCCAGCTTTGCTATTGATGCATGACCTTCGTCATTCAAAAATTATACCTCATTATCTCTCATTACTCCAGCTCAGACCCTGCATTATTCTCCAGCACTTCTAACACTGAATTTGCAGCTCGGCTTCTGCAGCAGGCTCTGTTGGGGCAGAGGGGAGCTTACGTGGCTATGGCTTCTGCCACAACATAGCCCCGTGAGCACATCCCGCTCTGTGGTGGTCCGAACCCTGAAGTCTCAAAGGCTCAGTATGGATCTGTCAGCAGGTGGTTTTTCCAAAAGTTAATTAATCCTTTGAACAGCTGATCTCAAAACTGTTCTCACAATATTGCTAATTCAGGCTTCCTCAGCAGATTTCTAGGGTTTCCTGACTCAAACCTAGCGATAGTTGCTAATGACAAGCTAAGTGGCCAGCTGTGGCTCCTTAATACAACCTCATGTAACTGCTGCTCTAACATCCTTCTCCATCCCTTGCATTTGTTCATCTGAGGTAATAGATAGGCAGCCCTAGAAACCAATGGCCTTTGTTCATGCAGGGATAGATTTAACATTGTCAGGAGCAATACAAGGCTTCTCTGAGGCATCCTACTAATGCACTTTCACTCTGTGCTGTAGCAGCACAAGCCAAAGTGTATCTTTCTCAGAGGGTTAACTCAGCACTTGCTCCCCATGTTTGAGCACTGGGCTTAGCCCAGCTCAACCACCAGCGCCTACATGGTTTTCCTGAGCCCTTGTCGCCTCACTTTTGCTCTGCATGCCCAGGAGCGTGTCTGGGATTTGTGCAGCCCTGTTCCGCCGCTCTCTGTGCTGCAATAAGCTCCGCTGCTCTGATGTTGCTTCCTAGAAAACCATGGGAGGATGTAGCCATCTGCCTGGCCACACAGCAGAAGGCACTGGAAGACTCCTCCTCCTTCCATGACAGCCTGCGTCCTCTATAAACACATACTAGGGGAAATGAAACTGAACCCCTATGCAAAGCTATGTCTGCCAACCCAGTGTCATAGTACAAACAGTATAATTTATCTCGTTAACTGCTTCCAACAGCTTTGTCTTGGGTCCTACCACTCTCTAACCTCCATCTCCCCCGGCCCCTTGCGCAAGTCACCATGCTGCAGTCACAGCCACGACTAGCACCCGACAGCCTTGCATCTTCTCAAAAGGGTGTGTGGCTTTTACATTTGGTGACAGAAGCACTGAATGTGGCAGCAACTCACATGCATAAGGGCTCAAGCTGCTGCGCTCTGTGATCTCTGATGCTTGGGGGAGCACTTTGAGCTGCTGCCACCCACCTCCTTCAGCACAAAAAGCCAAGCAGTAGAGAAAAGTCTATGCAAAGCAAGTTCCATGTCATTCCATCTTTGTCGGGTGGGCTGGCAGCTCTGTATTACTCTTCTGGTGGCTGCCGTATGTGATATTTCAGGGGGATTAAAGACACTCCAGTAACAGATCTAGGCCAGAAACTCAGAAAACAATGAGGACTATTCTGAACTCACTGCTTGGCCCAAGGAATTAGAGAGACATGCCTAAACTGAGCTTCAACTCAAAATTCTCATTTATACATTAACAAACTAAGAGGAGCACAGACCTTCCATGGAGCCTTCTGCACCTCTCCAAGACTGAAGGATCGTAAGGGTGGAAAGCTCCTCTCCTGGGGGTGGGCAATTACCAGGTGAGACCAGAAGTGCCCAGAAAAGTCTGAACCGTTCTGCTGCTTTCCAAGGCTTTGTAGCAATTCAGTTTTCACGCCTTTTCCTTTGTCAGGCAAAATATTTGAATTGCTCTGTCTGATGATGGGATACATATTCACAGTGAAAATCCCAGTCCTTCTCACAGTGTTATTTTTACATTGAGCATAGGAATGCTAAAAGTTTCCGACTGGCAACTTTTCATTAAAGGGAGAAAAAATTGCAGACTTCTATCAAATCTCTAGATGTAATAATGTAATATGATTATTGCTAAAAATAAGATCAATTTATGGTACAAAAATCAATTCTAGCAATTTCCACTGCTAGATATATTGCTTTTATGTCCTTTTGTGTACAGTACTTCAACTAACTCAAAACTGACACTCAAAAGTTCTCATATGAATAGCTTGGCTTTTCAAGAAACTAATGTAAAAAAAAAAAGTATTTTCTCAAGCTATTAAAGTGGACCAAATGGAGACCTCCTGGAAGGACTGCAGTATAAAGTCAGCAGAGCTGCAGTTGTTTATACTCAAGCAGAAGCTGTCCGTACAGAAAGGCTTGGTCTCCTTGTATTTCCTAGGGCTACAGTAATTTGATGGCAAATAACTAATCTGTAAGCTACACAGGCAAAGCATATATTCTCTTGAATTAAGACAAAGGAAACTCTTTCTGTCTGCCTCTCAAATTTGGGAGATTAATAGTATTATGAAAGGAAGATTTTATTACTACGTGTAAATCAGGCTTGGAAAACCAAAGAGTGGAATAATACTTCATCCTCCTACAGAGGCAGTTGAACACCACTTTGCAAATTGGCAAGTCATTGCATTTTGATATTTTTTGGCACTGCAGAGCATCTGCAAACCAGCCATGCTATCTGATAATCTTTTTGGTATTTGATAATACGGTACTAAAGGCACAAGTGAACAAAAGGCAGCCAGGGAATTATTTGTGAATTATACAATACTGGTATTCAGTAATTAAGCCTTAGAATTATTTGGGAGAGGAGAGTATTAGACTTCAAAATTGCTCTACTGAGTACAATATTTGTCTTCAATGTCAAACACATTTATTCAACTGAATCATGCAGATCCACTTCCAAGCTTTGATACTTTATGCCTACTGAAGGGCTTGAAAATGACTGACTCCAGCTGAAGACAAAAGCATTTACCCGTACACTAACAGCTGAATCCCCAACCCCTTTCATTCCCCAACTTCAGCAGCCAGGCAGGACTGCAAGAATTAAATCTCTGTTCTTTATGTACAGGAGTATTCTGGTTTATATAACCTTGTGTAAGAAATACTTATTTCCCTAACCCCTCATTTGACAGTAGGCTTCTGTAGGTAAATGTTTACTACATACTCAATCTTGTTTCTACTGAAGCCAGTTTATAAAAATCCCACTAACTTCACGTAGAGCTGTCAGACAGTAAATGTTTGTTACATACTGCTAAAATGGAGTGATTTACATCTTACAAAGGAGGTATCCATTAGAGTATAGATTTCACTGAAAAGAAAAGAAATTACGGGCAACAAAGAGAGGAGTTTCATTGTGAAACTGATGCAAGGGACCATAAAACATCTGGAAGATGTTAGCGACTGCACTGGGTGTAATCACAGAGCATGCTATCTATGCTCTGAGAGCTGATTCTCCTTGACTTAAAGGGGAAAGAAAAAGTCAAGCGAGATAGCAGATGTGTTGTTACTCAGCGTACGCTGGCACTCCTCATGCAAGCACTGATAAAAGCGGGAGGCTCTGGCTCTGCTAATTCTCCAAAGGGGAGACCGACAGCCTGAGCTCCTCTCTGCCGGGTCTGAGTGTCACCACTGACAGTCACTCAAGAAACACGGCATGTGCTCAACCCCCATACGTGGAGCACTGCACAGCTTCCCACCGCTTATCACCACTGCGGATACTTTGAGGAGGGAGGAACCACTCTCCCCTTCTGACTTACCCTCTTTCTTCACCCCCACTGCCCCCACTTCCAAAAAGAAAGGTTTATGTGAGGTCTCACAGATTTTACTGTTTTAATTATTTTTTTTTTCCTCCCTTAGAGAGATTTTTAAGTGCTTAGGCATTTTTCCCTAAACAGATACTTGCAATTATAAAATAGCATATATGCAGGTGAAATGCCTAGCATGATGGTAGGGGCAGAATGTGATGGAAGAAATCATTGCAACTGGAGTGGGAGAGCACACTAACGTGTTTCAGTTGCTTTGTCTCTCCTCTGATTTTTCTCCTGTACCCTCAGAGGCACAAATTCAACCGAGCTGAAAATTGGCAGCCCCTCATCCTGTTCTGAAAGGCAAACTGTGCTCTGCCATTGAAATGGACGTTTTGGTTGTGGGTTTTTTTGGGGGGCTTGTTTTTTTTTTTTTTAAGTAGAAAAATGTCCTGAAAAAGTCCTGTACAGGTCTGGTTCACCTGTAGCTTCACGCTGGTGTTCCCTGAACACACCGAGTAAAGCCCTGTCCCTGCCAACGTTAACAGAGGTCTTCCCACTGGCTGCTGTGGAGGAAGGGTTTGATCCTTGCCGAGTTCTTCCTCCCCTTTGCACCACCATCTCTGCTTCAGGTACCAGCTCCACTTCACAAAACTTCTCAGCTCTACCTGTGCCAGGCTACTGATGTTCCTTTTATCTTGTTTCGTAAGAAAAGTCTGCCTTTTATGTGCAGTGCAAGTCAAAGGTGATAACAGAGCTGTTCAGATTTATGTTTCCCAAAACCCAGGAACTCAAACGTATATTTCAAAATAAACACTGTAATTCTGATAGGCTCTGAAAAATGGCAGCAAGCAGATAAAATATTAGCAAAAAAAGAATTATCACCATCTTCTCCACAAGTTATATACCACCTTATTTCTTTCTTAGTTTTATTTACAATCCGATCTGAATATTATTCAGCTATGTTTGCTGTTTGCCAGTATTCACAGAATTATTTTCGTGGAAAATTTTTATGTACACTTTACTCCCAAACTCTTTGTGTTGGCAATATACCATTTCACCTGGCAAGGCATACAAGATATTAAGAGCCATTCCCGCTTCCTGGTGCTACAAGATAGTAAATCATAAGTATGGTGCTGACACCCCGGTGATACGCAATACATTTTTAATACAAATTTTCAGACAAATGATCAATCACACCGCAAGTCAACTGACTTAAGGATTCGCAAATAATTTCAATACTACCTTATCCAGATGCTGAAAAACAGTGGAGAGGATGACCGAAGGAGTTACAGAAATTAAAACTAGTGACATACTGACAAATACGCTAATCCGCATTAACACTTCTGTTTGCTCTGGAAGATAAAAAGCATTACAACTAATGACAGCATCAACCTTATCAACAACGTCCAGAGAAGCAACAAAATATTTGGATAGCTGTTGAGACAGCTTCTGAAAATAGTCTGCAGAAATCAGCTAGAAACTTTTAAAAAAAGGCTGCTGGGGGTGGGTTTTGGGGGGAGGTAAGCTGGTCTCCTGACTTGCCGGACCACTGCCAGAGGGAAACCTACTGCTCTGTCAGGACCACCCTTCAAAATGAAGTGCAGAAACAAAATATGACAGTGAAAAGCATGCAAATTAGCTGAAGGTTTTGGAAACTTCAAAAAGATTCACATTTAAATCCTGAATATTTGGAAGACGTGAGGGGAGGAAGGAGCTGGGGAATGAGGCAGAGATTAACGTTTGAGAATTGTTTCACGTAGTCATAGGAAGAAGAAGAAACTGGAAGGAAAGGCTGAGGCTATGCTACAGTGAATTTAACATGCTTTAACATATTTCTGCTTTCATTTGTTTTATGCTCAGGGAATACTGAGAACAGGCAGCTACAGTGGATGTTATTTAGATATGAAACAGAGAGCAAATCCTAGCGGCATCTCTTTTAAAAAAGGAAGGAAAGACGCCAGTTCTCAATTACATGTTTTCATTGGTCAAGTCTACTTACAAAACAGTTTACACTACACCCCAGCATTGCCTGCATGTATTTCTGTAGTCAGAGAGCAAGTCAACAGCAGAATTATTCTGGCTGGGAGACTAAAAATGACTGGAGAGCTCGGTCTGCTTGGTCCGGCTTCCATTGCACCCTTCACTGACCCAAACTTGCCAATGAAGCCTTGAGTCCGCACGCACACATGAAGAATTTCCTGAACTTTTAAAATTCGCTTTTTGTTTTTTTTCTTGTGTTGGGGTTGATGCCAAGAAAACTGGCAAGTATTGGATTAGTTAAAGTACATATGCAAACATAACTAACATAATGGTGGCAAGAGATTAAACTTGCTGGTATACAACTGGGAACGGACGCTTCTCTCCTCTTTCTCCCAAAAGGTCCCCTCCCGACAGGAAAGGTTAGAATAGAATAGCGAGAAGGGACTTAATACAGTCATCTACTCCAACTGCCTGAACACTTCAGGGCTGACCAAAAGTTAAAGAAAATTATTAAGGGGATTGTCCAACTATCTTTAAAACACTGACAGGCTTGAGGCATTGACCACCTCTCTAGGAAGCCTGTTCCAGTGTTTGACCACCCTCTCTGTATGTTCTGGTGTATTTTTTGGAGACTCAGGTTGTCTGAAGGCATCGTTTTAATATTTCACATTGCAAACCAGTATCAGGTACGGTCCATTGTTGCACAGAACAGACATCCTGACTGTTCTGCTGCATCTTTTCTGTACCTTCCCTTGAAGCACAAAGCTGCACTTGTTAGAAACTTTTTTAAAAATATTTTTACCCTTATCCATCAAGATGTTGCACTCTTGTAGGCTTAAAAAGAAAAAAAAAAAAGTCAGAGTTTCTAGGACTGCAAGGCACATGTAACTCCTGTATCATCAGCCCCCACTGGAAGCTTTGTGAATAAGGATCACTGGGATCACTGGTACTTTCTGCACACCGTATCCAATGGACAGCAATGAGATAACATTGCTGCTTGCTACATCATGTGTCTGTGTCGTAGTGTGCAACTATGAAACTTCAGTCCACATTTCTTCTCCAGAGTACATCTACTTTTTCCCGACTTCTCGCAATGCCCATTGAAATGGTGCCAATGCATTCACAAACCCACTGTGTTACCACCGAGACATGGCTTTATGGCATGAGAAAACCTAGAAAGCATCACTCAGTTTTCACTCCAGAAAGCTGTTGCTGTCTCTGTATGTCAGTTTCAGTATGTTATTAATACACAATTGACTGACTCATCTAACACTTCAGAATATTACACAGAAAGACAAAGACTGTTATGGAAAGCACAGTGTCTCCATGTCACCAAAAGTGGGCAGTTGTATTAGATACATGATTCCAGTTCTCCAGGTGAAGCATTTGTTGTACCATGTATAAATTAAGTGAAGCAGATTTATTTGCAGTATAAAGTACTGCACCATATATTAATTGACTGTAGCAGATTTATCATGTGCTAGAAAGACAGATTTGAAAACGGCCTTTTAAGACAACAGAAGCATGTGTAATAATCCCAACATCAAAGCAAGATTCAAAGTGGTGAGCTATATAATAAAATACATTTAAGAACAGAACAAAATCTTAAAGTCTTCTTCCTACTCTGTGCAAATGAATCACATTTCTGAATTTAATTCATACCTATGCGAAGGACCCATGCAAAATCTCATTGACACTGAAATCCTACTAGAACATTTTAAGCAAGACACAAGTGGTATCTAAATCACTCTTCACCCAATAAAAATTACAATATTACACCAAAGAGAATGGAATGTCCTTAGGAAAATATAAAAAAACTGCAACTCCATTTTCCCGTATTTTTATCAGCCATTTAAATTCTTCAAGAACCTGACCTTGAATGTAACAGACAAGTAAAAGGCAGTCCTGAGCATTTTAACCCAATGTTTTGCACAGGGACAGAGTAGGAGTGTCTCTCTGTGTGGAAGTCCTAGTCAGGCTACTTGAAGGGCAGCCAGATGGTGGATAGCCCAAGGCGAGTGCAACTCTCATTCTTCTGTCCTTTCATTTCGTGCAGTACTTACTACGGTATTGGGGAGAAACAATCTAATATCCATAGGTTATACAGCTTCCTGATTTGGAAGACAGGGGGTTAAGAAAAAAAAACAAGAACACAAATTTTCCTGTGCCAGGTAAAACCCATACCAAAGAAGTAAATATAAAAAAAAAAAAAAAAAGAGGTGTAAGCTGTTTTGAGATACTTTGCTTCAGTTGTTTTTGAACTATGTGTTCAGAGCAGACCAGAGGATGAACTTCAGTGGGAAACCCCTGCCTAGTTGTTTGCACATGAGCAGCAGAAATACATTGTGTGCCAAAAACCCCAATTGTATCTTGGCTAAACGCAAGCCTGTTTCTCCAGCTGTCAGTTTCCGAAGTGACGAGCACAGCCTATCCCTGCAGCACGAATCATGAGAACACAACTCACTTTACAGCGCCACCAAGAACTAACCCTCCACGTCTGAACAGCAAAGCGAAGTTGTGCACTGCACCAAGAGAGCACTGCCCTTGCTGCAGAACAGCGATTTGTGTTTTCTGTGACTCTGCAGAAGGTGCGGGGCTCAGCTGGCCTCCCACAGGAACGTCATGCAGCTTCTTGCAGTGACGGCACGAAAGGTTACCTGCTGCTGCAGTGCCAGTCACCAGTAACCGGGGCAGTTCCCACAGGATTCGCTCATCACGGTGTCCTGGAGGCTGTGCGTAACACACAAGTTGTTGCAGGAAGCCTTCAAAATGCCACTCAGAAGAAAGGAGGGGAAGGGGGGGAATGATGAAGTTCGTGCCTGGGCAGGGATGCTTTTGAGCGTGGAGGGTTAATCACAGCCAGAAAGACAGAGATACATTAAAGACAACTGCAGCAGAATCCCATTTTTTAGCTAATAATGATTTGGATGAAGCTTTAACTCTTGTTCTGCATTTCCTTGTTCTGCAAGGGGTCTTCTGGCCATTTATCCAAAATATGTTGCCTTCTTGGCTGTAGTTGTGGG
>Ga0181612_125363_pt1 | contig 11662 bp, 12 predicted proteins | sample HoacroProtozoa21_FD_119630 | JGI IMG/M metagenome (GOLD analysis project Ga0181612, IMG submission 119630) | Hoatzin crop microbial communities from Cojedes, Venezuel. Combined Assembly of Gp0051906, Gp0051904, Gp0051908 | reverse complement strand
CCTGGCGGTCCATGTAGTTCACTGTGGTAGCCAGGAACAGCAGGAACACCATCCACCAACGCCAGTTGGTCATTACGGATTTCTTTTCCATTATCTAACTTTTTTAGCGATTTCAAGAGCATTCTGGCAGAGTTCGGTGATTTTGCCCCACTCCTCGGCTGCAATTACATCCTTCGGGAAGAGGTTGGAACCCATTCCTACGCAGGTAGCACCGGCCTTAAACCAGCCGCTGAGGTTCTCCTCGGTGGGTTTTACGCCACCTGTCACCATAATCTGGCTCCAAGGCATAGGGGCGCGCAGACCCTTTACGAAAGCGGGACCGAGCACATCGCCAGGGAAGACCTTGCAGAGGTCACAGCCCACTTCCTGGGCCTTGCCAACCTCGCTGACGCTGCCGCAACCGGGGCAATAGGGGATGAGCCTGCGGTTGCAGATAGGGGCGATTTCAGGGTTGAAGAGGGGACCAACAACGAAGTTGGCGCCGAGCTGGATATAGAGGGCGGCGGTAGCGGGGTCAACAACGGACCCAACGCCTACAATCATTCCAGGGAGTTCTGCGTTGGCGTATTTTACCAGTTCGCCAAAGACTTCCTGAGCGAAATCGCCGCGGTTGGTGAACTCAAAGGCACGGATGCCACCATCGTAGCAGGCCTTGAGCACCTTCTTGGCAACATTGACATCCTTGTGGTAGAAGACGGGAACTATTCCTGTCTCCTTCATGGTCGAAATGACCTCAATCTTATTGTACTTTGCCATAATCTTTACCTTGATACACGGCCACTGGCGTCGCCTTTCATTAAATTTTCAACTTCTGCTACGCTCACCTGATTAAAGTCTCCAAAGATGGTATGCTTTAGGCAAGATGCTGCCACTGCAAAATTCAGCGCCTTTTGGTCATCGGGAGCATAGGTGAGTAAGCCATAGATAAGTCCACCCATAAAACTATCTCCACCTCCCACGCGGTCCACTATGTGAGTGATGTCGTAACGAGGTGATTGATAGAGAGTTTTACCATCCCAAAGCACTCCACCCCAGGTGTTGTGATTGGCGTTGATGCTACCTCTTAAGGTTATAATAACCTTCTTGGCTCTGGGGAAGCGAGCCATTAGCTGCTCTCCAACGCTCTGGAAGCGCTTCTGGTCGATGGCGCCGCCGGTGTTCTCTACGTCGAAGCCTTCGGGCTTGATGCCGAATACCTTGTCTGCATCTTCCTCATTGCCCAGAATAATATCGCATCCCTCTACCAACGCAGGCATAACTTCGCTGGCTTTTTTGCCATACTTCCAGAGATTTTTGCGGTAGTTGAGGTCACAACTGACGGTTACCCCGAGCCTATTTGCTGCCTTAATGGCCTCTAGACAGACGTCTGCCGCACCCTGGCTGATGGCGGGGGTGATGCCGGTCCAATGGAACCAATCGGCGCCCTTGAACACCTCGTCCCAGTCGATCATGCCGGGCTCAATGGTGGAGATGGCAGAATGTGCGCGGTCGTAAACCACCTTGCTGGGGCGGGCTACAGCACCCGTCTCCAAAAAGTAGATACCCAAACGCTCGCCGCCGATTGCGCAGTGGTCGGTCTTGACCCCGTAGGAATGTAGGTCGCGGATGCAGGCCTTGGCGATGTCGTTGTCGGGGAAGCGAGTTACGAACTCGGCGTCGATGCCGTAATTGGCAAGGGATACGGCCACATTGGCCTCACCGCCGCCAAAGGTCGCTTCGTACTGTTTTGCCTGGCTGAAACGCAGGTAACCGGGTGTAGAAAGTCGGAGCATAATTTCTCCGAATGTAATTACTCTTGGCATATCGTATCGTTATTAATCTTATAAAGATAATTAAATTATCGTTTCTACGGCGGCCTTCATGCCCTTATCTTGGATGAGTTTGAGGTCGGCGGTAAGTTTTTCGGTAAGCCCGGGGATTTTATTGAGGTCTTCTTCCCAGATGAAGTCGTAGGCAAGAACGCCTTCGGCAACCTTTGCGACGTCTTCGGTAGCCCAGAGTTCCTGAAGCTTTGCGATGATCTTGGGGTCGTCCTGAGGAGTGATTTCGTCTTCGCCCCTCTTGCCGCCCTTATAGTAGGTGCAGATGGCTGCTAGGCCGAATACCAGGCCCTCGGGCAGCACGCCCTTGCGCTCCAGATAGGTCTTTACTCCAGGGAGATCGCGGGTGCGGTACTTGGGGAAAGAGTTGAGCATGATGCTGGTTACGAAGTGCTTTACGAAGGGGTTGCGGAAGCGGTCCATAACATCCGATGCGAACTTCTGCAATTCGGGTTTGGGAAGATTCAGGGTCTCCATAAGTTCCTCGAACATTACCTTGTGTACGAATCTGCCCACGATGGGGTCTTCGCAGCATTCCTTGACGGTGTTGAGCCCGCTGAGATAGCCGACGGGGGAGAGCACGGTGTGAGGGCCGTTCAGCAGGGTAACCTTACGCTCGTGGTAGGGAGCTTCGCTGGGCACAAAGAGCACGTGCAGTCCGGCCTTGTCGGCAGGGAACTCCTTTGCCACTTCCTGAGGGGCTTCGATTACCCAGAGGTGGAAGATTTCGGCCTTGTCGAGGAGGTGGTCGTCGTAACCTACGCGCTCGCAGAGTTGGGCGGCGGTGTCGCGGGGATAACCCGGCACGATGCGGTCAACGAGGGTGCTGTAAACGCCGCAGGCGGTGAGGAACCAGTCCTTGAAGTCCTCTCCGAGCTGCCAGAGGTCGATGTATTTGAGGATGCACTCCTTGAGGTGCTTGCCGTTTTCGAAAATCAGCTCGCAGGGGAAGAGGATGAAGCCTTTGCTCTTGTCGCCCTTGAAGTACTCGTAGCGATGATAAAGCAGTTGCACGAGTTTTCCGGGGTAGCTGCTTGCGGGCTTGTCGGTGAATTTGCAGGCGGGGTCGAAGGCGATGCCGGCTTCGGTGGTGTTGGAGATGATGAAGCGCATCTCGGGTTGCTCGGCGAGTTTGAGGTAGGCGTCGAAGTATACGTAGGGGTTGAGGCCGCGGCTGATAACGTCGATGAGGTCGACGCTGTCGACGGGTTTGCCTTCGTCAAGTCCTTGAAGATTAAGGTGATAGAGGCCGTCTTGCTCGTTGAGCCATTCTACCATGCCCTTTTCGATGGGCTGAACTACTACTACGCTTGCGTTGAAGTCTGTTTTCTGATTTGTCTTCCAGATTATCCAGTCGATGAATGCGCGGAGGAAGTTGCCTTCGCCAAATTGAATCACCTTCTCGGTGTACTGTTTCGCCTGGGGCGCAGTTTTGCGGTTTAATCTTTCCATAATTATTATTGTTTTAGTTCTTTATATTTCATTTTTCCTTTCCCTCTGCTCCGCCGAAATTATTTTTGCTCCCTGAAAATGGTCGCAAAACCGCACAGTTCTTGAGTGCAATCAAGCTTGCTTGAATTGCCGAGAGAACAAGGCGGAAAAGCTAAGCTTAAACCAATTTCGGTCTTCGCATCGCAAGGCTCTCGCACCGTCATGCCTGACCTGTTCGGGCATTTGCCGCGCTAGAGCGTAACGCCACTCTTAAAAATTGCGATTTCGCGGAAGCCGTTGCACTCGTTGTTGACGGGCGCACCGCTCGCAGCGGCGAGGACGGTCTCGGTGAAGTCGGCGGCCACCTCATCCATCGGGCGGTCCTGCGCCAGCACTCCGGCGTTGAAGTCGATCCACGTGGGCTTCTTCTCTGCCAGGGGGGTGTTGGTGCTAATCTTCATTGTGGGCACGAAACTGCCGAACGGGGTGCCGCGTCCCGTGGTGAACAACACTATCTGGCAGCCGGATGCGGCCAGAGCGGTGGACGCCACCAGGTCGTTGCCGGGTGCGCTCAGTAGGTTCAAACCCTTGACACTCAGGCGCTCGCCGTATTTCAGCACGCCGCGCACAATGCTCTTGCCGCACTTCTGCGTGCAGCCAAGGGACTTTTCCTCCAGCGTGGAGATGCCGCCCGCCTTGTTGCCGGGCGAGGGGTTCTCGTAAACGGGTTGGCCCTGAGCGATAAAGTATTCCTTAAAGTCGTTGATGAGGTGCACCGTCTTTTGGAAGGTGGCCTCGTCGGCGCAGCGGTTCATGAGGATGGTTTCGGCGCCGAACATTTCGGGGACTTCGGTAAGCACGGTGGTGCCGCCCTGCGAGACGATCCAGTCGGAGAAGACGCCCAGTAGGGGATTCGCTGTGATGCCGCTGAGGCCGTCGCTCCCACCGCACTTCAACCCCACTCTCAGCTCGCTCACCGGCACATCTTCGCGCTCGTCCTTTGAGCAAATCTCGAAAATCTCGCGGAGCTGTTGCAAACCAAACTCAATCTCGTCCCCTTCTACCTCCTGCATTTTAATGTATCGAATACGGCCAGCGTTTGAACCTTTTTCAGCGGGGAAGCCTTGCGGAGCGGCAGGGATTTCCGTAGCTGGCGACTCGCGCTCTACGAGCTCGCGGAACGCTTCCAGCTGGTTGTTTTCGCACCCCAGCGACACAACGAGAACGCCACCCGCATTGGGATGATGCACCATATCGGCAAGCACCCTACGCGTATTCTCGTGATCGGCGCCAAGCTGCGAGCAGCCGTAATTGTGCGGGAAGCCAACGATGGCATCCACGCTCCCCATGCGCCCCTCCACCTCCTTTTGGAAGCGCTCCACAAGGGTGTTCACGATGCCGTTGACGCAGCCCACGGTGGGGATCACCCAAATCTGGTTGCGGATGCCCACCTGCCCGTCGGCGCGGCGGAATCCCTTAAAGGTGCGGGGCGCCTTGGTGTGCTCAATCTCCACAAGGGACGGCTCGTACTTATAGTCCAGCAGCCCCTCGAGGTTGGTCTTGATGCAGGAGTGGTCGATGCATTCGCCCTCTGCCGCATCGCGGGTCACATGCCCGATGGGGAAGCCGTATTTGATTACGTTCTCGCCCGCTTTAAGCGCGGTGAGAGTAATCTTATGCCCGCGGGGAACGTCCTGCAATAGGGTGATACCCAGCACTTTATCGCCGGCTTTAAGGTCGGTGAGTGCAACGGCAACGTTGTCCGCGGGGTTGATTTTAATATAGTTCATCCTAGAAGTTGAAGTAGTTCTTTGCGTTGTTGTAGCAAATGTCCTTTACCATGGTCTCGACCTGGTCCATCTCGGAAGCGGGAATCTTGCCGTCCTCGATGTCCTTGCCGATAACGTCGCAGAGGATGCGGCGGAAGTACTCGTGGCGAGGGTAGGAGATGAAGGAACGGGAGTCGGTGAGCATGCCCACGAACCTGCTGAACAGACCGAGAACGCTAAGGGCGTTCATCTGCTTGCGCATGCCGTTCTCCTGGTCCAGGAACCACCAACCCGAGCCGAACTGCATCTTGCCGGGAACGGTGCCGTCGTTGAAGGTGTAGGCCATTGTCATCATCACCTCGTTGTCCTTGGGATTGAGGCAGTAGAGGATGGTCTTGGCGAGCTTGTCCTCGGCGGCGAGACGGTCGAAGAAGCGATGCCCTGCAGCGGCGGTAGGGAGGTCGTGGATGGCGTCGTAGCCGGTGTCGGGGCCGATCAGCTTGAACATCTTGGAGTTGTTGTTGCGGATGGCGCCCACGTGGAACTGCTGTGCCCACCCGGCCTCTGCATCCATAACCGCAAAGTCGTGGAGACAGGCGCTGCGGAATTTGTCAAGTTCCTCTGCATCAACGTGTTTACCTGCAAGTACCTTAGCAAATATGGCCTCGATTTCCTTCTCGGTGTAATCGGCTGCGTAGAAGGTCTCCAGGCCGTGGTCGGAGAGTTTGCTCCCCATTTTCTCAAAGAATTTATGCCTCTTGCGGAGGGCGTCCAGCAACTGAGCGTAGCTGCGGATTTCCATATCGGCAGCCTCTCCCAGCTTTGCAAGATACTCGTTGTATGCCTTAGGGTCTTCGATGGCCATGGCCTTGTCGGGCCTCCAGGCGGGGAGAACCTTGACTCCGAAAGGATGCTCTGCTATTTGCTTGTGCCAACGAAGATCGTCGGCGGGGTCGTCGGTGGTGCATACCACCTTGACGTTGAACCTCTTAATGAGCTCCTGACCCCTGAATTCGGGGGTTGCCAACTTGGCGTTGCACTCCTCGTAAATTTCGCGGGCCGTTTTGGGGCTCAGGAGTTTATCGATGCCGAACACGCGGCTGAGCTCGAGGTGGGTCCAGTGGTAGAGAGGGTTGCGGAAGAGGTAGGGAACCGTCTCCGCCCATTTCTCGAAGGTCTCCCAAGAGGACTTGGTGCCGCCGGTCAGATACTTCTCGCTCACCCCGTTTGCACGCATTGCGCGCCATTTGTAGTGGTCGCCGTAGTGGCCGTCCACCAGCCAGAGCTGGGTGATGTCGCGGAATTGGATGTTCTCTGCTATCTGCTGCGGAACCAAATGGCAGTGATAGTCGATAATCGGCATGTTCTCTGCGCTCCCGTGATACAGCTTCTTTGCTGTCTCGGTGCTAAGCATAAAGTCTTTGTTGATGAAACTCATATTCTTAATGTTTTGCTATAAATTCAAGTACGGTCTCGTTAAAGTATTCGGGCTTCTCCATGTTCATCATGTGGCCACAGTCTTCCATTACCTTGAACTCTGAATTGGGAAGTTGGCGCATCATGGAAGGGTGCTTGCCGTTACTGTGCATGTCCCTTAAAATCAGGGTTGGAACCTCGCAGGTCTTGCTGTAGAAGATGTCAGCAGCGTCCTTGGCGTAGAGGGTACGGCATTCTACATGCAGCCACTGCCATGCGCTCCAGTCGTTAATCTGTTCCCAGAGGGGTTCTGCCAGCCTGTCGCGACCGCTTCCTGCGCTTTCCAGAAGACTGTTGTACCAGTCCTTTTTCTTGTTCTCGATGCCATAGGCCTTAACTGCTTCTATATCAGCGCGTTTCTGGGCGATTTCGGCAGAGTCCAGCGGGGTGCTGGGGCCGGGATAAGTCTTGATTAGACCAACTGCGAGAGTGGCGCTTTGCATTCTTTCGGGGCAGATGGCAAGCATCTCGCTGGCAACGAAAGACCCCATCGAAAGCCCAACGATATGGGCCTTGTCGATGCGGAGACTGTCCATCAGCGCGATTACATCATCGGTGTAGGTAAACTGCTGACCTTCAACGGGTAAGGAGGACTTGCCGTAGCCACGGAAGTCAAATCTTATTGTGCGATAATGCTTGCTGAACTCCTTGAACTGTCCGTCCCACATGCGGGTGTCAAGTGTGTGGCCGTGAAGGAGCAGAAGCGGTTCGCCGTGTCCGCGTTCCTCATAGTACAGCTGTGCGCCGTCCGAAACGGGGATAAATCCCTTGTGGGAGCATGCGCAAAGTGCAATTGCCGTAATTATGAGGAGGAGTTTTCTCATCGGGTAGAGGATTGACGGACAATCAGATGGGTTGCAACTGTGAGTTCGCGGCCTGTGCTTTCGCCGTTAATCAGCTTGAGCATTTCCTCGGCGGCCTTGCGTCCGATTTCCGAAGGATTCTGGTCGACGGAGCTAAGCGAAGGATTGATGATTGCGGTAAAGTTTTCGTTCGCGGTTCCTACGATACCGAAGTCCTTGGGGATGCTTAGACCCCTGTCCCTGGCACATTCCATTGCGCCAAGAGCGGAGAAGTCGCCTGAAGAATAGAGGGCGTCGCAGCCTGCGTCAATGGCCTTGTCAGCACATTCGTAGCCGTTTTCGCGGACGATGGTGTCGCGGTAGACGATGGAGTCGTCGTAGGGGATTCCTGCATCTTGCAGAGCCAGCCTGTATCCGCGGTAACGGGCCAGGAAGGCCTCGGTGTCCATGTAGCCGACCAGTGCGCCGATACGCTTGTAGCCGTTGTCTATCAGGTTTTTGGTGGCGTTGTACGCGCCATTGAAGTCGTCATTTATCACTATTGACCCTGGGAGCCCGTGGAAGACGCGGTCGAACTGTACCAACTTGATGCCGAGGGTGTCCAGTTCGGAGATGTTCTTGCTGGAAGTGGTCTCGGCAGAGTGGGATATCATGATGCCTGCGACGCGACTGTTGATAAGTGCCTTGATGGCTTTCTGCTCCTCTGCTTCGTGCTCATTGCTCTGGCAGATGAGGATGTTGTAGCCGCTTTCGCCCAGTACATTCTCGGCAGCTCCGATGATGCTGCTGAAGAAGGCGCGGTTGATTCGAGGTACGATGATTCCAACGGTATTTGTGACGCCGCGGCGGAAGCTCGATGCGAGTACATTCCGCTGGTAGCCGAGTTCCTTGGCCTTGGCCTTGACCGCTTCTCTGGTGCTTTCTTTGACGCGAGGGTCGTCGGAAAGGGCTCTGGAGACGGTTGAGGGGGTGATTTTGAGTGATTTGGCGATGTCTATGATGGTTACTTTTGTCATATTTGTGGTCTAGTACGAGTACAAATATAACAAAAAATGCAAACGTTTGCAAAGCGTTTGCATTTTTTTTGTATTTTTTTATACTTAAAACTGTTCTACTAAGTCGAACCAATCATCGGCGGTGGGGATGTCGAACTTGCTCCAGACGGAAGAGAAGTAGTATGTCACGGGATCTCCACTATGGATAGTCTTGATACACATGCTGTGACCGTCGCCAAGACCAACATAGTCTGCGTCGGGCATCACTACGGCCAGGCCAAGGAAGCCATCTTCCGGCTCTACACTGGTATCGGATGCCTTCTCCCAAATCGCAACACGGTCAGGGAAAATCAACTCCTCCTCGATGTCGTGACGGACAATGCCTGCGGCAATGTCAAGTGTGTCTGCGGGGCCGGTGAACTTGTAGGTATCCTCGGCCTTGCAGAAACGCTGACCAGCCTCTACGGTAATCTTCTTGTCAAGGGTAATCTTGTAGCCATTAGCCTCCCACTCGGGATAATGCAGTACAAAAACCGCCTTATCAGGCTTAGACTCAAGCACTTCGGTGCTGGCAAAGTTGTGGGAAGGATAGGCGAGAAGCGTGTCGAAAAGGGGAGCGGAAGCTCCGCCACCGAGGGTCTTGCCGACCTTGTAGCAGTCCTTGCCGTTGCCATAGTCCTTGTGGTAGGTCTTGCCGTTCTCAAGCTCGTCCTTGTAGCGCTGGTCGGCAACGAGGTCGTTGGTGTTCTTCACCCAGACATCAAAACCGGGTGAAACCAGCTCATTCTCAAGGGCTTTGCCGTAGGCGCGGTAAACCACATAGTCATTCTCCCAGATAAAGTCGTCCGACCTCTCGGGGACATCGCGTGCAAGCACCTTCACCTCCTGCGGCTTCTGCTTACAAGCCGCAAGGGCGCAAAGGGCTATTGCCAGATATAGGAATCTTTTCATTATCGAAGGTCTTTGGTTTCGCACCAGTCCATGTCATTGTAGTCGTCGTTCTCGCCGCACATACCCCAAATGAAGGTGTAGTTGCGGGTAGCGCATGCGGAGTGGATGCTCCACTGGGGAGAAATCACGGCCTGCTCGTTGTGCATCCAGATGTGGCGGGTCTCCTGGGGCTGGCCCATGAAGTGGCATACCGCCGCGTCATCGGGAACCTCAAAATAGAAGTAAACCTCCATTCTACGGTCGTGGGTGTGAGCCGGCATGGTGTTCCAGGTGCTACCGGGGGCAAGTTCGGTCATACCCATCTGAAGCTGGCAGCAAGGCACAACTTCCTTGACCAGAAGGCGGTTGATGGTGCGCTCATTGCTCTCTTCGAGGCTACCGCAGTGCATTACAACCGCATCCTTCTTGGTAACATGCTTCACAGCGGTATCGCGGTGTGCAAGTGCGGAGTTGAAGTAGAAATGAGCGGGCTTCTTGGGGTTCTTGCTGATGAAGGTGATATCCCTGTTTCCGCGTCCTACATAGAGGGCTTCCTTGTAGGGAATTTCGTACTCATCATCCCCAACCCTTACTATTCCGGTGCCACCAACGTTGATGATGCCCACCTCGCGCCTCTGGGTAAAGTAGTCGGCACGAAGGATTTCGGGGGCTTTCAGAACCAGATCTTCCTTGACGGGAACAGCTCCACCGGCGATGATGCGGTCGAACATGGAATAAACCATGTTGATTTCATCGGGAACCATTACATTTTCAACCAGATACTGCTCGCGAAGTCTGGCGGTATCATAGTGCTTTGCATCCTCATAATGCGAAGCATGTCTAACTGTGCAATTGATTTTCATACTACTGGGGCTGTTTTCCGATGTAAGCAAGAATACCACCATCTACATAAAGGATGTGGCCATTGACTGCATCTGAAGCGTGGGATGCGAGGAAGACTGCGGGGCCTCCGAGTTCGCTGGGGTCAAGCCAGCGGCCTGCAGGGGTTTTGGCGCAGATGAAGCTGTCGAAGGGGTGACGGCTGCCGTCGGGCTGACGCTCGCGGAGCGGAGCGGTCTGGGGAGTTGCGATATAGCCGGGGCCGATACCGTTGCACTGGATGTTGTACTCGCCATACTCCGAGCAGATGTTGCGGGTGAGCATCTTGAGGCCACCCTTGGCTGCTGCGTATGCCGATACGGTCTCGCGGCCGAGCTCGCTCATCATCGAGCAGATATTGATGATCTTGCCCTCGCGGCGCTCCATCATCTCGGGGAGAACGGCGCTGGATACAATGAACGGTCCTACCAGGTCGATGTCGATAACCTGCTGGAACTCAGCGCGTTTCATTTCGTGCATGGGGATGCGCTTGATGATGCCTGCGTTGTTGACGAGTATGTCAATCCGGCCAACTTCCTTGTGAATCCTTTCTACAAGAGCCTTTACGTCATCTTCTTTGGTTACGTCGCAGATGTAGGCGTGTACATTGGTGATGCCGGCCTCTTTGTAGTTGTCGAGACCCCTCTGAACAAGGGCTTCGTTTACATCATTGAAGATGATGTTCTTGACTCCGGCCGCTACAAAGGCCTTGGCAATGTTGAAACCGATACCGTAGGATGCTCCGGTAATCCAGGCGTTCTTGCCTTCAAGAGAAAAAAGATTGTTTGCCATTTTTAGTGTATTTTAAGGTTTAGTTGTCTTTGTAAAGTTGATCGAGCGACAGCAATTTGTCCTCGGGAATTGCGGGGTCGGCAATCAGTGCTTCCACCACCCGCTTGTCGCCCTTGATGACGTTCGTCTCCAGGAAGCGAATCTGTTCGGGGTAGGTCTGCAGGAAGGCTGAGGCGATTATGTGGGCATTGCCGTCGAAACGCAGAATATTGTAGTTGTAGCCGTTCTTTTTCCATATCTTGGCCAGATGCCATATCGACTGATTGACTATCATCGCTTCCCGCTGCGGGGGCATAAAAATCCAGGTATAGGTCGCAGGTGTCGCGCTGCGCAAACATTACTATCTTGGTAGGGGAAATCTGTGCAAATGCCATCATTGGCAGAACCAGCACAGCAAAAAACAAAATCACCTTTTTCATATCTTCGCAAAGTTAATGAATTTTCCCACTTTACAATGAAAAATGTACGGCAGATTTGTCCGACTGAAAATAAAAGAGGGCGACCTAAAAGTCTTGGACTTTTTAGCCGCCCTCGTTTTCACGTTAATAAGCTACGTCTATCTATACTCCTCGGGACCGACTGCTGCGCTCTTGAGAGTTGAGTTGGTGAGGGTGTAGTTCTGACTTGCAGAGTTGGAGCAAGGGTCAGCATCCAGGATGCCACCGTCGGTGGTAGCGGTTGCCTGGTCGATGTTACCTGTGAAGAACTTCGTTGAAGTACAGTTGTAGAAGTAGTTCTTGCTCATTGTAGGAACCTGAACCGCTGTG
>Ga0181612_108078_pt1 | contig 11662 bp, 5 predicted proteins | sample HoacroProtozoa21_FD_119630 | JGI IMG/M metagenome (GOLD analysis project Ga0181612, IMG submission 119630) | Hoatzin crop microbial communities from Cojedes, Venezuel. Combined Assembly of Gp0051906, Gp0051904, Gp0051908 | reverse complement strand
TAGGGTTTCTTTCTTTTTTTCTTTTTTCTTTTTCCTTTTTTCTCCCTTCCCTTTTTTTTAAAAAAAATTTCTTTTTCCTTTTTCTTCTTTCTATTTTTCTTTTTTTTTCCTTTTTCTCCTTTTCCTCTTTTCTGACTTTTTCTTTTCTTTTTCCTTTTTTCTCTCTTTTTATTTTTTCTTCATTCGTAGACAACTTTCCAGGTATTTTTTTTAAATCAACCTTTAAGACATGGAAGGTTTTGTCTCATTTTGTATATATTTAGGAGGTAGTAGCACTTTAAATCTTATTTAACAAGGAGGTAACCCATGGAGACTCTAGTCCTTTTTACAGGCTAACTCTGGGAAACCTTTTTCTGCAATCTATACAGAAAATCAATTATGAGAAATACTGGAGTGTCAGGGAACTATTCCTATCTTGACTTTACTATGGTTTATAGTGAGGATTTAGATGCTAGAGGGCAAGACACTCAAGATCTTACATGGACATTGTGCACCTAGAAACTGGCTTTTCTGCACATAACTGTGTTTCTGAGCTCCCATGAAAGTCTTTAGACATACAGGTTAAAATTCACCCTGCCTGTCATAAGGAACATCATTTAAAGGGAAAGAAGAGCTATGTGTATGTGTGAGAGTTTAATACTTGTGCAGAGACAGAGTAAACTGTTTTTTGAGGAGAATGAAGTGGGGACTGGAGGTTGGGATGTACTACTGTAGTTTACAGGTAGGACACAGTCCTCTCAGCCTCTGGGTTGGAGTGGTACCTCCATCATCTTTATTTGCAGATCTCTCAGGCAGTAGTACTGTGTATGAACACTCTCGGGGTGTGTTTCTATAGCAGGAAGCCTTTTTGTTGTAGCATATGTGGTTTAGGACAGGGTTTTGGATTCCACCTGTTATTACAGCAGTTGCCATTCTTTTCCAAATAGACATACATAGCTTATGGTTTCCATGGTCTAGGGAGCTGTGTCTTGTTAACCAGAGGCAAGGGGTGCAAATTCAGTCTACAGTGCATATCCGTTGCAACATCAGGGTTACTTTGCATCTCTCTGAATATGTTGCAGCGAATGGAAGGAAGAAGTTAGATAACTATTGAAACAGATTTGCTGATTTAATTCTCTATCTAGTGAACAGCCTCCTAGTGTTTTGGTATCACTGTCCCCCTCTCTTTCTGACAAAGTGTGTCTGTTCCATTTTTTGCCTTACTAAATCCTTTGGGACAGGAACTTTATTCTGTGTTTGTACAGTATCTAGCACAGGGTGTCCTGACCCTTAGCTGAGGCTGTGAGGAGTCCTATGAAAATGCAGATAACGTTAAGAATATAAAAATGTCTGTACCACATAAAACCAGACCTGGCTAGCATAGACTCCTCCTACCAATGGTGGACATTTTTTACTATTTAGGGTAAATATGTAAGATACTGGGCAAGAGTGGCAAGATTTTTATTCCAATTTACCTTCCTGATTTCTGGCACTTAGCAGTATAGGGAGTATAGGAGACGCCATACGGTGCGTCTAGATCATTGTATGTAACAGAGTCTAATGGACCTACCCCCCGCATCCAGTTCTTTCTTTAAAACAAACTGTAAAGTAAAACTAGGTAAATACCACAGATGGTACAAATATTAGTGTGGGTGAAAGTTAGTACTATAGAAAGTGGAATAATGTGGACAAGCTGCTAATGCTGTTAGAGATTTTAGGGAGTGGTACAGCACAGCTCAGAAACCATTAGCCAACTCCTTCCAAACACATTTTTATTCCATGAGCAGGTTTGGGAACCACACCTAAATTCTACTGTTTAAAAAAAATTGTTATGGTTTTATTCTTTTAAGCTTTAGTGACTTTGAGCACAGCAACAACCTACAGGTATTATTTCAATCTCTATCTCAAAGAAAATCATATTGAAAAGAGCTATATTATTTTTCCTTTGCTTTAGCAAGCCGAGCATACTTGTCACATCTCATTTTTCCTGTATGTAAGAAATGCAGTTTTAGTCCAGATGGACTACAGAACTAGCACGCTTGTGTCACATTCCTCATTGGTTGTTCATTTTATATTCCCAGAAGAGTACATACATCTGTGTAATTATAAGACTAAGGACTGTAGATACAACAGTGCAGTTTCCTATTAATAATGCCAGTAGGGTTTCACATAGTTCTAGAAAGTCATCTTCTGACTGGCTGCTGGACCAAGACCTTGTATACCTTAGAAAATAGCGTGGCTTGTAACTATCTCATTCTTTTCTTTCACAACTTTTCTGTCACAAGAACTTCTCATTTTCCTCACAGGGAGCTGCACAGATGCTACATCTGCTATTTTAAAGCCAAATAGTTTCTGCATAACCTATTCTAAAGATATCTTAACATATCTGCAGCTAAATAAATATCCTTAGACTATTTTAGGTCTTGTATATCAAAAGGAATATCTGGATATTGTTCATACATGAAGAGTATAAAAGATGGGAAACATTGATGGGGATAGAAACAAGGGTAAAATATTTAAAGCCAAAGGTAATACCTGAGGAAGGTGCTGAAAACAGGGACTTGGAAAGAAAACTCTCTATTTACCACAGAGTGACTGAAGCAAAGCTATATTACCCTTCAGTGCTCTCCACCTCAGAACTGGCAGGATAAAATAAAGCTCAATTTCCACCTATATCCCTAGGTGATAAGAAATTCATTCCAGGAATTACATTTACTCCCAAAGTCCTTACTCAAGGCTTGACAAACAAAATTCCCTTTGACTTGAAATGGCCATTTGTCTGAAAAAGGATGGCAGGGTACAGATCATTAGGAAGGTCTTGTGTACGGGGTAAGAATAAGAGGGAGATGTCAATCAAGGTTACCTTTCAAATCCTGTGGAAGGTTAGCACCTTCCATGTTGAGAAGCAGCAAAAAAATCCACATAGTCAAGAACACTCACACATTCTGTTTTTCAAGCAGAAATTCAGTCTCAACATTGTGTGCAGAAAGTTATGTTTTCAAATTTTAAATTGTGGTACTTGTACATCAGCTGACTAAAACCAAATGTTTATTTTCTGTCTGAAAAATGCATTTTCTCCAGCTTAATTGCTTAACAGCTCTTTATTTACCTTGGATGCAAATTCATAAATGTCTGTTCAGGAATAAACTTGCCTGCAGATGGCCGCTATATATTTCTGGAAATCTTTAAAAAAAATCTGTCTATTTAAACTAGCTTCAGTGGAAGTCTTATAAATAAACAATGGTTTCAGCTAATTCTTGGAAAGATTCTGGAAAGAAAGCCATGTCAGGCCAGTAACGTGGAGCTGTGCTATCATAGATTATGTTCTCATTGAAACTTTTTCACTGCAAATACTGGATGTGGTCTTTGATTTTGCTTATGAATGGGGTAATGGCATATATACTTTTTCATGCACCCCCTATTTCACTAGTTCTGGTAACATAAATAGTTCCTGAGTTGGTGTTTTTTCGAAGCATACCTTGAAATAAAATGTTTGAACTTTGGCTGGTTTCTGGAACTTTTGGAACTGTTACTTTACATCATGTATTAAGCAATTCTCTCCATTACTTCAAAGTCTTCAAATCCAGCTGTCCCCACTTTCATAGCTGTGAAATCAGGTGTCTAATGCACTGCGCTGAAGCAAAAAGAGTCCTCTTCAATTTGTTTTAATTTTCTCAGGGCTAGAGGAAGAACCTAAATCTCTGCAGCCAAATTAAAATTCACCCATAGTGCACAGTCCTACAGTGGACAGACACATCTTGGCTTCCAGAGAAGATGGACCAGGTCACATCAGATCCGAAAGCACAAGCATGTTTTATTTGAATTACAAATTACTTCTCAGGTGGTTGATCATGTGTCCTTTACACAACCTTTCCTAAATCCTTCTCAACCCTTTAAATTCACACCTTATTTCTTAGATAATTTCTACAAAGAAGTCTCTGCCCATCATCACAGCATGTGGATCCTTGGATGGGGGATGGTTGCATTTGCTGTTTGCAGTTTCTTGTGGGTAGAATGCACCTTGGGGTACATTTTAGAAGTACTGTTTTAGACAACACAGTCATTAAACACAGATGAGAGATAAGGGGTTATTGCAATTCATAGCCTTCTCTTAGGCAACTGCAGGAGAGCTGTCTGCTCTGCTGAAAAAGCAAAGAATTCACAATATAAAATATCTGTTAGGCCCATGTAAGGAAGAGAGTAGTGACTTAAGGCCAACTTTACTACCCGTTGCTCAAGTCCCAGCTTTGAGGCACTTAATACACTGATAGATGTGGTTAGGTGAGCAGAATATAGTCTACCCTGTGATACCACCCCATCCATATGCAGTTCATTGTTAATATATAGCTAAAACAGGAAACTTCTAAAATCAGATAAAGAAAACTCTACGGTATGTGATTATGGCTTGGTCAGATGTGAGCGTCTATATGAAAAATAATACCTCAGGTTGAATAACAAAGAACAGCTTGTATTTGAACTTGGCTGTGGTGAATTAAAATGAATTCCCCAAGTCCCTTTGCTCATGGTAGCTTTCAATTTTGTAGCATTTTTCAACCCTTTTGCTCCTTCAGGGTCACGAGTGATTAATTTTATTGACTTAATCTCAACCTGATATTTCTACTGCAAATCCTTCCAATGTTCAGCGTATACTTATGGTTTAATGATTTAAATTTGTAGATTCTCTTCCCCAGAAATAAAGGACTATATTTCACTTTTATATTTTTGAAGCTCTTTTTCTGTTTCTCTTTCAAAATGAGCAAATAACACATGAGAGAACTGGGAAAGTTTGTTTGTTAGACACATATTAATCACTACAGGTCTACATCATTGATTTTTTTTTGGCTCTAAATTTATAATTTTATAATGAAGTCTGCAAGCAATTTAGTGTTATCCTTGAGGAGGGTGGGTAGCAAAAGAATCAATAAAAGAGCTCAAGTTTAATACAGGAGCAAAATTGTGTTTCATGAGCTGCAGTATAGATCTGTATTGTGTATTCTATGCACCAAACCAGTATTGGTATTAATGAAAGTTCACTGTGTGTAATGAGGGGAGAATATTCACTGGAGATTTCTAGTACAGCTGAAGGATCCACAGCATTGACTTTCCCCTGAATGTAGAGCTCTGCAAGATAAAAATACCTAAACTACCAGACACATTAACATTAAATCTAGCTAGTTACAATGAAAGTTATAACACTGTTCAGATAGTATAAGAAAGAAGTATTGCAAATTTAATGAAGGTCAAATTTTCAGAGACCTAGTGTGAGCTCCATTCGTAGATGCCTAAGTCACTCACATGTGCTCTTCTGTCAGCTCCCTTTTATCTTAACAAATAACAACTTCTAAATCCAGAACTCCTCTGCTCTGGTTGTGCCTGCCTTTTTTTTTACACAGGCTGAATGATGTTAATGCCATTTCTACCACTTTTGCTCTCAACAGCTAACGTGAAAAAGGGCACGTGCAAGACATTTTGCTTCACATAACCACACACTGAGTTGAGGCACATTTTAAAAATCTGGCCTACAGAGGTGTTATATTCCACAGACAGAATAAAAATTGCTTAATGTAATAATGATTAAGGCTAATCAAGATAATTAAATAAATATTATTTTAGTGACTGATTTTTTTTCACCTCCTTTTTGTCTTGCTTTTATGGTACCTTGAATATCCATAACGAAATATGAAGCTGAGAAAACATGGCAAGAAGCTAAAGGGGTTTTTCCCCCCCTTCTTTTACCAGACAAATTACTTTTAGAACATCATGCTACCTCCTCAGCAAGTTACTTCAAAGGATTCTAGGAGGATGAGTATCCAAACTGCTCTTTTCACTTACATTCCATTTGCTACTGTTCTAATTGAGTAGTATTGCTACTTGAGTTTGCTTCATTCAGAATTGCCCTGGAATTTTGTTTTCTTTCATAGAATATTACCTCTGCCCCTGAGTTTAGATTTTGGGGTGTATGTGGCTGGGGACATGCTCTGTAGCAGAATAGTCAGTAGAAACTTTGATAAGAGGCTAAAAGCAGCCTAATCCGCGCCTTCTCTGAAGTCAGAAAATTGTCCCATTCTTCATTGCAGCATGGTTGGACACTTGACAAATACTTGGCTCATTTTCCTTTCTAGAGGTATCCTTCCTCTGTCATTCTTCAGGAGCATAGGAAATGAAAAAGTTTTTGCTGGCATAATTTCTGTAATGGAGTCACAGTTAATATTGGCAGATGTCTTCTTTTGATGGTATTCCTTAGGCAGGTGCCCTGAAGGAAAGAAGCATGACTGGCAGAGGAGTTTTTGACTGTAGGACTACTGCTGCATTGGGACTTTCTGCTGATAGAAAAGTGGGGCATAGTCCCACTCCTAAGTGAATACCGTTCCTCATGTATAAACGTATTTCAAATAAAGAATAATGTATTTTTTGTAGACTTCAAAGCATGCACAAGACTTCTTTGTGGAACTTCAAAGTCTTTCTGATGGCCAATGCCAGCTCTTCCTCGTCAGCTATGCAGTCACTTTGTAAATAGATTTAATGTAACTATTTCTATTTAGATCACTATCCTGTCCCCAAATCACTGTAGCAGCAACATTTTTCATCCTTTCTTTTTCAATAGAGCAGTAATTCACAATGAAAAAGAAAGCACGGGGCAACATCTGTGATTCCTGGATTGCACAGACAGTATATGAGACAGAATATGGACACTAGCTTCTAACCACTGTCAGCAAACTTTGCAAGTTTCATGCATAAGTTAACTTTCTAGAAAGTGAGAGTCCGATCTTCAAATTCTCAGTGACAGAAAATTATTTGATCCAAAGGAAAGTCCTTCAGTTGGGCAAAATTAATCAGAAGACTTGGGTTTTTGCAGGTCCCATTGAAAGTATTGCCATAGTCCTGTGTTCTACATGGCCATGGCATGTGTTTTGAAGATTAGTAGAGAAACAATTAGCTTCTAAATGTCTACCTGTCTATTGTCTTTAGAAAGAGCTCATCAGGTTTCAGCAAGCATTGCTGGATGAACTTGTAAGGTCTTGTCCTGAATTCACTGCATTTTTTCTGAGCAGAATGGAGACTTCGATGAACTGGGAATGCAGAGAGCCCCTGGTTAGCAGGGTATTGGCTTTAAATCTGCATGAACTGTAACCTGTAGGTCATTTGTTTGTGGTGGTGGTCATTCATAATAACTGAAGAGGGGGCAAATTTCTCAAGTTAGTTTCACCTGTGGGTCAGGGGTAGAGTAAGAAAGCTAACACTGAAAGAAGAAATGGAAATAAAAAAGAATAGTTTCAAGCTCCTGATTAACAGGTGAGCCCTTCTTTCGCTTTTGGTTTAGGGAAGGAGGAACAGTTGTGGAATAATAGGCTTGTGCAAATTTTTGCTTGGAAAATTGCAGCAGTTTCTTCTAAGTAAAAAATATGTTTGTCCTTCTGAAAATCAAACCCCATATCAAAATTATGATTTTAAATTTAGTAAAACCTAGCGTTTGTTGGCAGCAAACATAATTTTCACAGTTTAAATACTCATTTTATGTGTTTGTGGAATGTTCAACTCAGTGCTTTTCACTTGCTTATATTGCTATGGAGCTAGATAATAGTAATTCTTGGAAATGCTCAGAGGTACTGCATATTCAAGGAGACAAAGTCATCTACCTATAAAGATATGGAGGAATGCTTATCTATTTTAAGAACATTTTTTACAACCACTGCCTCCCACATACACATATAAGGGTTCTGGTCAGCAAACATTTAACAGACTCTGTCTTTGGCAGGTACACTTTCAAAATGTATTTCACTCCCTGTATGTCGCCTTACACGCCTTGAATCTGGATTTCTTTTTTTTTTGCCGAAATTGTGCCTTTATACAAATACTTGGGCTTGATAAGAGTTCTAATTTCTCAATTTCCACATATAATTGCTGTCTTGTGCTTGCAAAATTGAACAGCCAAACACTTGAGAATTAGAGCTGGATGATGAAAGTGTTTCAGCCTTTAAACCCACATGTCTTTAAGTCCTGTCTACTTGCATAAAACTGACAAAACCACATTTTTATGTTTTGTTTTCTGTGCAGCAGTTCTAAATCAGCTTTTAGAGGAAAAGGAAAGTAGACTGTATTCAGCTTCAATCAGCATCAAAGCAGTGAGAGAATTTTAAATTACAGAGGCATTGTGTGCTATTGAAGAAAATGTAAGAAAGACAAAATGCCTAGCTTCTTTTTGCAAACCTGAGCTGAGCAAAGAAGGCTGACAACTTTGGAAAAATAATACTCTCCTTTCCTATAGTTACATGTCCCTGTATGAATTGGTTAGAAGGTCATTCAGTGCGGGAATTGCCACTCACTACATTCAGCTCCCAGCTTCCCAGCTTCAACTGAGAGAGTAATCACATACACAAATGAATCCAGCCATCTCTTACAAAAGTGTAGGTTATTGAAATCTGAGTTTCACATCCATTATTTGATATAAATCCATTTCTGCATGCCTTTTTTTACCTGCTACCTTGGCCTGTTTATCGTGCTAGCTAGATTGGCATTTGAACTGTATAAGTAAAGATAGAGCAGCAAGAAAGTCGCGATGCATATTAGAGAGATAACTTCTAGCGGGAGTGCATACAACTTATAATAACCCACAACTCAGACTGTAATCTGTGTTCTGTTCCTTTTTACATTTGTGAGACTCTGTCTTTTCTGCTTCTTGTACTGTCAGCAATTCTGCTCATCTTTGATAAAAATAGCTAACTAAATCTGGAAAAAAATCTCAATGCAGGAGACATACTGCATATACTGAACTACAGCCACCTTCAAAGAAGGTTGTGATACCTTTTTGAAATTAATGTTGCAAGCAATGTTTTGTAACTATATATTACAAAGAAGTTAAACTGCACTATTGAGAAAGCGGCAGAAGAAGGAAAACTGTAACAGGAAGAAATAATTATTCCTATGAAAATAAAGAAGACTATATGTGTATAAATTACTTTTCGTGCCGGAGCTAAACAGGCCCCTTAGGAAGATAATAAAGGCTTCTTGAACCTCAAAGGCTTCTTGCTACTTTCATATGCAGCTTCTTCTATAATACCTGTTTTGTTCAAATTTAAACTCACGCTCCTGTTGCCAATATAGAACTCTTTTCAAGCACATTGAAGGCATAGTTCTTGGGACCAGAAGCGTGGTAAAACATTCTGAAGAAATATATTTTCCAAAGTGAATTTGTCATTTCTTTAACCTCATCCCACAAACACAAACCATAACAAGAATTTTGATAAACATGTTTATCTTCAGAAGAATGTAAGATCTGAATAAAATGTTTCTTGCTTTATTGCTCAGAATGAATGTACTTATAATGTAATTGCAAATGATAGAGAATATTTGTGCTGAAATACATTAGCTTATTCAACAGTTATGATAAGACTACAATATAAAGCATTTTTACGCTGGAAGATCTGTTTGAATAATGATGAAATTTGTGAAATTAATAGTAGCCAGACTGAACAAATGAGTGCAACAATAAATTGTGCCTCAGTATATTCGAGTAGTGTAAATGGAGCCCATCTATTTAAATTATTGAGTGCCACCTGATGCTTTTGTTACAGGAGTTAGGAATAGATCTCAGATTTCATTAAGTTTTTTCCATAGTACTATTAATTTTAAAATGTGTGTCAGACTAGATGATAATAGTTGAAACACGTCTTCTACTGATTGAAAAGCCCTTATGAAAATGAAGGATATGGGATAGTTTCCCTAGGAGAGAATCATGATTCCATAGAGAGGGAAATGAAAATATGAACTATGTGTCTGAAAACTTTTCAGTATTGCAGGATTATCTCTGGAGAAAGAAAACAAGGTACCAAACCAATGACAAACCTGGTGGTGACATGAGCACTGGAAGTCCAGTGGGATCATACCTTTTGTCCACTTTGAGGTTCTTTCTGGTACGAAATTTATGATAAAGGACATTGTGTACTGTAAATATTTTTGTATTCAGATGTTTTACTATAAATGAGAAGTAAGGAAAAAACAACAGTAGAACTGAAAATTATTCTAAATGATGGAGATTGTGATTCAGGGAAAATGATAGAGTATGGCATTTGTAAGATGATACTCAGAAGTGGAATGTCAGCAAAAGTGGGGATTTATCTGGAAGTGGTAGTACGGGTGAAGAACTGAAGAGATGATCCCACATTCCAGAAGTGTGCATAATTCTACCATGGTGCAATTTGACAGTACAAATATGTGGTGGTGAAATACTTTGGGTAAAGATAAAAGGAATAGAAACCAAAAAGAGAAATAATAATGACCATCTGTTACACATCAGAAGATCTGGAAAAGAGTGGGGAAAAAGAATTCCTGGAGCTGTTCTTTATGCTGTGGGATGCTGTGCTCATGAGGAATGTTTACAACTCGTATATTTTCTGGTTAGCAAACCCAACAAGCCTGCATCACTGAAGAGGTCTGTAAAGTATGCAGAAAGTAAATTTTGGAAGCAGTGCTTAATTGTGCCTATAAAGTAAAGGCCTGCTCTGAGGGATTGATGAAGAATCGTTCTCTTTAGCAAAACCCCTCATTTTAGGTATAGTCACGATTCTGAATTCCACGCATTTGGATTCCTACTCTTTTTTGATGACATGGCAGTCAATTTAGGACGGAAGTGTGGTATGAAGAGATAAACATTTATCACGTCTTTGTTCTTGCCGAAGCAGGGCTGAACTGAACTGTTGCCTGAAAGGCCCAAATCTCCTGAGCCTGTGAGACTTTACAAATTGATAAAGTTCAATGAAAGTTTGGGCTTTGTTGTATCACTGTGGACGTTTGACTGCCCTGAAATGGTGAACACCAGTCAGGGTACTGCACAGCTGGAAAGGTGAACTGTAAATAGAATGAAAGTGTGCTGATTCACCAAATATACCCTTGAAGTGTAATTTTGCTTGAGTTCCAGAAATTGCAGAAACAGAGGCTTGAATTCTGTTTCTGCAAAATAGACATTACTATTGGTTGTTTTATATTAATTTCAGAGTTACCAGAAATCTGAATGCAAGAGGTAATGTTTTCTCTGTCTACTGCATGACTTCTCATGTTGATTTGTGTGATGACAAGCTGGCATCAGGTGAGAAGTGTTTGCTGACAGAAAGAGAAACACAATGTTATTTCTAAGGGAAGTTAAGGTCAGAGCACAAATGTATTCTTTTTTTGTTTGTTTATTTTTACAAAACCCCAAGCCAGTCTGGTGAAGTTCTTCAGCCACACCAGGATCTCCATTTCCTGCCCAGAGAAAATTTAGCTCCACAAGGTATACACTTCATTCCTGACCTAAATTAGAACCTTCCCTCTATGGAGTTTGGTCAAAAATACAGAAAACTGTGTGCTTTGGCAAGGGCAGTAATAGCACAATCAAGACATATTTAGAATTTGGTTCTCATTCATTTTTAAGTCTAGGCTTAACAGAAATGAATAATGAAGTTAGTTATGAAAGAATCCCAGAGAAGGCATCTTGTTCAGTCCTTCTTCAGTGCTAACCATACTGGAGTTCATCCCTTCTTGTTGTCGGATGTCAAAAACAACAAGAAGGGCTTCTTCAACTACATCAGCAGCAAAAGGAAGGCTAGGGACAACGTGGGGCCGCTGCTGAATGAGGCGGGTGTCCTGGTGACGGAGGATGCGGAGAAGGCAGAGCTACTGAATGCCTTCTTTGCTTCAGTCTTCAGTG
>Ga0181612_165185_pt1 | contig 11663 bp, 7 predicted proteins | sample HoacroProtozoa21_FD_119630 | JGI IMG/M metagenome (GOLD analysis project Ga0181612, IMG submission 119630) | Hoatzin crop microbial communities from Cojedes, Venezuel. Combined Assembly of Gp0051906, Gp0051904, Gp0051908 | reverse complement strand
CGCGAGGCAAAAGACAAACGTTGGTACCGATGTACGGGGAGAAGTGAACTTTTTCGTGTTGAGAGAGAGGCTGGAACTTCTTTCCCAGCGATTGGTTTTTTTAAAAAGAGAGAAAGAGGGGGGGGGGGGGGCAATAAAAATAGCTCTATGGTGTATTACAGAGACTTAATGCTTTGCAGCTTCCCCCATGTGAACAAACAGTGAGCAGAGGTGGTGTTTCTGTGTTGGCAATGCACTTAGCTGCATTTCAGGCAACTTTTCCTCTTTTCAGGACAGAAGGTTCTTCCAGTGTTGAAGTGTGGCTGTCTTCTGCTCAGTTGGTCACTGTGGTGAGCCCACTGCAGTGTGTGGTATCCCCTAATCGAGTACTGCTCTATCCAGATTGGCTTTCTCATGGTTTGGTGCTTTTGCTAAAGGTCCTGTGAAGTGAATGCTCTGCTTATCAGCCACAGCACCTGGAACAGACCTGCAGTGCTTCAGGTTCAAAGGTGCCTTTTTCTGGCATAGCTACTTACTCTTGTGCTGCCTGCTGGGATGGGGGAGCAGAACTAGGTATTCGTAAGTGTTGCAGTGAGTTTAGCTCCACTTGATGCGTGCTAACCTACCGCTTTGTGCCTTGTCAGCATAGTGTTAAATGTCCCTGGCAAAGCACACAAGGTGAGAGGTGCAGTCCAACAGTCGTGCTTCAGCGTTCAGCTGGTTTCTAGCAGGAGGTGTATATGGCAAGCTGATAGATGTAGGAGCAGAGAACTCCTGGTCCAATGTCCCAGTTCTAGCCTCTGTATAAATATGCTTTGGTTCTTGGTTAGGATTGTGACTTGAGCTGTTCAACAGCAAAGCTGCAGCAATAGGGACTGCTTCAGCAGCCTGTCAGCAATTGCAAAACTGATATAGGTATGATGCTGCTTAGGGAGCTGTTGTCCTCCGTGGCGGTGAGATCCTCCCCCCAAGGCTAGCTACTTTCACACTAAAACTGTCCACGAGCAACTTAACAGGGTGTTCCTATCGTGAGGCCTACTTCTCTTAAAGAATAGCTAATCTAAAATCTAGTGGGCCATTAATGCAAGCTCCTACTGTTCTTTGCTCGTACCAACCTAATTAATATTAAAATGCCTGCATTGTGACTTGACACATGCGAGCATCTCTAAGGAATCCTTAACCATCCATTTCTGCTTTGAGTTAAAACAGCTGTCTTAATATAGCAAGTGAAAGGACAGTTGTAATGTACTCTGAAGCAACAAGGCAAGCCTAATTAATTTGGCGTAGGCTTTGTCTGCTCTTGCATCCGAGGAGCTGTAGCACTACAGAGCTTCATAGGACAGTTTTTGACTCTTCCTTTCAGACCAGCTAAGCCAGCAACACTTGCAGATCAATGTTAGGGGTTCTCCTTTGCTGCTCCAGCAGGCCAGCCTCACAAAGGTAATAACACTACTGTGGGAGAGAGCATGCGATACTAGGCTTAATTTCATGAGGGTAAACATACTGTTAATCACTCCTTTGCTGAGAGGGATAGGCATTAAAAACTGAGTGGAAGGACTCTTCTCCTGTATTAGAGGCAGATGTGTCATTCATTTTGCACCAGTTAAGCCAGAAAGAGGAATGATGCTGACTGGTCTCCTGACTGATGGGAAGATTCTGGTGGCTCCTGAGCAGGGCTAGCTGGGTGTGCTGGTAGACCATGTTCTGAGCAGTCATGCAGGTGACCTCACTCCAGGAGACTTCACACAGTGTTAGACAGAACTGATGTCTTGGATAAAATCTTAACAAACAGGTTTTTCTTTATGATATCTCTGAAAAAGGAAGTGTTTGCTCAGAAATGCTCCTGGGACTGGATGCGAGCCCTATGTGAGCTCATACACTGCCATCTTAAGGGCTTATGTGACTCTTACAGGATGCTGCCCTAGAGTAATTATACAAGTATCATAAAGCAAAACAAGCTGCAAAATAGTCTTAGACTTGGATACCACTGGCTCAGCACCATCACAGTTTAGATCTCAACTCAAGCTGAGCTTGGTCTTTGCAAGAGCATGGGGGAAACCCTGCACAGCCTACATCTCAGCTTAGCTCAGTAATTTAATGTTTCTTGCAGGTGTGACTGGAGAGCTCATGTGAGCCAGCTACTCCTTCAGGTATTCAAACCTGCTTTGTCTGTGAACTAAAGCTATGTTCCTCTTGGTCTTCCTTAGTTGGGTTTTGTACTAGCAAGGTTCACCAGAAACGAGATCTGTGTAGGTCAGAGCATGTGTGTGGGCTCCCTTTCTGGGACACAGGGCAGTAATAAACCTGTTCAATACCATGTCATGTTAGAAACAGCCTGTGTTAACAAGGGAATAATTGTAAATTGCCTCTGACTTCAGGCAAGCAAATCTTGGAGTACTGTACCTGGACAGGGTTGGTTGGTTGCACCTTGTTTTACTGACACAGCAAATGGCACACTGTGACCAGGATCGGCTGAGGTATTTCTGAGCTTATTTGAACTGCAATGTGTGGAAGTGTCCTCTGCCATGAAGATGTTATATTTGCTGTTGGCTTAGTGTGAGCTGAAGTCTCCAAAATCATTTGTGTGGTACTAAGGAGGCTGCAGTAAAGCTTTGCTTACAGGACCTTGAGAGCACTGGTGTCTTTTACTTCCAGTACCTCAGCTTGTTAAAGACACTGTGGCTGGAAGCAAACATTGGAGGAGGCATGGTATCCTGTCCTTGGAGTAGTTTGAGTCTTTGGGTTGCTTCATAAGAAACCCCAGTTAAGATAAGGGTGATGTCTTCAATCTGTCTAGACTGAGGATCTCGCTAGGACCTCAGATGTCAGTTTAGCACAAACAGCTGCTTTAAAGCTGGAGCTGCTGTTGGAGAGCTGCTCAGCCACACAGAACATGGTAAGGATAAGGGAAGTAGCAAAGTGGTGCTGCAGAGACCAACTTCATGCTACTTAAATGTAGAGGGGTTTGCTCCTGTAGGAAGGCTCCAGGAGACCAAACACTGGCACTTCCTCCAAGACCTGGTGATGTGGTCTCCTCTCCAAAGGCAAGGTCTCTTCTTGTAGTGGTCAAGGAATAACATCTGTGATTCTGTGAAGTGTTGGTCTGTTTATACCTGTAATGAGAAGATTAATAAGAGGCCCTAGTCCATCAACTGACTGGGCTTCAAAGCAGCATTGATCAAGCCTAGTAGAACAGGGTTGGGAAGCTCTGGGCAGTGGCCACTGCTGGCCCCCAGCAGGACTGGAGTTCTTCCCTGTTTCATGGCTCAAGCACTAGTCTGAGGCAGCTCCTGCTGTGCTGTGGCTCATATCCGCTGTGTCACCTGGGATGGGAGCTGTCTCACCTGACCGGTGTTCATGAGGCAGTCATGGCCCTTAACAGGACAGGTAGCCTGTCGGCTATGACAAAAAGGCAGTGTCAGGTCTGACTCAGACTTCCTTCCCATGGCTGCAGGTGCCTGCTCAGCTGAGCTGCTTCTGAGGTAATGAGACTTGACAGAGCAGTTCCCCTCCCTGCAGAGTGGGACTTCAGGCTGTGTTGATCTTGGGTGCTAAGCATCCAGTGATTTAGTGTTGTGATTTAGGGCTCTGCAAATCCCTCCCTGAGCATGAGAACTAATGCCAGCTTGTCCAAAGCTGCTTTAAATACCAGGAAGGAGTAAGCTGCATCAGCCAGTGGCAAGCGATACTGAAAACTCTCGGAGCAAAATAGAAGCAGTACTTGCTGCGTCCTGGCACAGTTACTTCAGGGTGAGTTGTCTTCCTGTGTCCTAAGGAAAACAGGTGACTCTCACACTGGACTTGAACCTATACAGATGTTTTTCATGACAGTTCAGTGTACACAGCTGTCTTTAAGCTGTTTCAAAGCTCTGCTTACTTTCTGCTTGCTCCATCTGGGCTGATTGTGCTGCAGAAGTCTCTGGCTTGACTAGCACAAGTGTCACTTGTGCCATGTGCTTTGAAAACACAGGAGGTGCAGCCTGCTTGAAGGAGCTTATATGGCCTGCTCTCCCCATGGCTATTGAGATGAGAGTGTGGATCTTGGCAAGAGCAGCAGCAGGACTGAATGTTGTGGTTGTTGACAACTTTCAGCTGGCTGTATCTTGGCTAGTATAGCTGGGCTGCCAGGTGGACTGTTGAGCAATGCAGTCCAGCACAGACAGCCTTGGAAAGGAGAGGTGTTTACACTTGGAGAGACTGTCCTGTGCAGGCTCCCAGGCATCTGTTAACACTAGTCTGAGGACAGCATGAGCTTTATGGGTGGCCTGTCACTGGTGTTCACTCAACAGCCTCTGGCTGTTATTTCAACAGTGTTTCCCATCTAGATGGATCACTAGATGCATGAGGTGGGTGCAGTCCAACCAGGTGTAGCTGTAAGTGCACCACTATGTATAGCAGCAGTGGGAGGGCTGCTTCAGCTGCAGCAGCACTTACTGATGGCAGAGTCTGAAAGGCTGCATGTCTTCTAACACTCAAACCTTGAGATGATTAAGACCTTTTGTAACTGGACTCTGCATCTAGTAAGAGGTTCCAACAGCTTGGAGTGTGTTACCTCCTGTGGTAGTGGGATGAAGTAGGTTGTGGCTATCTAGTGCTTAGATTGTTGCATATCCCAGGAGATGCATAGGACTGAGCTGTTCAGAAGATGCATATATCCGTGGTGTAGAAGTGAAGGGCTCCTTCGCTGTGAAAGTGAGGAATAGCTCCTGAAGAGTAGGAGTTGTGTGGTGCAATGAATGTGGTGTAGCAGGATGGGAGTATTAGGGTAACTGAGGGTTTAATACATGAACCCTGTTGTCAAGTTTCTTTGAACTCAGGTAGCACAACGATAATCATCATCTGGCTCATTTTGCTGTACAGAACCTGCAGGACTCCTCAGGGGAGCCAAGGAGTCCTTGTGTTGTGGACCAGGTCAGTACCAAACCAGGGTCTGTGATCTGATCAAGCCTGAGCACCTAGGAATGGTTTGTTCCATCCCTTCACTGGAGGTTGGGAGAAGGGCTTCATGGTGGGAAGGACATGTTTAACCACTAATAGCAAGACTTCATATTTGTTCTCACTGTGCTAAAGCACATCCAGAAACATACTCAGGCCTGCTGCAGCTGTTGCACTTCCAGCTTCTTCACTAACTAATCTGAAGGAGAACTTGAGGAGCAAGTAAGGGTGTGGATCTCTGAGCTCAACTCTCACTCTTGCTAATTGGATGGACCATTAGTGGCCCATTCAGAGCCACCTGCCTATAAAGTGGACTGGAGTCATAGCAGGATGCAACTGAACAAACAACTCGTCTAACAGACCAACAGACTGAGTGTTGAGGTTTGTCGCTGTAGCCTTACGTGCCCTTCCACCGAAGGTGAGGTGGCAGTAGTTAGCTTCATACACTCTCAGCACAGCCGTGGAGTCTGGTAGCAGTTTGCCAAGTAGTTCAGCTGTTCATCTGGCCTGTGTGGTTATGTTGCGACCGCTTCAACCACAGCGTATCCTTGGGACTTAACACTTTCACAAAGCACAGCTGCTAGAGAAAGCTGTCGCTTCTCCAAGCTGAATCTGAAAGGGGGAGGAAGACCAATTTTTTTTTGTGTTGGGAAACTACTGAACAGCATAACAATGCTTGAGTGTGGCATTAGAGGCATCTCTGCTTGCATCTCTGCTCACATCTCACTTAGGTTAATTCTTACACATGCTACTACTGTGTTGGGTGTTGATAAACTTTACTGCACTGCTTTCAGTGAGGCTAAGGGAAGATGGCCTGGGCTGATGTACCCACAAAATGGCCTGGAAGTGGGGTCCAAAGCAGACTTGGTAAAGGACAAGTCTTGGTTCATCTACCTGTTGGTATTAAGTTGCCACTACTGGTCTGATGTGGCCCTGCGGATGAAATGGTTAAACACCTGGTTAGTGCTTAAGTGTAGCCTTGAATTGAAGGAGTCTGGTTTCAGGAGTACTGGGCCCTGCTGGTTGCTGGCTCCTTGCTAGGAGTCAGGTTTCTCAGCTCCAGACTTGCTGATGTCTGCCTTGAGGAATGACATGCTAATGGTGTCTGATGGGATTGTTCCTCTTCTTTTCTAGTGTAAAAGATGACTTCTAGGAAGAAAGTGTTACTGAAAGTCATCATCCTTGGAGACTCTGGGTAAGTGGAGGAGCTTTTAAGCTGCCAGTATGCATCTCACTGGAGCAGCACTCTTGACTAGTGGGAGACTGGATGCACTGTAAGAAACCAGCAGTGCCAGGAGCAGAGATGTTACAGCGCCAGATAGTTGTGTTTACCTTATAGCTTTAAGAACTATTCACCACCCTCTGCCCTAAATGTGTCCCCACAGTTGAAGACCTTGAAGTCCTGCCACAATATTAAACTGGGGAAATGCAGACTACTCCAGTAGCAGAACTGGATAGCCTTTCTGCAAGGAGGGCATGCGGTATTGAAATGAGCGTTTCATTTAAATAAAAAAATAAATAATGAACACCCCAAAACCACTACTAAGCAATCTTAGGTGACTTCTTAAAACTCTGCCGCTGTCAGACGTAGTTCATATGGAGCCATCTGCTTAGCTTCTGTCTGATCCGGGTAGAGCCGGCCCCTTGGAGTGAAAGGCTTTGCTCTGTGCTGTTGAGCAAGGAGCCTGCTCTGCTGTTGCAGGCTACTTGCTGTGCAGGCTGTAACCCGACTCCTGTGACATAAGGCTTATTTATACCACTGTGCCCAGCAAGCTGTTGATCAGGGAGTGTTTCTCAGCCACAGGGAGGGCATGTGAGCCTCTAAGCTGGCTCTCTGGGGAGGATCTCTGCCTGTGGGTGTCTAGCAGGTGTGTATGTGAGCTGTTGCCAGCTGAGATTGTTCTTCAGTCTCCTCCTCTGCAGAGGCTGAAGGCATCTGGTGGGTTTCTCTGGAGCACTTCATCTTCTTCCAGAATTGCCCTCCTGATCATAGTGATGCATATTCCTTACCAAGGATCAGATTATTGATGGGGAAACAAGGTTTCTCAAGACTAATCTTTTGTATCATTAGGTAGCTAATGCTCTTACTCAGCATGTTGCCTCAGCATCCATTGCTGTAAAAGACCCTGCTTGCAGAGGTGAGTGCATTTTTCCCTGGTTGAAAGGCCAGGAGGCTATGGTGGAAGGCAAAGGGCACAGGTATGTTCTGTTCAGGATGGTTAATTCAAACACTGTTGTAGAAACAGCCTACCAAGTCTTTTTTGTCTTTCTGTACAGGGTGGGAAAGACATCGCTCATGAACCAGTATGTGAACAAGAAATTCAGTAACCAGTACAAGGCTACGATAGGCGCAGACTTCCTGACAAAAGAGGTCATGGTGGATGACAGGCTAGTGACAATGCAGGTAAGGAGTAACTCTGCTGCGAGGGGCCTGGCTGCCTAGACCACGCTTGTGTGGAAGTGTCTGCTCCAGTGTAGTCCAGAGTGGTGTGGGGGTCAATGTACTAGGTGTGAATCTGGTTTGTACTGAACTGCTCTTGGCCATAGGTGCTGCTGGGCTTCCCTGCAAATCTGTATGTGGGCTGAACAAGGGAAGGCAAAGATCAGTGTGGGCTCAGCTGAGACCAGCATTTGGTACTGTCAGTAATCTAGATCTTGGTAGAAAGATGCATTTCCCTAGAGTTCAGGAAGGGGCTGGGAAAGGACTCAGTTGGGTCAGCTACTTGTGCTGCCCTGAGTCCTGTAGGTATAGTGTTAACCTGCCAGACTGCATCTGTCTCTAGTATCTGAAGCTTTCATCTCTCCGTGGTGAGACTGACTGCAAGGCAGTGAAAGCCCTGTTGCAGTCATCAGAGCAGAGTGTTCGGACTGTGCTGGTACCCCAGTGCAGCCAAGCACTGCAGGCAGGTCACCTGCTGACTCTGAACTTAGGGTCCAGCTTGTCCAGAACATGGATATGTCCCTTGCTGAGGCTGAACACAAGAGTTAACTACCTTTAGAAAGCTGTTTCTGGTCCTTGATGCTTAGTGCCTACAGAAATTACCAAGCCTCCAGGTGCTCGGCTCAGGCTACCTGGGGGCTATAGATGCCTGGTGAGGAATTTTGAAATGAATGCCCTAATTATGGACTGACTATGTCAGAGTAGAGCTGGTTTATCTGCCCTGTCTTTTGCTCCAGATATGGGATACAGCAGGACAAGAACGATTTCAGTCTCTGGGAGTTGCCTTCTACAGGGGAGCAGACTGCTGCGTGCTGGTGTTTGATGTCACGGCCCCCAACACATTCAAAACCCTAGACAGCTGGAGGGACGAATTCCTCATTCAGGCCAGTCCAAGGGATCCTGAGAACTTTCCTTTTGTTGTGCTGGGAAACAAGATTGACCTAGAAAACAGACAAGTGAGTACTGGGACTTGCTAACCCCCTCTTAGGAAACTGCTGGAGTGGGAGGCCTTGTAGGAGCGCGGGAGGGTGATGTGAGAAACAGGAGTGGGAGGTGCCTGAGTGCAGCTCGGCTGTTGGTGTGCCACTGGGGGAGAGTTTCTCCTGCCTGGAGGGGTCAGATGCCTGTGCACAGCATGCTCCTGCCCACTGGTGGAAGGATTGCAGCAGCTCCCGGGGTAGATGCAAGCAGAGGAGCTAACTCTCCTCCTGAATTGCTGAGAAACTCCAGTGGGAGCAAGTCCCTGCTCTGCAGATGCCCAAGCAGTCTGTGTCCTGTGGTCTCATCTTCCTTGGGCATGGTGCTCCTTGCCCTGGGGCCGAGTGTAGCCAGTGGTGGGCAGCAGTCTGCTGTGCTCTGTATCAAGGCTGTAGTTCTGATGAAGTCGGAACTGCTGTCTTAGCTCAGGCTAGATACGAGGGGTCTCTGGCTTTGCCCTGGAAACAAAACCCCCTTCCTGCATGGCTGGAGGTGGTGATGCTGCTCTCTGTCCACCCAGGTCACCACAAAACGGGCGCAAGCCTGGTGCTACAGTAAAAACAACATCCCCTACTTTGAAACCAGTGCCAAGGAGGCCATTAATGTGGAACAAGCTTTCCAGACAATTGCACGAAACGCACTTAAACAGGTAAGGAGGGGGCTGGTGGGTGCCCTGTGCTGGTCCTGCCCGACAAGCTTGGCTGCTGCTGGCAGCCTTGGCCCCTCCAACAGCCTGCTCCAGCTGAGAATGGCTCCTTGCATGCTGGGAGCTGTCTGTAGAGCTGTGGCACTAACTCCTCTCTTCTCTCCCCCTAGGAAACCGAAGTGGAGCTTTACAATGAATTCCCTGAACCCATCAAACTAGACAAGAATGACCGAGTGAAGGCTTCTGCAGAGAGCTGCAGCTGCTGAGGGGAGAGGGAGGGGTTGAGCACAGTCCTTCACAAACAAATATCACACTTAGGCCTTCAAACACACAGCCCCTCTTCTGTGTTTAAAACAAAATTAAAAAAAAATCTCCATCTCCAGCTGCCAAAATCCACCCATCTCCCACGAGCATCTGAGAGTCCCGCACCTCAGAGCTCACGTCCCCACACCATCCACATCACATGTCATGGTAACAGACCTTTCTCTTAGTTTAAAATGGAAACTTAGGTATCTTTGGAACTGAATCTAATTCCAGGTGTCCAATGGAGAGAAACTGTTTACAGGTAATCTGTGTAACAAGTTACATACATTTTTAACTGTCTGGTGTTCTCCCCTGTGAAGGCTGCAACTGGAAAGGCTGATTACCCATAGTTCATTGCAAGCTCAGCACTCAGTCCGACTAGGTTGAGTTTTGTATGTATCTCTGTTAATGCTTGTTACTTTTAACTAATCAGATCTTTTTACAGTATCCATGTATTATGTAATGCTTCTTTAGGAAAAATCTTATAGTACATGTTAATATATGCAACCAATTAAAAATGTATAAATTAGTGTAAAATTCCTGAATTACATGTTCAAGTACTGAAACACAGATTGTGTAGAAAGTGAGGAGGACACTTGTGAACTGCAGCGTGCTAGCAACACAGAGTCCAGATAGAGGCAGTATTCTGTACAGTAGAGATGAACTGTGTAAGCCTTCTTGTTCTGAGGCCAGAAAGGCTTCATCTTCTGGAAAATCTGTCTGGCTTCCTTGTATCTAAATTCTCAGATTTGCATAACAGCATTGATATGCACACTGGATTATTGGATTTAAAATTAAATACAGCTATGAAATGACCTGATTTGTTCACCTCCCCTACTGCTTAACTCCTAACATCCTGGAGCAAGTGTGAGAAGAAGCCAGAGCTGAGGTGTCCCAGTGGCTCTTTGCGGTGGAAGGAGCTCCTCTCCCACCTGGGCTGTGGTAGCTGTTTCTCAATGAGTGACCTGGACTATGAATCTTCCCTTTCTTCTTACTGACTGCTAATCTGGATTTTTGGTATGGAAAAACTTGGCAATCTAGTCCTTTTCCTCTCTTCCTTTCTTCCTGGTATTTGTTCTTGCGTTTGTAGCTTGCTTAAATGGAGCCCTTCTACCTGTTTTCCAGAGGTCTACATTCTAGTACGTAGGCTGAGCTCTTATGTAAAGAGACAAACATGATGCCAATAAACTTAACAAGAACAAACCTTCTTGTTTACTCCTGTTTCTGACTCTCTTTTTTTTTTTTTCCCCCCTTCACTAACATGCTTTCTTTCCTCTGTCTAGCCACCATTTTAGCAAGCCAGTACCTTCTAGTTGAAGGATGTTTGTGCTTCCTCCTTACTATAAAGATTTCCAATTCTAGAGTGGTTTCCAAGAGTGGGTTGAGCAGGCCCTGCTTGCTTGGCTGACCCAAGACTGTAGCAGGGCAGCTACCCTTCTGCTTGTCTTGAAGCTGCCTGTGGCAGCAGGCACAGAGCTGGGTCTGACTGCTCTGAGCACAGTCCTTCAGCCTGTCCTGGGCACGTGCAGACCTGGTACAGCAGAGGGGAGAGGAGGGCAGTGCTCTTGGAGCTCTTGCTACCCCCTTCTGGGAGGGTTGGTTAGAAGGGCAGGCAGACCCTTCCCAGCTCACCAGTTAGGTGCTTCAGCTGGAGGAGAAGCAAGGCTGGCCTAGGGTACTTCAGAGTGAGCTAAAGACCTTTCCTTGGTCCAGCCTAGGCAAGGTTAAGCCTTTAATTTCTAGATGCTGGGCAAGACCCTCTACTTGCAGTCGGCACGGCTGAGCTCACTGTTCCTGTGCCTACAGGAAGCTGGAAAACAAAGTATAGAGAAATGAGGCCAGTTATTTCAAGAGCCACCTAGCAGTCTTTGTGCTCTATATCCTATTTTACAGCTTTGTCCTATCACACTTTTCTCTCACTTGACTGGGCTTTTGCTGTCCAATTTCAAATAACTGCTCTGCAATAGCAATGTGTCCTGGTGGGATGATTTTCCTGTCTATATCTTTTTGAAGGACTCAGACCTTCTGCTCATCTCTGTTTAAAGCATCTCTCTCCACTTGTTTTCTGTAGATACAGTTCTAGGGTGGAGAGAGCCAAGCTGGGGGAGGGGGGAGCAATAACCCTACAGTGATGGTTTGGGGGAAGGGGATGGTCCCACCTCTGCACCAGCCTCCTGCTGCTATGGCCTTGGGTGGTGGAGCTGAGGCTGGAAGGGCTGCACGGTACAGCTGTGGATGAGCCTGAAGAGATGCTGTGTTTAACAAATAAATAAAATCATCAGATAAACTGGCAGTGACACAAGGCAAAGGGCGAGCGCTCCACAGCAGGTAGGACAGCTGTAGAGCTCCTTGCCACAGGATGTTATGGATGCTAAAGGGGGG
>Ga0181612_131161_pt1 | contig 11663 bp, 7 predicted proteins | sample HoacroProtozoa21_FD_119630 | JGI IMG/M metagenome (GOLD analysis project Ga0181612, IMG submission 119630) | Hoatzin crop microbial communities from Cojedes, Venezuel. Combined Assembly of Gp0051906, Gp0051904, Gp0051908 | reverse complement strand
TGTTTGTAAGCTGTGGAACCACCATGGATGTTTTAATCCTTGCTTGTGCCACGTTGTTCCTAATTGGTGTTGCACAAGCCATGTGTTTAAAAAAAAAAAACCAAACAAAACTTTCAATCATGGTCACCTTTTGTAGAGTTTTTCTGTTGCGGCTGCACAATTTCAGATAGCCAAAGCATTCAGAAGTGTGTCTGCAATCGGTACATGGTCGGCACTGAAAATGCTATAAAAGTGCTGACTAGCCTGAAAAAAAACAACCCCAAATATGTGACAGTGGGAAAACAAAATGGGTTTGTTACACGCATTTGACAATTTTAGCTTGAATCATTCTGTGTCTTATTTCCTCTTTGTAAAAATACATAATGCTACCCGCGTGCCTGAGAGAGGGGCTTTTCAACAGCTGTTGAATTTAGAATTTATAATTTTAGATCAGCTGAATTTAGATCTTAAAGCCACAGGAGAGCCCCTGGGGTTCTGACTTCCATGCAGTTGGAGGACATGAAGGGTGTATTTCATAGGAATTGCAGGCTAAATGAGATACAAAAACCAGAAAAGTACATGGTGATTGTTGAAGAGATTCATATTGGCCCTCTTTAAAAAGAATTTGAGATGTGTAATTAGAGATGATGTGTGTACGAGAAGGTCACATCAGCATTGCAATAGCAAATCATGTCAAGTTTTATAGCTTCATTGTGCAGCACTGCAGCATCTTCTGTGTAGGGGTTTCAGTGACTTACTCAGAAGGACAAAAAATTTATGTAATACAGTTCAGTGTCTTAATGGAACTTCTTGTTCCGTGGGGAGTTTTAGATGAGCAGGTTCACAGTGCTTATTACAGAAACTATTTTTACACCTCATTATAATTAACATGGTGTCCATCTTTGTTTTTTATTGTTTACTCATGAAATGCAATCCAAAGCTAGGAGTGAAAGCAAAGTTTGCCACCACCCATACGGTAGTATTTCACAGGTGTTTTTTTTCTCTTTTGCAAAGGATATAAAGACTGCTTTCACAGAGGGGAAAAAAAAGCCCATGTGTTAGCTTACTACTGATATCTGGATTAAGGAATGAAACAAAGTTAATCAAGGCTTTGAATATCAGAGCAAACTAAACCCCTCAAGGCAGTGAAGAGAAGAGGGTCTCCCTTGCAAACCTGACTCTGTGCCCTACAAAAAAGGCTTGGTTTTGCTTTAGATTTCTCTTCCCATTTCTGAAAGTGCATGATGTTCCTGAAAAGTAGCCCCATCTGAAATACAGGGTGGTGTCTCATTAATTCGGATTATACTGTAAAAAGGAAAACCTGGTCCTTTTCTACTCCTGGCTGACATGGTATATTTTAATGTTCTTATCAAGCAAATAATTACTGAATTATTTTTTTCCTCCAAAACATTTCTTCAAAATTTTGCAGTCTGCAGAAGTTATTGTCTCTTGAAAGGATTGAGGAGGTGTTTCAGAATGTAGCCTTGTCCTGAATGATGGCTTCCAAATTAAGTTTTATGCCAGAAAGAAAATAACTTTATTTCAGTTTCCTTGCTGTGTTTGGAGAGAGACAAGTCATAGTCACAGAAGAGAGAGCCTTGAATTGAGGGTCCATGAAATCCATGGAGGAACACAGGCTGTGGCTACCGGAGCGGGAGCGGATGGGTGCAGGTCAGCTCCCTGCCAGAGGTCGGAGTGACTTCAGGGCAGAGCATCCACGAGCCCTCCACAGAGGCAAGATGCTCTTCCAGCACGGCTTCAGACCAGCCAGGTCAGACTCAGGTCTGCCCGCATAGATAACTGCAGCTGTAATTGTAGATGCTTACCTTCAAGGTCACGCTTCTCAAAACTCGCTGTACTATTGACATCCAACCCGGGAGACATGTACAACCCGTAGCTGCCTGTCTGTCCTGTCTCCTTCTGGGTGAGAATGTACAGCTCATAAAGTAGGTGTTCTTCACCCAGTCTTGCCCAGGAGCCTCACTTGGTTGGTGTTCTCACAGCACGTGTGACAGGCTCCATGCAAAATTGAGTTTTCGTGAAAAGGTGGTCAAAAGAACCTTAGGTGGCATCCTGCGTGACCAAATTACTCAGAGGACTTCTCAGGAAAAAGAGATTTTTCTCAGAAACAAGATGCTTCAGTGTATCATCGTACTAGATTTTTTTTCTGGACCACTCTGTGCTGTGCCAGTTTATCTCCAGTGGATGAAGTGTGAAATGCAAACATTTACGTGCTATGGGATGAAAATGTTGATGCAATAACTACCAGTTCAGCAGTCACGTACTGGCTTTCCGGAAAACTATGTCAAGTTTCTGTGCAAGGAGACTCTTAGTCACAAAAGCAGTGATGCAGAAAAGCTCTGCGCACGTGTACGAGCTCCCAAATGCATATGGCACAGGTTTTTGGCAGGTGTGTGGGCGGTTGTTGCAGAACACCGAGTATGGTGTAAATTCACTTCAACTAATTTCTCAATAGTTTCTCTAGGCGAGCATGACTGTGGCGGCTTTCGTTATCTATCCGGGCTTTTCCATGCAACTCTGAAATTTGTTTGTTGACCTTTGAGGCTCTTTAACGTAATGTAGTATCGATAGGCATTACAGAATGCTCTGGGTGGGATCTGATGCTAAATAAATTCAGACATTCTATACTATGCACACCGTTAATATGGAGGACAATTATCTTAGAGTTCCCAAATTTAGTTCATCCAAGTAACAACAGTGGTTTGGTGGATACTGGCACCTGCAGTGTGTGTTAACGGTGAAAGTCATGGTTGCTGACTCGGTGTGTACAAGTAGAGACAGCCTGTATTTGTTCGCTCCAATATGTCCTGGCTCTGTGTTCTCCAGCTCCTTGTAGACTGGAATCTAAACCCACATTTGTATCTGCTTCTCTTCAGGCAGCTGCTACAAGTCTGCATATAACACAGGTTAGTTGAATATAACAAAGGTTTATTTGTGCTTTCAGCCAGCTGTGGAGTAACTTGAAATGTTTTGCATGTGTATGAAAAGAATGTATGTGCAGAAATTTGCAACAACTATTTAATATTTTATTACCATCACGTCAAGTGCTAAGCACGATTTACGTGAGACTCTATATGTATTCTACGCTGTGATGAACACATCATTTGTGTGGACACTCGTAACTTTTATTTAGAGCAAGATAAAGGATTACAAAATGCAATGTGACAGCACAGTAGAAATTATTGCTCCCATTCTTTTGTCGCTACCTTGTGGTGTATACCAATAGTCGCATTTCTCTTTCACCTAGGGTGGTTCAACCATTGCCACATCTCAGGAACTTTTAAACGGTTGGTTTGGGCTTGACTGATTAATTTGCAAGATGCTACATGATTTCAAGAATTAGAATTGCATCATTTAGAGTTCCGTGTCAGCTAGAAAAGACTGCCCGCTCCACGCAGGGCTGAGGGCAAGGCAGGTGTCTGCTATGTGAGGTTTCAGCTGTCTCTATCCAGCTGGTTTTGGGCTGCTGGTAATTAACTGGGTAACACAAGGAAGAGAAAACTGAAGCCTTCGCATTAGCCACTGTGTTTGCACTCTGAGACTTGCGCAGAGTTTGCTAAGAAAAATCACTGTAAGCAGAGAGGTTTCATCATCACTTATAGCACAAATATCCCACAAACTCCATTCCAGAGTCTGCTCAGCACAAACTCTCCAAAACAAAGTTATTTTGCAGAAACTGAATGGTACCTTTCTCCTGATGTGGAGGCCTATCAGATCATCTCTGCTTTGATCAGCTCTTGCCTGGGCTTCCTTCATGCCATCTGCTTGCGCGACAGGGAACACAGCCATAATTTCACCTCACCCTGCTGACAGGTCCCTTGATCAAGAACCTAGCTTGGCTTTCTTATCTTTCTGTCCTTCCTGACATCTGCAACTTGAGCTGAATTTCTTCAGTCCTTCTCAGAACTGGGAGCTCATCACAGTAACCACTTTCCTCTGAATGGCAATACGTGAATTAACTGTGAAACGCACTGTCACAAGAGATAGCAGAACTTGTTAGGTTTCAGGCAGGGACTGGGCATCATTGTAGACAATATTTGTGGTTATAAACATAATAAATTTATAAACATAAATGAAAAGTTTGGGGTAAGGTGAAAAACTCCTGATTCAGGATTTAACTCAGTATTGCATTATAAAGGGATAGGATGGAAACCTACTGAGGACAGACTACACCATATCTGCTTAGTGCTTGTACCTTCCTCAAAAGCACCCAAGGCTAGTAATTTTGGATTAAAAATAAAGATATACAAGATTCCTAAACCTAAATCTCAACTCAGGTAATATTTCTTCAGGAGGATGGGGCCAGACTCTTTCCAGTGGTGCCCAGCAACAGGACAAGGGGCAACGGGCACAAACTGAAGCAGAGGAAGTTCCACCTGAACATGAGGAAGAACTTCTTCACTCTGAGGGTGACGGAGCCTTGCCCAGGCTGCCCAGAGGGGCTGTGGAGTCTCTTTCTCTGGAGATATTCAAGCCCTGCCTGGACGCGGTCCCATGCAGCCTGCTCTGGGTGACCCTGCTTCAGCAGGGGTTGGACTGGGTGACCCACAGAGGTCCCTTCCAACCCCGAACATTCTATGATTCTGTGATTCATGTATGTCGGCTTAGTTTTTACTGGGTCACCTGCAAAATTGATGTGACTTCATAGGAAACGTGGCGTTGCCTTCTCTTTGCTGTTTATTGCTGCTGAGAGCTCTTGCCTCTTTACTGCGCAGCAGATCCTCCCTGAACATCAGAGATATTTAGACTAAGGCTCTACAAGACTAGTATTTAAGTAAGGTTAATTATGTAAAGAGTGCCGTTAAGTATGATTTTGGAAACTGCTAATCTACAGCCAAATTTGGTGTTAACAGTTGTTGTTATTATTCTCAACCCCCAAATCTTTTAATGTCCGTTGTTGCCTTATGAATGAATTACTTAAACAATGAGATGATTGAGTGTCGGGAGTATACGCAGGAATCTCTGAAAACAATTGTACGCAAAGTATTGTCAATGTGCAAGCTACACTAACTAGAAATAAAGAATATTTTCTTAATGTGTCCCTTCTTTGCTGTGTTCTGGTGGTATTTTGATCAACAATGCTTTTAGCTAAGAAAGGCACATGAATTTAGCGTGCCAGGGCCAACATGGAAAATTTCGAAGACCAAGGACAACCTGAAGTTTTTGGTTAGTGACGAAACTGTTAAGAGATACCTTGTGGAAAGACTGCAGACCTTGGAGGATTCTGATGTTTTTACTATGCTAAATGTAGTTGGCTACAGTTGGCTCCATGCCTTGAAGGCAGGAATTACAGTTGAATGAGTGAGGTTAGCAAAAATATTTAATAGCAGCTTTTGGCTTATCACACAGGCTCCTTTTACATTTTGGCGCCGTTGTGACATTATGAAGCTCCACTGTATGGTAAATGCAGGATTTCCTGACATTAGTGACTGATTAAAGGATTACAGGACATTGACAGCGCTTCAGTTTTCTAAGAAGGTCACTGAATATTTGCTGCAGAAGAGCTGCCCACAGCCTTCCTCAGAATTCTGGCTAATCCCCATATTGACCCAGCAGTATGGAAGCAAGTTACCTTATCCAGGTGCTAATGCTCTAGGAAGGTGCTCACTTAATAGTGCTCTCAGTCATTTTGCCACCCCATTTAACTAAAGAACAGATAATCTTCCTAAGTTTTTCTATTTATGCATATTTGTATTCAGTGAAGTAGTTTACAGCTCTCATGAGTAATCAGACCTTCCAAAGGCAAGTCAGAAAGGACAAGAAGGAACACGGCTTTTATTCAAGGGCGTGTCAAAGCCTCTGGTGTGAACCTGGAAGAGGAGGGAGCTATGGCAGGGTGTGTTTGGGCACAGGGAGCCAACCAGCTGTAGAAGCACGGGGAGTGGCTTGGAGTGGGACTGTATAACGGGCAGTCTGAGATGGTTCACCCTCTGCCTGGACACAGTGCTGCAAAGCTCAGACTAGAGAATCTCAGTGCTGACTACACATCTACCAGTACAGATGGCTCCGCAGACTGGCTCCACTGAAAAGGAGACGCGTCCTGTTTCAGCTTTTCCACAGCTTTTCACTTGGGAAGAGATCAGAATCCGCAATGGCCGTGGCCAAGGTCAGGAGCGATGGCTGGTGATTGACAGAAAGGTTTACGATGTCAGCAAGTTTTCCAAACAACACCCTGGAGGCAGCCGAGTTATTAGCCACTATGCTGGGCAAGATGCTACGGTAAGATCTAGGAGGACAGTGGAGCTCCAGTGGAGAGTGTTTGTGGTAGCTGGCGCTGTGCATGATCAGATGATGCAGTGAACATGTCTAAAAATGCCCTTCTGGTTACCGTCATGGTCAGACTTACCTGCTATGCAAATTGTAAAGCTCTGTTTAAGTTCATTACGCCCTGCTGTAAGCAAAGCAATGTCCATGCAGGTTGTCTTGCCACTAGGCATGGTCAGATGCCTGCAAAGTGTTTCTGTTGTGGCAGTGAGAAAGGGAAGAAGGTAGGAAGCAGTATGCTCAGTGCCTTTTTTTACTTTAAAGGCTGCTCGTTCAGTGTCACGTGGATGTGATCAGTGATATGCAACTGATAATCAAAGGTAGAGCAGAGGCAGAAAAATAGATAAGTTATATAAGGAGAAGGTAATATCCAAACATAAAGTAATTTTGCGGGCAGTGAAGCAAGAGAAGAGGGTACTCAAGGAAGTGACACTTTTGTACAGGCAAGTGGAGGAGAAGAGAGTCTTGAGCAAAAAGGCTATTTCGAAGGAGGGGGGGAACGAAATAAAATACATGAAAAATGACAGAGAAAGCAGCAGAATGACATTTGGCTTCAGAAGATGAGGAAAAATTCTACAAATAATCACTATTTGAAAATAGATTTTCCAGAGATTCTTGCAAAATTCTTTGAGTTAGAGGATTTCTCTAAAACAACTTGTTGCTCGTTGACAGAGATAATAAATTCTAAGCAGATCTGACGGACTATTTGCTGAAAGTAGGTACTGAATTTCTGAATAGTCAGAAATATGCGCACTAGAAACGTGACCAGGATTAGGGCATAAACTTGTGATGTGGGAGACCCAGATTTCATTCTTGTCATGACAAGACTTTTTGACTTCAAGGAGGTTGCCTAACCTGTCTAACTCCTTGGGTTTCGGTTTGTGAAATGGGATGGAGCTTCCCAACTCATAGCCCCATACGGATCCGATCAGTTATTTTGCATGTTTCATTCCTTTCACTGAACTGGAAGCTGAGGCAGAAAAATACTTTGTGGTCTCAAATGAAGAAGAAGAAGGTTTCTGTGTCTTGCTGATTTTCTTCTCCAGCTCAGCAGATGCAACCCTGATTTCAGGAGAGGGAGGTGTATCCATGATGCAGCACCTGCACAACGTGGTGTGAGATTGCAAACAGTGCTGTGCCAAGAGCTAGCTGAAGAAGCGACATCAGTCCTGCCCACCAACCATGGCCAGCTCACTCACCAACCTGTTACCTTCCCAGTAAACCCCCTGCGTGTGCTAATTCACTGCAGTCTTCTCTAAAGAGGATTAAAGCATGCTAAAAGTCTTTTTCTTTTTTAATTAAAACTGTGGTTTTGCTTAAAGATGAAGGTGCCAATTTTAAGCCAGCACAGCCCTTTTTGCTGATGTTTTGTGCCACGCTGTAAAGAGCTTATTGCAGCAACAGAGACAAAGGCTGAGGCTGCTGTTCCTGAGAACATCAGAGCAGCCCTGCCAAGCCAGCCTAGCTTCAGTCCCTGTAGCCTGGTGTCATCTCCTGCAGTTTCTGTTAACTGGGCTTTTACAAAAGGAGTCGGGGAATGCAGAATGCGTGGAATGATTTGTCCCCAAGCTATATGCTCCCAGCTTCTGCAGCCACCAGTGGAAGAACTTGCATTTAGATTGTTCTGCTTTCCGGGCACCCAGGGAGTTTAACCGCAGTAAATTTGTCTGCTATGAATGAGTTTAAAGAATGGCCTTTGATCTTACTTCCATTTATTATTACAATAATATTACCATCTTGTTTTCTTCATTATTACTTTTGTGCATTTTAAACCTACTTCCTGATAGTTTTATTGTTGTGTTACGAAAACAGTGAACAAATTTTCCATCATTTTCTCAATGCTACTCATGAGTTTTTAAAACTGTTTAACTTATTACCTCTTTTCCAAGGCAGTCTTCTAGTATGAAAGCTATTCCAGAACTCTATTCATCTTTTTCTGTTAGATCTATGGTTGTTGTTGTTGATGGTTGTTGGACTACAACATTCTGAAGACAGAAGAACCAGAACTACATGCAGTAGTCAAGATTGTGGGTATACTGTGGATTTATGTTGCATTATAACAACATTCTGGTGCATGACTTTGCCTAAAGCCAGGGTCCAGGATTTTTTTCCAAGTACTCTTGACTACTCTAGAGCTTGTAGTTACATATATATGGTGAGAATTATCTTCCTCTAGAGGTCATAATTATATATATACTGTGAGAATCTTCTTCCTCTGTGTGGATTACTTTGTAAATTCAGACAATATGTATTGCAGAACATTACATTGATGGCAAATGTTGGAGGTTAGGTGCGTTGCATACGATAGTGATTAAAGTTAATCTCGCATAAGATGATAATCACGGTTTAAGAGCAGGGAGGATAAAGGACAGGTTGTAGAACAGAATGGCTTGTGTTTCTGTGATAAGAATCTGTGATACTGATATTATGGATAGGCAATTCTGCTTAAAAGGATTCTGGCTCCTGTTTCTAAGCTGCAGTGTAGATAATTAGAGCTTGACCCAGTTTTAGAGTTCCTGGCAAGAGGGAGCTACATAAAAATGTATAAAAACCTCTAGGATGAGGGGCACGGAATCATAATGGAAAGATTTCTCCAGTCCTGTGGGTCTGGACAGAGTTACTGATTTGTCGCTGCGACAAAGGGCCACTAGATATCTGTAGAAAGTTCATCTGTTCAAAAAGTCACCTTGCTCTGACTTCTTCTAGACTAAAGTACTGAGAGACAGACTGTCTCTGAACAGAGACTCCAGAGGAATGTCAGACTGCACAAGCGAAGTCCTCTGCCAGGGATTTCATCCTCTCCAGAAGCATGTATGGTTTTTTTGTGTGTCGTGGTCACCCACAATAATTTTCAGAGGCCAAATCAGCAAGTACCTCACTGCTCTGTCGCTGAGGATTTTGTTATATCTGCTGTTTCTGGGAGATAAAAGAGTATGGTCAGCCTCTTTGCCTTTCTTCTGGAAAATTCACCGAGGACATAAGCTACAGAAGAGTTTTGCTGTATCTGGAGTTTCCTCCTTTCTTCCATAGTTTATATTTGATTTTTTAAACTGATGTTTCAAGTGGTTCTTGGACAGACCTGTTTGTGTCACTAGGTTACCCAGCTCCCCAAAAGTCCACCAGTCTGAAAACTCACAGGGAACTGTAAGAGATAACCAGTCAGTCCTGCTGTGTATGGAGCTTCCGCACAGATTTTCTTTGAGACTACTGTAATACAGACAGGATTTTAAAAACATCTTTTTTTCTCCTAAGCATGGCAAAGAGACACCCCGTTCATTGGCGTGTTTTCATTCTCCTGGGTCCAATCCATAGGGCAGGGCTGCTGGCTGGAGCCTTCTAGGGAAGGACTGTGCTGAAACAAGCAGATGAAAGGGCATGTTTCCCTCTGCAAGGCATTTTTCATCAAACACTTTCATGTTTATTAGCAGCCTCACCCAGGTACTTTTATGAAGTCTGGTTTCTTGAAACTCCTCCAGCTTCCTTGGGCCAAGCGCCAGCTGACGGCAAAGAACAACAGGAGCAACCGAAGGGACAAATTTCCCAAAGTCTCTGGACAAAGACAACTGGATTATGTAGCATATCAAAAAGCAGAGGCTCAGCATCTGGTGTTTAGTCATGTACCCTTTCTTACTCCATTCCTTTGTGTGTTTCTCAGGATGCCTTTGCAGCATTTCACAAGGATAAGTCTCTGGTGAAAAAATACTTGAAATCACTGCTGATTGGGGAGCTGGCACCAGATCAGCCCAGCTTTGAGTCTAATAAAAAAGTGAGTGTCCTAGAATCCAGCTGTGGGAATGGCTTGGGGTTCAGTATGGGAGGAGAAGGAAAATAAGAGAGCAAGCAGAAATAATTTCTGCAGCAGCATGCCTGACACCGTGCCATAGGCTGGGTGGTGGGGAGGTAGCTGGCAGTCGTCGTACATGGAAACACGCACTGTCCCGTAATTGCTAAATCCACACCTGGGTGTGAGGAATGAGCCCCAGAGCCCCAGATTCTGCTCAGATCTTCCCACTGTGATGTCTCAGTTAACAGAGCCTGCCACGAACTCATTTCCCAGTGTCAAAGCAAAACCAGGATCTGTTGATCTCATGCCCATTTTTGCACAGAGACCCCTCTGACAGAGTATCTCCTCCGACTTCCATGGCTACGTTGGGATTTCTGGCTCTGCTATGTTACATTTTCAAAGCAGACAGTGCATTAACACTCACTTTACCCACAGAAATCACTTTTAGAGGATTTTCGTGAGCTGCGCTGCACCATTGAGAAGATGGGACTTCTGAGGCCAAATTACACCTTTTTCTTCCTGATTTTCCTTCACCTCCTGGTACTGGATGCTGCATCCTGGCTCGTGGTCTGGTACTTCGGGATATCCTTGGTGCCTTTTGTGGCTGGCATGGCGTTCTTCACCGTTGCTCAGGTAAACTGCTGACAGCTGTTCAACACTGCAGACGTGTTTGGTTCATCCAGATGGAGAGGATTAATGAATTGTTCATATCCCAGCCATTGCTTTTCTGCCTCTTCTTAGGTCCTTTTATCTGGCTGAAGACAACAAGCACGTTATACATCACAATATTTGTTGCCTCCAGCAAATCTTGTTTTGCTGACAAGCAGCCCGCTATGGTTGGTGGGGTGTTGTGGGGTTAGCAGTTTCACAAGATGGGATAAGCTGATCTGATCACTTACCCCAGCAAAAGAGGGAATATTTCATTCTCAGCTCCAGTTTTGCCTCCTTGTTCCTTCTGTTTACTGTCTGATGGCTCTGGTGTTTGCTGGGTCCTTTATGAGCCAATTACACTCACTAGCGCTGAACAGTTTTCTGCTGGATTAGTAAACTGAATCATAGAAGGGCACAAGACGTGTCAAGGTTGGTGTAGAGAAGGAGGGAATAGGACTTTGTGGCCCTTAGATGGGAGAAATTGAAGGGTGAGAAGAGGAAGAAAGCAAGATTTTCTTAGCAGTGCAGAAACCTTAGGTTTGCTCAGACATCCATGGAACAAGTGCAAAGTAACTAATTTTTTTAAATAATCTGTTCTATTTGCCTAATATCTACTAAGGCAGATCTTCCTCAAAGAGCGTTCGTGTGTTTCCATGGGACTATGAAATGCAATAAAGCTATGGTAGATTTAGATTAGATATAAAAAAGAAATTCTTTACTCTGGGGGTTGTGAAGCACAGATTGCCCAGAGATGTTGTGGCTGCCCCCTCCCTGGAAGTGTTCAAGGCCAGGTTGGATGGGGCTCAGCGCAACCTGGTCCAGTGGAAGATGTCCCTGCCCATGGCAGGGGGGTTGGAATGAGATGATCTGTCCCTTCCAACCCAAACCTCTATGATTCTGTGATTCTATGATTCTATGATTCTATGATTCTATGGATTTGTAAATTCTTACACTTTCTGTCTGG
>Ga0181612_169134_pt1 | contig 11664 bp, 2 predicted proteins | sample HoacroProtozoa21_FD_119630 | JGI IMG/M metagenome (GOLD analysis project Ga0181612, IMG submission 119630) | Hoatzin crop microbial communities from Cojedes, Venezuel. Combined Assembly of Gp0051906, Gp0051904, Gp0051908 | reverse complement strand
TTTATGTCCCTTTAACGCTCTAGAACAGGATGTAGATTAGTTTTCAAAAGTTATACAGTACCTTCCTAAAGTACACTGCATTTCTTTTCTTTTTTAAAGAATAATATCAAAAGCTGCACAAAACCACTATTCCTTGTTTTATAGACAACACATGTCTGCACCCTGGCACACCTACAAAATTGCAGGTGGAGTCTCAAATTGTCATAGTAAAGCACACCCAACTGTAACTGAAATTACATTTTATGGTGATCAAGTGCTAGTATACTGTGATCCCAACAGTAACAATGACTTCCCAGACTTTATTAGACAGTTACAACCCCACACAGCCTTTCTGAGAACAAGGGTATGGCTTCTACCACAGAGTACGAACTCCTTTGTACGTGTCTGTATGATCCCAGAATTGTGCTGTTCAAATACAGACTTTCTAGTAAACTAATAATAATACTTCAACAAAGACGTGTCATTTCTTCTTTCCACCTTGTTTAAAAGACACATATACAAGACATTTTAAGTGTAGTTTCATATAACACATTGGTATAAAAAAAAAAAGTTAGAAACTAATAAATTACTACTGCTTCTTTGACCGAAAAGCAGAGACATACTAGTTTCTAAAAAAGTATTTAGCTGTCAGCTACTGTATTAAATTTGCTATAAAAAATAATTAAGATTAAAATTACATCATTAATATTGAAGACCACATGTGTCTTAAAGTTTAAATTATACTTGTCTATGTGTAGCAATCAGCAGAAAATACCGGTACTTTTCTGTTACAAAAATAGTTAAGTATGGTGCAAATTTAACTTTACAAGCTACTATCTAAACCTGTCTTTATTATAAGGGTAATAATCTCCAAATAACAGATAGTTTCCAGCTGAAGCAAATACAACCATTTGAAAAATGTCATAGATGCTTTGCATCATTAAGGACTAATTATTTACTCAGTAAGTTGTGTAGCTTAAATTGGTCAATTTCAGTTCCATTTTAATTTCTTCAAAGCCCAAACCTTCAAGCAAACAGCAATAGTCTTTTGCCTCCCACAAGCAATGTACTGCAGTATTACATAGTTCTAAATGTTCACTGTGATTTCATGTTGTCTTGTCCTATACAAATACTTTTTTACTACAGTATTTGTTAGTTGCTTAAAAATTTTTATTTTGAGATCTTTGTGATGAATTTCAATGCTTTTCTAATAAATTGAGTATTTCTAAAAACTCGAAGATATTTGTGGCAAGCTTTGACCCATAGGTGGTGCAAAACTGAGAAACTTTTAATGCAAATAAATTAAATGGGTAGGTTTTCTAACAGCAAAGGCTAAATAGGTGTAATACAAAAAGCATTTTGTTAGGAAATAGTTTCAGTAACTGAAATTATCCCAATCTTTGAAACAAAATTTACAGCACCACACTTTGAACAGGGTATCTGCCTCCTGTTATGGTGTATAATTAACAAGAAAGAGAAAAATAAGCCTCAAAAGTGACTTTAAATATTCATATTTCAATATGAAATATACTGGACAAAATTCAGAACCGCTAAAATAAATTAGAGTTAGCCTCTCCAGCTAATTTTTTACCATTTATATTTCAACAAAAATCAGTATTTTAAAGACTGTACTATATAAACCTAATAAACTCAAATCACTGAAATACTGATGTTAGAAAACCAGTAAGTCACACTCTGATAATAAGACTTGAGGGATTTTTGCATGGCAACAATGGATGCAGTTTTTCTTGAAACATTTTATTCATGTATTTCTCATATAAATCTTTCTAAACCCAGAATTTTGTTTTAGTTACAAATCAGCATTTTTTTTCCTCATACGCTTGTTACATATGCAGCAATTTCTTTCATTGGTTTACTGGTATTTTCTATTCTGACTGCTTTTAAAAACTTCATAATGAGAAACTAAGATACTATTATAAAAGTGCAAGTGAAATCTGTATTACATAGAATGCATGTACGTGTCAGATGCTACAGTTACAAATAAAAACATTTAAATGTCTGTTAATTACTGTTCTTTGATTAAATATCATCTCTTAATGCTGTCTTTGATGTCTGCATACATATGAAAAGTAGAAGTCAAGACAGAAATGACTGCCTCAGTTCATTAAACATACTTAAATATTTGCCATTCACATCGGTAATAGCTATAGTACACTAACCATATGACGAAATGTATGGTATACATCCCAGAGCTAAAAATGAACACCAATAATGAAACAGAAGCAAAAGAACAATTAATCAAACCCCACAGGCTTATATTTTGAAAACTATTTAAAATATTTTTGTTCTGTTCTTGTTAACTGTGTAGTGTTAGCATAGATCTAACCAAAAAGCCTTCCAACTCCAACAATCCGTAACCTCTGATCAGAGAAAAGGTACGCGAGAGCTGCTGAATGCACAGGTACTAAAATGTACATAGAAATTTAATGTAAAGCAGATTTAAATTCTTCATCACACAAATTAACAGAATAGTCAAAATAAAATCAACCAAAAGTTTGCCCTCACCAACACAAGTGCCACACTGGTTAGAATAAGATTACAACATTAAAAAAAGGCATATTTTACCCTTAATAAAAGAACACGGAGATATTCTCACTAATAAAGCCAATAATATAAAACTCTTTTTTGCCTGACTACAATGTAATTTTAACAGCAAGAAAAGTTCAAGTCCAGGAAAAAGTACGTGCTAACATATGCAACATCGAGGTACAATCTTCCTGACTAGTGGAAGTCCGAAGAAGATATATTAGTGTTGTTGACAGACTGTTAGCACGTCTCATAGGACAAACTTTCAGCAAGACACGAATCTGAACATGCTCAAGAAATCAGTACTTTACAGCAGAAACACAACTGTCGTTCAAACCAACTTCGTTTTTTAGGAAGGACTGCTTTAAAAAACTGTAACAGAACAACCAATAGACACCTGCAAGGCTCTGGTGTCCTGTTAATTGACTCTCTGTTCTAAATCCATCCCATTCTACTGATGCTGCACTTATGAGCCAGCAGAATGAGTTAGGAGGTTCTCTTAATCACATTTAACTTCAGAACTTCACAAATGACCAGGATTCTGGTTATCCAACAGGTCACAGAAGTAATGATAGGTAATCACTTTGTTCCCCTGTAGAAACCTCAGCTGTGCAACCACACAGTAGTCACTACCTTTCTAACACTTGTGCAAGTACCAACACTTGTTGGTACTGGGAGATCTGGCTGTCACCAAGATGGAGCCAACAATGAGCTTTATGATACATTCTCAAAAGGCACACTCTGCCCTTCCAACCGGAGCAACACTGCATGTCAACAAAATTTGAGATATTTGCTATAGTAGAATGGAAGAGAAAATGTTAAGCACATAAGCACACACTGCTTAACATCTCAGTTCTCCTATAAACCTAGCACCTACGGACGGTACCTATACACATTTCCTTCCCTGTGAGGCTGCTTCAGTAATACTAACCATTTGTCCCATCACAGCCTGGTTTAAGATCAATTTACTGAAAAATGAAGGTTCGTACACTGCATTTAGCTTACTATATGACATTCATTAACCTCAGTTGTCTCCTTTTGCTTACTACCATGTCTTCTCCACTAGCACTGGTAAATATCTGACTGAGCTCATGACAAATCATATAAATGTTCAACAGATACATATCTGCAGAAGATCAGACTGAACCTTCATTCACTAACAAAACAGCAAATTCTCCGAATAATCATGACAAGCACACTCCTTCAAATACACCGAGAACAGGGAGAGTGCCAGAGAGTCTAAAAGAGTGAGACAGGATCAAAATGGAAACACAGAAGAAAACCAACACAACACCATAGGAAAATAATTATTTGCACTCGTGTTCACCATTAAGTAATTTAGCAATGCATCACATTTGAATCCTAATTTATATGGAGCATACTGGTTAATGTACTTCAAGTTCAGATGCACCTACAAGAAGACATAGAACAAATCAACAAAACAAATAGTAACAATTCACCCACACTGGTTGGGATTAATATAAGACATCCAAAGGAAATCAAGTATAAAACTTAATCACCAATTGTAGGCTGTCATTAGCTTCTAAAATAATCTTACTTATTATCTCAGGAATATTTCAAGTTCTTTTAAGAAGTAAACAAAATTGATCCAAGTGAAATGGATTTCAGCAAAGCTCCACACTAGGAGCTCTTAAAGAAACCCAACTCCTGTATTTTAAAGGGAGAGAGAAATCTTACAGATAAAGAATTGCTTTAATTATGAGAAGTAATAGCAATAAATGCTTAGTTTACTCAGTGGGAAAGAGTCACCTGTGGTGTCCCACATGTTCAAAATATATAGGAAGGTAGGAGGTTAGTGTAGTAACAGAATTTTCTACTACTACTACACTATTCAGGATAATAAAGAAAGACAAATGCCAATGCCAAATATTTACACCAGGTCCATATGGGACAAAAAGTGACTGTATAATTAACTGTCCCACAAAGTCCAGGTTAGAAAATACAGGTGTTGTACACGAAGGAAAGCATTCTAAAATCACTTCACAAAGACAACAAAGGCCTCCTTAACTTCAGGAAATATAATCCAGAGATATAATAAAAGCTGTTATGGTAAAAAAAAGAAACAGTCTGATAAACTGCAAAAAAATCCTTAGAGCAATACAAGATGATGCAAGCAGAATGATCTATTCAGAAATACAGTCTGAACATTCAAAAACCATGATCCAAAGCTGTGTTTTTAGCAGAAACAGCTTGAAACTAATTTTACGTTTATAATGTTTCAAAAACTTCATCAAAATCTTCTATAAGAAAAAAAACCCAGCTATTTCTAAGATTCAGAAAAAGATCAAGAACGTATCAATAGGTAAACAGTCTGCAAGACAGACTTAAAAGAATGTATTTTACCACTTGTGAAACAAAATTGTCAGATCATTAGATTGAGGGGAACTTTAAAAATCATACAAAATATGAGTTAAGAATCTTACAATAAACAATACTCTGAATAAAGTTAGAACATTAACTTCGGAATGACCATCATGAACACATCCTGCACCCTGATTTTTCTGGTTTACAGCAGATTACTACTTAGACAAACTTTGAGGATTTAAACACTACGGCTCTTCCAATTTTCAAGCTCCTTTGGCCTCACAAACATAATCCTTGGTTAGAGATCTACCTTACCCACCCACACTAAGTGAAGTTTTGCATTTAACAAGCATTATCACCTTAACTATTTTCCCTTCTCTCCTCAACCAAGGGAAAAAGTGCGAGTAGAACTGAAATGTGTAGGCACATCGCTTTGACAAACCTAAGGAAGAAACTAAGCAACAGAGTTTACAAAATCATTGTAGGTGGATCATTTCAAAGCCTTTCAAACTCACTTGTAAGTTATAAATTGGCCTTTAAAAAAGGTCAGAGGTATACAGGTCAGATCTGGCACACTCCTAAAGTTCAAGGCCTGTTAGTGAAAGCAATGGATTTATTACAATAGCTCCAAATGGCACATTAAAGCTTAGAAAATTTTAGACAAATGTTTCCCCAGCATAGCATTTTCTCTAAATCTGTGATCTAATGTTTAGTTGCGTGGTCAGGAACAATGAAACAAATCAGGACCAATACATTTCATTTTAACAGAAATGCAGGAACTTAACAATTTTTTTCTAGGGATTTGTTTTCAGGAACAAAATCACTTTGGTTTTATTTTTATTTTTGGTGTCTTTGTTAGAGACTATAAGTAAGAGCCTTGTTGAATACTAACACCATTTCTCAGTTTTTTTCCCAGGACAGATTTAATTGTGAAGAACCGTCTATTAGCAACGGCAGAAATAGTTACACTACTGCAGCAGCTAGCTGTGTAACTATTTACACAGTTTTTAAAAAAAAACAACAAACTGCAATTTCCTTTAAAAATGTCTGGTACAGAAGCTTGATTTAAAATGAGAAGATACAACTTTTACTATTCTACAAGTGGACTCACCTGTATTTCACATTTTGGAGAAAAATTGTCATGTACTGCATTTAAAGCATCACGAGCCTGCTGAAGTTGCTCTTGTAACTGACAAATCTTTTGATCTTTTCCAAGTAACTGATCCTGAAGAGAGGTACAGCTTCGCTGCAGCTGAATTTCACTTGTTTTAACAGTTTCAAAACATACGGTTAATCCATTATAAAGCTATGAGAGGGAAGAAGAGAAATAACAGGATTAAAAATAACTTCAATGTAGACAGCCATATAAATACAGGAGGAAAGTATAATGTAAGTAACTTGTCCACAAAGATCGTCCTCTCTTTTTTACATTATGACAATTTTTTCACACTTGTCCTCCTGCCATGCTCTATACATTTGAAAACAGTGATTGCAACAATCACCAAAACTTTAAATTTGAAAGACATTTTTCCAGAAAAACACAACTTCCAGTAGAATATTATCAGTTTCAGTTGCTTTTTTATGTCATTTATGAATAGAAAGGGACATCTAAAAATCAGGATTTATTTTACTTCTTGAACAGTTTATATAAAATACAGAAAGTGGAAAAGAAAAATAAAACAAATCGTATTGAGATATGGCAAAAAATGGAAACATCTGTCTTGGGAATGAAATTAAAGGAGCAAGAATACCAAATACTATCCTTGTCTTTTACAGTGTAGTTTGATCTCTTAAAACTAACATTTTTAATACAGCTTGGATAGCAACACAGTGAATCCACTAATGCCTACTGCATTTTGTATGAAGTATAAAATGGTTGTTTAAATAATTATTCTGTGGGAATTTTTTTTGACAGTAACCGTAAAACCCAGAGATTATTTTAGAAGTTCTTATTCCTGGCTGTTGCTCAATGGTTCTTGCTGAAACCAGAATATTATATATGTTCTGCAACCTCTTTAGAAAGATTCCATACGCAGAAAGAATTTCTAGAACTACATCTAAGTAATAACCAGCAATACAAGTCATCTAACTGACAAAGAGAACATATTTTGCAAGAACAAGAGAACTTAACAAGCACACCATTGCTCCATTTTCACCCTTCTTTTGCCATATAAACTTCTGAAAACTATTTAAAACAAAATCAGCTTTTTATCAAAAATACAAAAAAGTTTGAAAAATAAACCTGTAGTTGAACAAACAACAGTACAGATTCTGAAGGAAAAACATATTTCTACAGCTTTACTATTTAAGCACACATTCCTCTCCATTCGATTGTCCTTTTTTTTCTCAAAATAAATAATAATCCCTCCAACTATTTATTCTACCATAAATAATCTGTAGAAGGCATGTATTTCCACAGCTGACAGTTTTCTTCACAAAACCCATTTCTGCCATTCCATCCAAAAGAAACCAATTAAACACGAAAATCAGAATTTCTAAATCTATCAATAACGTTTATAAGTACAAGGAACTGACACAAGTAATTTTTTCTTGAAAAACATTCTTTTACTCTTCGTTTTACTTTTTGTCTTGTCAGCTTTACTTAAATGATATACTTCTTTCTCCCTTTCATCTGGTTACATCACTTAGAAGCTAAAGCCTTTGAAAAACTATTATCTCAACTTTCAGATTTGGAAACCGTCTACCTAACACTTTGTGAGAAATCTGGAAACAACAATCTCCCTTCCTTTCCTTGTTCCTGTTATTGCTACTTCCATGGACTCTCAAAATTCACTTAGGACAAAGTAAATTACTTCTTGCCTGTTTCCAAAGCAGATCAGAGATCATGCCCCTCACGCAAAATTAATTCAAAGTCTGGATATATTGATATTTCAAATGACTCTGAGTCTTCAAAATTAAACTTTTACACCGAAATTTCTGTGCCTACTGACTCTTTCTTATATATTTAAGAAAGCTTACATCATCTCTAGAAATGCAAGTTCAAGATTAGCTAATTTTTATGGAAATCAGTAAGTATCTCACAGGAGAATAAACAGTTCATTTATCAAAAACATGCATTTTCAGATAATGTCCTTCCAAACGAATGGAATATCAAGACACAGTTACTTCCAGCTATAACTATATAAGCTCATTAACTATACCACACTGGTATGACAATTTGGTGGTTTTACGACTAGTAGCACTTAAGTGGTCGTAATTATAGTATCTGAAAGGTAACATCCTAGTAAGATGAATGGAGAACATCAAAAACATGATGCTTTTTTCTAGCTGGCAGCCAGTCCCCTAATGTAGCTAATGGGTATTTTTGGTAGTCAGCATTTGTCAGGACAAGACAAATAGCATGTCTTTTTATTTGCATAAACTTTTCCAACCTTTCCTGTTTTGAAAACAGCAATAACAAAACACATCTATTTCAAGCACAAAACTAGATAAAAGCTATATGCAAGAAACAAATTCACATCATTCATCTTTTTACACTAAGGCTTATATATTTTTTTAAACAACACCAATGTACTCATTTATAGGACACAGATTCTTTTTTTTTTTTAAGGTATGGAACATGAGGAAATTTCAAAATGAAAATTATCTGTATGAAAAGAAACAGGTTTATCTAGTGTCCACAGATAACTACAACAGCTTCCGAATTTCCATTTGGCTCCCTATCTTTCCATTTTTCATGCACTGTTTTGTGGATTAAATACATGCTTAATGTTTATATGGGATTATTTTAGGGTTTCCTGCTCATTTCTGACCCTGTTTTAGAAGATGCACCACATTCAGTCACACTGCAGGAAGCACATTCCAGAACATACAGAACTGCACAACATGGTGAAACAGGTCTATCATTAATAAAGGTACAGAAAGTCAGGTGTAGAGTTAAGATGTAAAGTGGAGATCAGAGGACTAGGGACGGAACATTGAGCAAAATCCAAAAGAAAGACAAAAATATTGTAAATTATTTATCTCAGATCTAGCAAGCTTCACAGAAAAGAGGAGTGAAATCTTGACTGTACGCAAGTGAGTGGTTATACCTTACATGAATGTCAATAAGACATGAGATTTATCCAGGAAATTGTTTAATCCCCAAGAAGAGTTACAAAAAACACCTATGTTTACAAGATAGAAAAGAAAAAGAAAATATTTTCAGTCATTCTTTATGTATTTTATGAAATTTTGTAGTTGGAAAAAAAAAGGCAACAGCCAGAGACACAAAACTCTGCTCTGCAGAAAGAGTTGCACTTACTGTATTTTGAGAATCTCTTTCTAATGCCTCAGAGCTGTCCTTTCTCTGACAGGCAATATAGACTGTTATAGGTGAAGGTACTTAAAAACAAATAAAAAAAGATTAAAAGTATCTGAAATCAGTACACTGTAATAAATTCACTCTATATGACACAAGAGCATTATTTATCAGTCAGGAACGAAGAGTAACTTAGCTGAGTTATAAAAAATAAAGTATCTCATATTTCTCGGCTACCCTAGCAATTTCCCATACTGATTTAACTTATTTTACCAGAAAACACTTTTTGGTAGATCTCTGAACAGTTAGTTAACACAGAAAACTTCATCAGAACAACAGGTGTGCTTAATGTCATCAAGTAACCTAAAAATGCCAGACCAAAGCTAGGACTTCCAGGAGAACCAAAAGATGAGACTCTAAAGCCTGCCCCTACGTGACAGAAAATATTTAACAGCCTGATAATGGTGGAGTACTGATATACATCAAATATGTTTGATGGCAAGATTAAGCTAGGTCAGACCAAGAAAAGCTGAGAAATTCCAACTAAACATAGTAAAACTAAATAATTTACCCATGCTATGTATTGCATTGTATGTTAGCCAGAATAATGGTGTGACTGGACAAAACTGCAGAGTGAAACAGTTGACACATATGACCAACACCAGCATTATACAAGTGTGCAGGAGTTATTTTAAACTAGGTTTAGACTGCTCCAGTGTACTGAATGCCAATTAACAGCCAGGACACATTTTTCAGTTCCAAATAATTTCCACTTCCATAATCAAAAAGGTATTTAGTTAATGGTCTCACAGATTTTGCTATAATTATCAACTAAAGCACAGAAAGTGGGGAAAACCAAGAGACTTCCTACAAAAGGATACTCCTGCAAGGAGCTAACACTAAGGTAGCTTAATCCACTAAAATGCAACAGTAGCCAATTACATACACAGGACGTAAAATAAATATTCTCTTACATTAAATGTTTTATCTAAATGCTCACACCCTAAAAAGTGGTGTTACAGAGACCTGAGTAAATGAACCTGAACTTATAGTACTACTGAACATATAGTAATGACACAAATTAAAAAGTGTCTAAATTAATACACAATAAAACTATAAGGGAAAATATTACAGCACCATTGCAGAAATGCATATCACAAGATCATGAACATTTTAACAGAACAAGGGCAGAAATCAGCTGGAGAAGCACTCGTACGAACCTGAAGAGGCACTCCACACAGATTATATACAGCACATTCATGGTGTTTAGTTTTAAAATGGAAAAGCAGAGGTAGAGTCATTTTTTTAAGATGAGAGACCATAAAGCCTACCCATGATAAAAGAGAAAAAAGTCAGACACAAGTGAGAGGTTAAGCAGAAAAAAAAAAGAAAGTACAGAATGGATGTAAGTAAGACCAGATAACATGCAAGCAAAAGCTACTAGTACTAGCTAAAAAAGAAGCAGTGCTTTCCTCAACTTCATAGTAGTATATAACTGCAAATACCATAGTTGTTTTGGAAATCATGTAAAATGGATAACTCTACCAATATACCTTCTCAAAAATAACACAAGAGAACATAAAAGAAAAGGACATTTCAGTCTTTTTGATTACTGTTGTTACTGCAAAAATTCAAACTGATGAGTCTATTTACTTCAATGAATCCAGGATTTCCTGTTTCCTGACTGATTCCCCCGCCCCACTAATGTGGCCTTCCAGTATTCATCCATCTAATCAGTTTTGTGCAACTCCTTGTCTTCTGTGGCTATCTAATGCTGGGGTTTGTGTATTGCTTTTTTGAATATATAAAAATTTTGAGACATTTCTTTTAAAAAGACTATTTATGAGCAACAACATCTCTGTGAAATGCTACCAAACCCCGTTTAGATTTCTTCTCTCTATATAGTGTACTATCAGAGAACATTCAGAAGGCTTGTGAAGAACAGTAGTCCTAGTTAATGCAGAAACACGTTAGTAATTCATACAGCAAACAGTATTGTTTAAAATCTTCTACTGTGGGACAATTCTGATTATACACAAAATTCAGATATATTTAAATCTTCTCATTCTAACTCAGATCAAAATTGGCATTACTCAAAAAACATACTTAAGTAAGCTTAATCTTAAGATTTTTCACTTTTTCTTCATGTACAACTCCTCTTGCACTCTCACCACTTTACGTAATTTCTTTCATCTCAGCTCTCATACTGTAAAAAAATACATTATCGTTGCCAGAAACAGTAAGACAACAGTTTGCAAACATTAGTGACAGATTTAGAATTACAGATTATTTACTTTTTTCCCCCAAATTCGAAAGCATTCTGCAGATACCAATCTACACTATTATGCACAGGAACTGTAGCACACTAAGAATACCAGTACAGGGTTTTTCACGCATGAAAATCATCACTTATGAGTGCAATCGATGGCCTTGCTGGACTTGTCAAATGCAAGACAAAAGACAAACTCACAAACTCGGACTGAGGCGTCTCTCGACTGAGGTGTCAAGAGCCCAAGAGCTAACAAAGGAAGTAATTAACTGGTGCTTATCAG
>Ga0181612_125061_pt1 | contig 11664 bp, 5 predicted proteins | sample HoacroProtozoa21_FD_119630 | JGI IMG/M metagenome (GOLD analysis project Ga0181612, IMG submission 119630) | Hoatzin crop microbial communities from Cojedes, Venezuel. Combined Assembly of Gp0051906, Gp0051904, Gp0051908 | reverse complement strand
TTACTGACCTTTTCTTAGACTATATCCAATGTCTTTCCAGTTCCTGTCAGGGCTCTGAGTGCACATTTTCTGTGGTGCCACTTGGGAAATCTTCAGTTAAGCTAGAGAAGATGGATGTTCTTGCAAGAGCGTAGTTGGGCAAGGACCTGGGCAAAGGAACGTTGTCAGTTTGTCATTTTGAAAATCAAATTAATGGAAAGGAAGGATGCTACTAATGAAGTCCCACAAGGAGAATGCTTTCAGCCACTTGAAAAATACTTTTTCATTTTATTATCTCTACACAAAACCCTGAAATATGCCAAGGAAACTTTTTGATAGTGGAACATTAGGAGGCATCTGCTGAAGAGAGGAAGATAAATCATGTGTAGAAAGAGTTCTGCGGGTCAGAGGGAAAGAACACAATTGGAGCCAAGCTAATAACGCACCTAACAGCTAGCTACAAATTAGGGATCTTTGGCTGAAAACAAGAGCAGGAAAAGACCTGGGTGACCTGCTTGACTACAGTACATCTCAGCCACCTATATTAGAAACATAATAGAATATTTCACGGTCTAATCGCATAACAAGGAAAATTGGGAGTGTTCTGTACGGTTGGGACTTCACCTGGGGAATTGTATACAACAGTGACCCGCTGTGGGCAGGAGAGACCCTTTCCAGCCCTCTTCTCTTCTGAACTGGTCTGTCTGGTTGTGGATGATCAAGAAATTAAGAAGCCTGTTGTACACAGACCCGACTTAGTGTGTTTCCTTCTTTTCTTAACAGAGGAAGGGCTGCTAGCTTACGTAGCTGTTATTAGTAAATGGAGGTTGTACAGCAAGACTGCTGAATCCTGGTAAGAACAAGTAATTTGATGAAGGATTTACCAGCCTGTTTTTGAAGACAAGATCAGTCAAGTCCCTGGCAGCTTTTAGGATAGTAGTATTTGACCAAGGAGGGAAGGAGGGCAAAAGGTATCGTGTGAGTGGCTGGTTTTCACCAGCAGGCTTTGCTTTGAGGGCTGTGACTAACCAGCCATGGTGGTTTTGGCTGGAGGATCTTTGTGAACTAATGCTCTTCAGTTTTCCCTCAAATAATTAAAACTGGTAACCCTGTTGAGGATAGGAGTGATTCTTGAGCCATGATTGCACTTTGTCTGATCTCTGACCAGGCTTCAAAGTATTCAAGGCTTATTCTTCAACATTTTGCATTTCTTTCAGTCTGAAATTGGTGTTTCTGTCTAGCTTATGTCATCCTTGTCTGTGTTGCACCTTGAGCTGCTTTTGGCAAGAATATGAAGCTAATGCTGAACATAACTGAGCAGTCTTCTACAAAGTGATCTAGTTTGTGTCCTGCCCTGCTTAAGATCCTGTCTTGTGAGTCTGAGAACTCACGAATTAACCGTCTTAGCAGCGAATCTTTTTTTTCTCTGAAGTTTATCAAGATCAAGACTGTGATGGATTGCATGTCACTGCTTTTCTCAGTCTGCAGTAAGTTTCAGACCGCTTTTGTAAAATCAGGAAAAACTTAATGCAAATGTCTTCAGCCAGCCATATGGTCATGAAGTGTTGGCTTCACAGGTGAGGCATCAGTTTGACATGCAAATGATGTCAATTTGCATTTATGAATAACCAGGAACTAATTGTGGGACAGTTCAGAATCCCTGAAGTGTTTGTCACCTTTGAACTGACATGCATCTCATCCTTCTAATTGCAAGTAGTGTTAAAGCCCTTCTTGAAGCTGAACCCTTCCAGTGGTTTAGTGCAAACTGCTGTGAACATATTTCTTATCTGAGGTCTGCTTTCCTTTTGCCGGTGACCTTCTGTCACCATTTGTCTCTTGCAGCATTTGTCATGGCCATTTCTTTTTAGCATGGACTCTCTTGCTCGAGTGACAGGACTCTTTCAGTTTATGGTCCTTTCCTTGCTATGCTTTTCAGGGATAATCTGAATTGGTGAGATTAATGGCACATTGTGAAGTCTATTGTGCTGGGTTTGTTTCGTTTCATTTCTTTTCTTGTTTTGTTTTGGTTTTTTTTCTTTAAATATGTTCCTGGAAAAAAATCTGTAGCCATCCATTTCCTTTTTTGCTTGCTGCTTATTGTGGGAGGATTTACATAAGATATTCTTCTGAGTTTTTGGAAGTTGGATATTAAATAATTGCTGTTGTGTAATTGCTGTATTAGTAAGCATAATGAATTAAAAGAGAAAACTTCTTTTTGTAAGATAGGATGATTACTCCAGCGTAAACTTTGCTGAAGTCCTGAAGTTTCTCATGATCGCAGTGTTACCAGTGCGCGTTTTCTTTGTCTCTACATTCATTATTTCTTTTATTTCTTTTATTTAGACCGAGCCTGTTAGAATTGCTTTAGGTTATAATGATTTTAATAATAGGAGATTAGTTTAAGTGTTTCAGCAGAGGTCTCTATGTATACGTAATGGGAACAACCTGAAACCAGCTTGAATAGTGCAATGACAATCTATTGAACATAATTGTAATGGTGGATAATTGCTGGCCGAAACCATTTTACAGGCATAACTAAATTCTTCAGTTAGATTGTATTATGTATGTATTTAATAAAAGCTGTATGTTTTCACTCTTGTATTTTAAATGCAATGAGTCTCAAAGGGATAATGAAAACTTAGGAATAATATAGTGTTGTTAGAGAATATCCAAAGAGCTTTTCCCTTTCTTGAATGTGCCATTGAAAGAAAAACGGATTTTGCCCTGGAATGTCCCAGACTTACACCTCGGGTCTTGGTGAGTTCTAGAAACTGGGGTTTGCAAGCAAATGCTCACTGAGGAGGAAAAAGCCGCTGGGAGGAGAAAGTCTTTAATATTCTATCAAAGATGACTTTACATAAAAGAACAAATACTATCTGATGCTTTTCTCCATTCTCTGTGAAATGCAAGTTTGAGTACAAAGTGTTACTGATAAAATTTCTAAAAGTTAATATTGTTCACACATCTAATAATACACAATCTCAATGTAAAAGGAATTATAAAAGATAAATTACAACACTCTTCTGGGAGCAAACCCCAGATGTGCTGTCTTTGGATTTCAACTGAATATATCAGAGACTGGAATATATTGCACAAGAAGTATGCACAATATTCATCGTATGTTAATACTTCTGAAAAGATGGATGCATGGTCATGATTTGTTGGAACTATTTACTTGCATTTTCCCTGTTAGCAGGAAAACCACCTGTTGGAACTGTGAACTCCAGGCATGGCAGTACGGTTAGATCAAAAACTCAGGTTGCTCAGCAAAAGCCAGTTGAGCAATACCATAGCTGGACAGGCTTGACGCTTCATTACCCAAGTGAGTTTTGTTTGCTGGTGTTATGCTTCCCACGGTGTTACGCAGCGACTGCTTTCCCTTTGGGAACCACTGTCCCATGAAGCATGTTCCTTAACAGATCTTCTATGCCAATCTTGAGACTTTCCCTTCTAGTTTGATATTCTTAATGTGCCATGTGCAGGGAGGAGTCCACGCAGAAAGGCTTTCCCCCTGCGCTAGAGCTGCCATGAGATCTTGCTCTGTTTAAGGTTGACTGAGCTGATGCTCGGTTTGGGGGAAGGGTTGTGAGTTGCTGGGTTTTTTAGAAGCTGTGCTTTTCCACGATGTTAAACACGATCAAAAAGTAAAATTTTTGGTGGAATAGCGCCTGACTCGTTTTGCTGGAGGCGGCAGTGCTTTTTAGCAAATGGCTCGTGCTGCTGGAAGTGGTCTCCAGCCCTACAGAGGTCTGTGGGGTTTTGGATATTTACTCTACATGCTGTTTACAGGCAGAAATTGGGTCCCCAAGTCTGCCTTGGTATGGCACTGGCCTCAGGGAAGAAGGAAGACCCCCCCAGCTTTGGGGGAATTAGCGACCTACTGCTCTTCCTTTTGATTTGCAATTCTTGTCGGAGACATGTTAACTGCAGGGTTTCACAAAATATCCCATAGAGGGTTTGGTTTTTTGGTTTTTTTTCCCCTGGATATTTACTTTTGGAGCATGTCTCACCAAATACACTGGTGTTTCTGTTCCTTTGTTTGCTGAGTTGAATGTATTGCCACAGCACCTGGCTTTAGCATAGAGCCTGTGGTGCAACACAAACTTTTACAGTTCAAAATTTGAAATAATAAACTTTTTTCTAAGATAAAGATGTTTTGCAAAACTGCAAAGAAGATCTCTTCTGCTGCAAAGGCTACAAAGGCTTGATGATATTTTCAGTTGTCATGAAGCTGTGGTGAACTATCCGAACAGCATATGCGTGGCTGCTTGGCATTGTTGCTTGGTAACATCGTCCTGTTGCTGGGGCACTCAGCCCTCAGCCAGAGTGGTTAGTGAGCAGGAAAGTTAGAAATGGTGATTTGTACCACTGGATAGCAGCATCTGTTCCCATTCCTGCATAGGGCTACTCTCCCCTTTTTTGTAAAGTTGGCAGGGTTGAGGGGAAGGGAAGAGGCAGAGCTTAAGAGAAGGGAGGGAGGGAAGAAAGCACCCAATGTGATCATTCAGTTAACAGTTTAAAAAAAAAAAAAATAAAAATTTTATCTATCATTTTCTGCTGTGCTGGAGGCAAGTTGTTGTTGCTGTGTGGTAGCAATTGGTTTTGGGGAGTTTTGTTTTTCATTCTTTCTTCAGTGACGGTTCTCTAGATCAGAAATGAAATGGGAATTATCTCCCTGAACTTGTCTGTCACATTTAATCTGCAGTTTCTTGCTGGCTATCTTTGCCTCTTATCTCTTTGCTCCCAGTCACACTTCTCTCTCACAATTTATTTTTGATAAAATGTTTTAAGCAGGTGAATGCTTTTCAACAGAATGCGAACAGTAGCAGGAAAAAGAAAATGCTTCTGAGGAAACACAAATTTATGGTGTGGATTTCTTTCCATCTTTCCTAGTTTTGTAGAATTAAAATAACTGATAACAATACTTTGCAGTAAAGTCACATTGCATGATTAAAAACTAAACACAGACCACTTAAGAAATATTTTTAGCTGTATTTCTCCTTCAAATATACTTAGGAGTGTAATTAATGTCAATATTTGGTTAAAAACTGTTTTAAATGGGATAAAAATTATCCGAATACCTCTTATAAGACATGCAAGCTTTGTCAAATGATCTTTAAAGTTTATTTGGGGCCTTTTTATTACACTCTTAAAAGTGTAATCTCCCCCCCTCCCCTTTTATTTTTAGCGCCTATGTGAAAAGTGCTAACCCTAGGTCAGAGGCTGGTTTTGCAGCATCCCTTAAGCAGCCAAAGCCAATCTGTTTTGAGGAGACTTTTCTAAGATACTTAATCTGGTTAATTGACAAATTATGTCTGGGAAATTCCACAGCGTGAGCCATAGTGCTGAATGTGATGGTATCCTGACAGTGAAACTGCAAATAGGTTTGGCAGTGCAATGGTAGATAGAAAGAAACACTCCGGGACAAGCATCATACTACATTTTAATTGTTTAAGTAGAAAACCTGAGAAAAAGCAGTCTAAAATACTGACAGGTGAGGCAAGTATGTTCTTGCAGTTCTGGGAGCTTGTATGTTGTAGCACGTACTTGCTTTGTGATGATCTCCTATAGTGTGGACCAGGAATGCCAGAGTAGCACATACATGTTTCTTCTGGATGTCCAGAGTTTGACGTAAGTTGAAAGGCATCGTGTAATCAGTCACTTCGGTGATGACATCATTTCCTTCTTTATTTGTACAAATAGTCCAGAGTTATGGACAGAATAGTGTAATGAGAATGGAAAAGGTATAAAGACAAAAATGAGTTTAGTTCTGAACTTTAGGCAATCCTTAATTTCAATATTTGGGGAAAGAAAAACTTCAGACCCAAATTAATACGTTCTATGTGTACGTGTGTAAAATCTGACCAGGTGAGAAACCTGTGTTTAAGAAAAATCTAAACCCATTTAAAAGAAATTCACTCCAGACTTTTGGTACTGGTAGACACAAATCGTTGGTATGCTAGGGGCACAAGCTGACATACCCAAGGTGCGCATTAGCTGGTGCTGCCATATGGCCTGTCGTGTCTTAGGGGTTAATTTAACCATCTGTCATGTCTTAACAATTTGTATTCACTTTCAGTACTTGGGTTAGGTATGTTTTCTTCTCTTTGGGACTGTAATTTTCATCACACAGTCCTGGTATATTCCCATTATCTGAGTTTTATTAGTTTTATTTATAGTAACATTTGTTATAGATTATGCTGTCCTTATCCAGTCTTGTTAGTAGAACATGCATGTATTCAGGCAAGCGTTCTGGAGATGTTTCTGCATAAATTTCTGGCAATAAAACAAAAAAGGTGAGTATCAGAACTCTAGCTATGAACGTCTGACTTCTTTCTCCTTCTTCCCGCTGTTCCCTTCTAATTCTGCACTTGGGTTTACATCAACTTTTTTACTACATAAAGTAAACCAGGTTAGTGTCTGTAAAATAGGTTTCATTACATACGAATTCAGAGAAAAAGTCCTACTATTCATATCCTCTGTCTCACATGTTGCTTTTTCAGAGTTAGTGAAGCAATGACCTGATGTACTGTATAATTTTAGTTTTTTTATTTAATAAAGGGGCAGTAGCATTTCAGGGCAAGCATCTAGGAGAAACTCGTGTCAGAAAGGGTTTTCAGCCCTGATGTGCTGTTTAAATTGGAAAGTTCTTTCAGTCATCTCAGAAGCATGCAGTATGCCAAAGCTACGAAATTGGTGTGATTCTCTTTTAGTTTCTGTGCCCGCAGTGTCTTACCTCACTGATGGGCTTAACACAATTTCACCGTTGTGTGAGGTTGGGTTTTGTTGTTGTGGTGATTTTTTTAAACTTGTAATCTAAGAAAAACTCAGTGCAAATTACGTAAGCAATGTTGTCATTATATCTGAAATTAAAAATCAATACAGCCAGTTGTGGATTTGTTAGAAAATCAAATCTCCGGAGTGCAGTGTGTCATGGTGTGTTCAGAGTCTGAGTTTGATACTTAGAGTCTCGAGTAGCCAGAGATATACTGTGGGTTGAAATACGTGGGCTTGCAACCAAGTTAAATGATATAAACACATTACTGATAAGTGGCAATATAATGGCCATTGAGCTTCATCCTCAGCTCGTATCTCATTGATGACATTTCTGTATCACAGATGTAATGAAACTGCTGAACGGGACTCTTGATGAAGGTGTTTTGTGATGGAGGATTTCTAAGTGAGGGCTGAATGGTTTATCTGATCAAATCTGGGTGGTTTTCTTCATGTTGAGATGATCACTTGGCATATTTAATGTTTCCAGTGAGCTCTTAAATCCTGGAGAGAAGGGCAGTACAGTATGCTTTTGCTAGTAGAGGCATTTAGAGAGGGTATCATGGATTTGTAAGGCTCCTTCTTAGGGCTGCAGCAAGGCAGGATGACTGGTTGTAAATGCCTTCACAAGGGGTACAAACTGTCGAGGCTTTATTAAAGCATATGCAAATGCCTGTGTATCCATTAATTTGAATAGTTTTAATGTCTTTAGTTTCTCGAGATGAGAAATGCTGCCGATATAGTGGTTTACTTTATTGACCTAAACTGTCAGATTAGCAGTGTTATTCAAATGTCTGTGGTATTTATGTCAATGACAGCCCGCACAAGCTCTGAAGAGCAATTAGGGATTATTTTGTGTATTTCTGTCATGTTACACTTGTCTGATTACAGTATTTTTCTTCTGTGGAAAGTGAGACCTTGTCAGAAAAGAACATTTTCCTAGGGAACAACTACTTCCCTATACTACTGAGGAACACATCAGAATAATTGGGAAACCTTCAGCTACTAGGGTTTGGGTTTTTAAGTGTAAAGGGTGGAGGTTGTCTTTTTGATCCAATTAGGTAGGACTGCACTTTTCCTGGGTTCTTTTTGTTGCCCCTCTTGAATGTGGGAGGAGAGCGACAGTCGTAGGAATGAGGTATCTTCATCTGGTAAAACTTCTGGCTGGCTCATCGTTGCCCTGTTCTGATTCATGTGGCTGGGGGCTCACAGCACACCCCTGCTGCAGCCTGACCACAGGCTACTTTTACAAGCTCCCCAGAGATGCAGAAGAAGGGACGTTCCAGTTTCCATCAGGTTTCAGATTTGGGGACTTCACAGGACAGAGAAGACTTTCTTTTCTGTATGCTTTGTTCTTAGAGTTGATCAGTTTCTGTCTAAAAAAAAAAAAGACATGAATGTACCCTATATTTATTTTTTTGTTACTTGTCTGCTTCACTTTTGATGCCTCTTGCAGCTATTTTAGAGGCTTTTAGTCTTCTCCATACTTTCTACTGTGATGCATTTCTGGAATTGCAATTGAATAATTTCTCAGTCTTTTGTCAAACTGAAGATTGAACTATTTGAGGAATTAATTATCAAGTGGTTTCTTCAGCACCTAAATAGTGGTTTAGCTCTTCTCAGTGATTTGGGGGTTTGCGTGTTTTTTGATCTAGAAGGGAGAAAAAAAACCCGCTTCTTCACAACTGTGGTCATAAGAGATCTGTGTCCACTCAGATGCTAAATACATCATCTGTAACTGACGGCTTGCAGAACTGGAAGTTTAATGCTGAGTTGTCTCTGAACTTGCGGGTAGACCTGCCTTTTAACGGGCTTGATGCCTTGCACTTCCCCGAGGGAAAACAGCGTTGCTCTTAGGGGCGGGTTGGTCAGGGAGGGGGGATGAGTCCGTTCTCAGAATAAGAAGGAGAGCTGTGTGTGACCTCGATGCACATCACTCCTTTGGCTTCAAGCAGCCCAGGGGTTGTCAGTGAGGTGAAGGGATGGCAGCTGGTTGCGAACAGGGTTTGGACAAGCGTGGCCTGGGGTGAGCCATGCGTTCATGATGCCACTAGGTTTAGGGAACCCGCTTCTGAGGGCGATGAGCCTCCTTGAATGCAAGAGTGCTAATGGGCCTTGGTAGTCCGATGTTTTATTGCTTCCTGGTAGTATATTGGTTGCTGCTCTTCCGCCCTGACCTTGTTGCTTTTCTGACCTCTGTGAACTTTAGACTGTATTAATGCAAGGTTTTCTGAAGCAGATGATACAGATCAGCTTGCAGCTTCAGGTAGGATGTAGCTGTTGGCTGCTGATCCAAGAGGCAGGCAGGAGGCATGTTCTACCTCTCTTTCTCAGTGGCATCCGTTCTTTGAGGTCACGCTCTTTGTTTTCGTCAGTTACATTAATCGTCTTTCCAGTGTCTTCCAAAGTAGCAGCAGAATATGGTGGAGGGACTGAGTCTGTAGGTACAGCAGGGGACAGTTGTCTGAAAGCCATAGCACTTCCCCCCCTCGCCCCCCCGTTTTGTTGTTTTGTAAATAAGTCTACAAGTCTTTTGTCAACTTCAGGTGTAATTGTGTGTTAGTTTTTCTGAAGGTTATCTGTGCGAGCTTTACTGGATATGATACAGCATTGGCAACAAAGATAACTTGGTATAATAGCTATTGGTGAGTTGACTTCAATATTTAAATAAAACATGCAATAAAACCTGCTGCTCCTAAGTGAGACTTGAATAAATTCATACATGTAAGGATTTTAATGGAAGAGATATTTTAATCAAAAACAGAACATGCTATTCCAGTCTTTGAAATACCAGCTTAATATAAACATTAAAAATAATGATGGGGTTCCATCTTTTAAGAAGTTTTCTGATTTTTTAAATGAGGCTTAAGAAATTTAAAGGGTGCTAGTATTTTGTGTATAAATATTGGTATCTGCTAATGTGGGAATAGTGTACTGTTGAAATCTGTAGAAAAGTATCAGTTTTGCTTGAAACAAAAGGTGTTTGAGACGTGCTTCAAAAAGTACATGCATGTTCTGACAGCCTGAATTTCTGAGATTTGAGAGTATTTATGTTTTTAAAATGAAAATATTTTAATTATCTGTTGAAACTTTGTTTTCTTGAAATGTTAGAGGAATAGTGGCAGTCAACTCCCTGAGAGTGTTAACTCTCAAACCTTTCTTTGGGGTATTTACCCATAATGTTGTTGTTCAGGTGGTTTGAAGTTGTTTTTGGATTGCCACTTAGATGTTTTTGGGCAAGTTATGTTGATTTTCTTCTACTGTTTGTCGAGTCTTCTTTGCTTGAACCGTAAAGTGTTTTCGTTAGAAAGTTTCTCTGTTTATACATATGCTTACTGTTTAGTACAGTAGTGTTACAGTCTTAATAACTGAGGTTTATGTGCATACTGCACGTGTAAATATTAGCATAATAAACTAATACTAAACTTCCATTTAGTATTAGTACTTGCAGATTCACAACTATCGGTAGAGTATGAAGCGAGGTTGAATTAAGCCCACCTCATCTGAAGAGCAGCGTAGCTGTTTGAGAACATGTTAATATTTGGGTTATACAGCCACTAAATTCAATGGGAAAAATCTTTCCGTGCACTGGAAGCAGGATTAAGAAGAAAATCTGTTGTTTGAAAGAGCGTTATTAATTTGTAAATGGACAAAAGAATTGTAGGACTTAGTAGTACTGTAGTACTTGCAGAAGGGAGTATAATTCTTTATTCTGTAGCAAGTCTGGTTTGTTGAATCTCTGAAGTGTTGCCCTCAATTTTTCTGTATATTTTTTCTGTGAATACAGCTTAAACGAAGTACACAGTGAAATTTGGATGCAACTGGATGTGTTTTAGGCCACTCTGAACGATACTAGACTTTGGTGGAGCCATTCAGCTGTTCCGAGAATCAGTCGCAAAGATGTGGGGTTAAAGAGCATTTTGAAAATGCAGACCATGAGGAATTTAATTCTGTAATAGTAATATCAACTTCCTGCATAATTGCAGTAGTTATAGATAAAATATGTCTTTGGGATTTTTGGCAGACTTTCTAGTAAGGGGAACAACAGAATTACTTTCAGCAGTTTGCTAATGGCAAGTCAGTCTGAAAAATGTTTGAAGGGAAAAATATGCAAATAGGGTATTCCACTGAAAACATGCGCATACGTTGAAAAACTCAGAAGAAAATGCGTCTATGGCACAAGCTGATTAGAAAGAGAGAGATGGAATAAATTACTCTTTTCCTCCAGGCAATTTGTATTAAAGTTTAAGTAACATTGTGTCTGTGTATCTTTCTCATTTCTATCCTACATTGCTGTCGCACATTATTTTACATCTGTGCTTTGTGTTTGGAAAACATTTAGTGTTTGTTTATGCAACAAAACCACAGCTGACACAATGAGTGGGGTAGAGATTTTCGGCAGGAATGGCTAGGCTGATGGTCTGAGCAGTACATGCTAAGCTAGTAGAACATCGCCCACATCCAGGATTTTAACCTCACAGGAGAATCAGCAAGGGGTGTAATAGTTGTATCTTTGATTGCTTTTTCTAAACACTTAAATAGCGTGTTACAACTTTGTGGTATAGACTTGGCCTTTGTCAAGTGCTGCTTGTGTATTTGCTTGCTTCTTGCCTTCAAAATGTGTCATGTTTGTATGGCTTCTGCATGACTCTCCTTGGGAATCTTGCTAACAGACCACAGAACTGAAGTACATAAGTGACAAAAGTAATCACAGCTGGAAATATAAGTCTCTTTTTTTAAATACCATGATAGAAAATAATTTGTAAGAAGATAATGTTTTAATGTCATAGAATCATAGAATGGTTTGGGTTGGAAGGGACCTTAAAGATCATCTGGTTCCAACCCCCCTGCCATCAGCAGGGACACCTTCCACCAGACCAGGTTGCTCAGAGCTCCATCCCACCTGGCCTT
>Ga0181612_103809_pt1 | contig 11664 bp, 7 predicted proteins | sample HoacroProtozoa21_FD_119630 | JGI IMG/M metagenome (GOLD analysis project Ga0181612, IMG submission 119630) | Hoatzin crop microbial communities from Cojedes, Venezuel. Combined Assembly of Gp0051906, Gp0051904, Gp0051908 | reverse complement strand
TTGAATGTCTCCAGAGAAGGTATTCTCATCTCTGACCCACATTCAAGGGTTGTAGATAATCCTGCTCTGCTCCTGGACCTAATTAATGGCTAGTTGCAGAGCTGATCTTTTTATGGAGCAAGGAAAGGGACCACACAGGGTAATGCTCTCATCTAACTGTGAACCATCTGCTCCATAGCTCTTCTAAATGTTTACAAGTAGTTTTTCAAACCAGGAAAAAATATTGGGTAAGAAACAAAACAAAAGATAAGAACACACAGATACTACAGTGATCCAGATCAAAGAGGTGTAAAATGATATCTCTGTTATCACTTCATCTTCCAACAAGACAAGGAAAAACGTATGATCAGAGAATCTGATTACTAATAATGGTCTCATTTGCCAGCCTTGTGCTATGGGAAGTTTGTAATTATTTAATGCTTTGTGATTTGCCCACTGACACATGGAGTGCAAGGAAGGAAGAAGACAGGAGAGAATTTGGCTTACAGGAAGGGATTGGTTTAGACATTTGTTAAAAGCACTACCTTCATGGCTGATGACAGAGTCTGAAACAAAATCTGACCAGAATAAACTGGGAGAGCGAATTACCTAGTTACCATAGGACTAATTAATTCTGCCCCTATTTGGGTGGTCAAGACCTGCTGATGTCATTGAAGAAAGAAGTGAATATATCTGTAGGCAAAGGGAAGTGATGTCGGAGTTACAGTGGGTATTTTCTCAAGCAGACGGATGGCCACAACAAAGGAGAGCAAGCTTCTGGTGTCTTAGGCCAGAAGTTGTAAACAGTGGTTTGCTTGGATTGGTCCTAAACGAGAGGAATGTGGGCTGGTGTGCTATGGTAGGAATTTGCAAGTGTCAGGAAAAAATTGGGAAACACAGCTACTGAAACTATAACTTTCGGATAACTTTGAGCAGTATCTCTATGGTAGTGGCATAAAGAGGATAATAAGCAAACGAGTTAGACTTCAAAGACAAAAGTGTATCTGAAGCCAGGCAGTTGTCTTTCACCTGGAGCCGCTCCTCCATCCCAAACATTGAGATATGTAAATGTGGAAGATGTACATTTTGTGCTGTTCGAGGCATGGTAATGATTTTATTTCCAAGTTTGTGCCAAGGATCAATAACTACACGGGAGAGGCCTTGTTTTTTGGAGTTAGACAGATTCGTAGAGTGGTCATGAAGAGCTCATATGGAACCAGTGGAGCTTCTGACTTCTGGGTCTCAGTGAATGATTGACTTTGAAGTTGGTGTACAGATCCATAATGCTGAAAACACAGCTAATGATAGAGGGCAGGGAGACGTTAACTTTGAAAAAAGGAGTGGGCCTTTTCTTTTTCTTTATTTCTTGTGTGGTATGGTGCAGTTGCTTTATCCCTGTGGCTTCCGTACAGCATTCCCACCATACTGCAAATGTTCCTAATTGTTTTTTGGAAAGGTAAGTAGTAATTTGGTTTCAGGGCTAAATCAAACCTAATCTTTTCCTGAGTAAAGAACTACAGATATTATATACAGTAACTTTCATGTACATTTGTGGACTATTATCTCTCAAAGATTGAGAAGAAAAGGCAAATTCTTCTTGATTCGTTTCTGAGTAGTATGGGGGTGAACATTTTTAGCCCCTTCAAGAAAAAAATATAATGCCATGTAAGCCTAGATTAGATATTGGTCTCATCTGTCAGCTGCACAGAATATGGCTTGAAAGCATGTTTCCAGGCATGTGTATAGCAAGAGAGCAAATGAACAAGACTGCAGGCAATAAAGCTAAGACCACAAACAGCGTAAACTACAAGCTTACCAATGGTTTTCATGCAACAGCTGGATCATTCTCACCTTCTTGTATTTTCCTGCCACTTGATAAATCTCCAGCTGAATCGCTGGAAACAAGCAGAGAAAAGGAGATCCTTTCATCTTTCTTCTTGACTTAAGCTTTAGGGACGTTTCTGTTTTGCTAATTAGTCTCACAGGATGCTATCATCTATGAGAAAATGTAGTAGCATTTCTAATTGCATAAATGTTTTCCTGATATGTCAAGATGGAAAAATACCAGAATCCAACTTCTGGATTTTCATACATCAAAACTGTTACATCTTTGGAGGAAAGACGGACCCAAGCCAGGAATCCAAGCTCAAACCCTTGCCAAATGCTTCAACCCTAACAGCAGACAAACCTGGAGTCTGGACCCAATTGCCAACCTGCCCTCTGTATGCGTGGCCGTCTCAAAGGCCTGACAAACGGCACCATGGCCACAGAGTGTCAAAGCAAAACCACGCTGGGCAAGGGTGGTCATGCCATGCATGGACAGCCATTGATGGCAGGATCTTCTACACAGTGCTGCCTTTGGGGGTGAAGTCCCAACTGCCTGGGAGCGACTAGTAGTGACTAGGACTGATTCTGCATTTCCTCCAGACCTGGTCCCATTCTAGTCTCAAAAATGCAAATGTTGGGTCCATATTGCCAGTGTGAGCTACTGAAGGCAGGTCTTTTGTTTCAGGAGCATTTAACTCTGAGACAATCTTGTAGCAAGATACTGCCAGGACTCGAAGGACATTTGCACATAACCAGTGGTTTTGTGCCTCTTGGGTTTCAGTTGTACTGGGAGAAATGATGGGCTCATAAGGAAAGGACTTTTCTGAATAACCTGTGCCCTAGAGAGTGTCCTGAAAAAGTGAGTGACAGAGCAAGCTAGCTGGTCAGCCATCGAACTCTCCTTACTGCTCTTCTGAGCTGAAACTGTGCTGTGACCGCATGTAAACCAGAGCAGCAGCAGAGCAGAGCACAGTGCTGCGGCGAGGAGGGAGACAGAAGAGGGGGACTCAGATGATGCTAAGGCAGAGGAGGATGCCCATATGCGAGAGGGGGATCTCTGTATGCCAGATCCATCCTATCTAACTCCCCAGGAGCTTTTGAAAAGCTTCAGGCTCAGGAGCATTTAAATTACTTCTGCCTTGTCAGACTATTTTGAAACTCATTTCTAAGATTATATATTAGCAATCACTTATTTTAGCAAAATGCATGACTCCAGTAGAATTGTTTGAGCTGTGAAACTTCTGAAATAAATCTAAAAAATGAAACAACATATGGAATCGAGCACTACTCAAACTGAGAGAAAAAACCAACACTTGTTGAAAATTATGAGAGAAGTAAACTTTTTCTCCATTTATTGCCTTGAAGCACAAGACCAGAATCAAGCTTTACAAATGTATAATACACCTTACAAATAAATTACAAAGGCAAAAATCAAATGCCAGACCTGGGCATGGCTGATTTCAGTGTGAAGAAAACCTGTACTTTACTGCAGACTCACCTTTTTCTAACAGAAATAAACAGTCTGTCTTTCATATTTTGTTTTCTGTCACCTTTGTAACAGAGTTATCAAGGCTTCACAGGAAAGATGAAATTGATAGAAACATTTCTGTCTAGTCATCCTGTCCAAAGCCCCAAGGGAAAAAAAACAAGAACTGGCAGAGAAAACAATTGATCTGCAACCTGGTGTTGTTACTTAGGAAAAAGCGATTGCCTTTGAGATGAAGGACAAGCGCATGAAATGAAATGCTGTGATTTAATGTCTCATACCAGAACAGCAAGACCCTTGCTAAGTACAGATAATACTACAAATCTCAAATAATGCTCCATCTTCTTTTTCATGTTCTTATTTCCTCCTTCAGATTAGTTAACTTTTACATGAGAATCAAGGGGTTTCCCTCTAATCCTTTTTCCCCATAAGTTTAAAAGCTCATGTTGCCTTTCACAATTGTTTGGAGTGTGTTTCTGCTCTTCTCAGAGGCAGGGCAATCCCACTATTGTGACCACAGGGAAGTTTATGATCAGACAAGGTGCACCACAAAAGCATGTTTGTAGACCACAGCAATAACGAGATTTATTAAAGACTTGCTTGCATGATTTTTTTCATGGGACTGTGATTGTCTACAGCAGCCAGAAACAGGAGGCAATATTTGCATAACCATGCTCGAAACAGTGTATGCGCAGCGGAGAATGGTATGCTCAGAATATTCATGACAACATTCAGATTCAAACAGCAGGGTTTTTCTCAGTATTGCAATGCTGTGACTGTGTGTTCAGTAGTTGGAGCCAGTTTCACACAGATCTTTTGCCTTCAGTTAGGTCACCCAACCTGTGTGACCTGCTAAACACCAGGAATTCACTGCCTCTATTGTACTGGATGTTTATTTTCATGTTTTTATATAATTACTTTGTATTAATAACTACATATCTATGTCATCAAATCTGGCTGCTGATCTAGATCTGGCTGGGAATTCACACATAGTAGTTGGGATGGTGCGGAAAAATAGCAACAACTTCAGTCAACATGACCTCTGCACTTCTGAAGTCACCTTCTTCCAGGCACTTGCTGTATTCAAAGTTCCCAACTTTCTTCTGAAACAAGGTGTGACTTTTTGGAGAAGTAATAGTAGACTGTAGTTAAATGAACATTTCCTTTAATTGTTTTTTATAGCCACATATTAAATTTTGAAGGTTTGAATTTCAGCTTCTGAAAGAAGGTGTGGAAACTCAGTAGGTATGTAACTGGACTTCAGTGTTTTGCCTAATTTTACTGTGAATGCAGTTCACAATATAACCTCTATATACCCCAGTAGGAGAAAATATTATCCTTATAAAAAATGCCACATGACAAATTAATATTTTTTTGGCTTAGCATTCAACGGAGCCGATGGCAGTAACATTGCTCCTGGTGCTTCTTTTCCTCTGGATTTCAAAATGCTTCACTGCGGAAGTTGGTGTTATTTTAGAGCTGAGGAAACTGAGGTGCAGAGAAGGAAGTGACCTGGCTAAATCTAGAACTCTTGCTTTTTAGCTAACCTTTGTTAACCAGACTCTATTTTTTTATATTTTCCTCACTCACAAATCTTTTACCTGTAAAGGGAGAACAGTGTTAGGAACAGCATAAAATTCTAACACAAGGCAGATTACTGTGGCCTGGTTTTAGTTTCATTAAATTATTTTGGAAATATAAAAATACATCTAAATGGGGCTTAAATTTAAGTGAACCAAACAAAAACAACTTGCACATCACATATTGTATTATTGGTCTGCAAGACTAGATTTAACTTTCATGTACCCTCAGGTTTCAGTGCTGGTGAGTCAGATTATCTAAACAGATTTTTGCCCGCAGCACTCATGTTTGCAAAGCGGCTCTGACCAGACCTGACCAAAAAAATTATTCTTATCAAATTTCTCTAAGTGAAGAATTATAACTTCGATAGCCTCAGCTCTAATTCCTAGAAAAGGCTGTTACTATCGGGAAACCTGCACTCATTTGGAGTACATTACTGAATAGGGTTTGTCAAGAGGCCAAGCGCTTGGGGAGCAGCTCCTGTGATACGAAGGCTGTGATCTGAGATAAAGCACCAGAGCTCAGCAGAGCAGGCTCCTGAGCATGGCTCGCTCCTCTCTGCCAGGGACTTCTGCAAAGGGCACTTCAATAGGGCAGGAGCTGCCAGGGGACGAACCGTGTGTCAGATTCTCCTTGGTCACAACCAGGTTTTGAAGGCTTGTTGCTTTGTTCCAGCAGGAAAGGCTGAGAGGATCTCCTTTGCCTGGTTGAGAGAAAGAAAAGGAAGAGAAGATACATCCGCAGTAGGATCAGAAAGCAGCCTGTATTCTTTTAAAAGGATTAATATTTTTCAGATATATTGAATGACTGCTCAGAGCTCCATCTGAAATCACAGGACAAGCATTTTACAGCCCTTCCGTTGCCTTTGCAGCTGCATGCGCTGCTTGTTTGACCTCTCCAGCTGACAAAAGCTTGGCACTTTTATCAGAAGTAAGTCTCAGTCCTGCCATTCTCCATATTGAGGAATATCTGAGCAACAGGTTACAAAAAAGCCCACCTTTTCAATTCACTTTTAAGGTTGCCTTGTTCCTTTCGGAGAGATTGAAGTCGGTGATGCAAACTCAGGAAATTGATGATCAAAGTCCTGACCCTGCTTCTCTTGAGCTGGCAATAGTCACAGAACACAGGAGCGCGGTCAGCGCCTTAGCCATCACTGCACTGGGGATTGATTAGCTGAATCAGCTTGGCAAGATCATGATTGTAATCTGAAGAGACCTGAGGGCTGTGTCATGAGATGAGGCAGAGCTGCAATGACACTGCCGCTGCGGTTTAAAGAGTCCCTATTCTCTGGGATTTGGAGATTGAGACAGTGGAAGCGGAGGTGAGGTCAAGTCCCTGTAGCACAGAGATGTGCAGAGATGTGCAGGCTGTGCCGGTACCTCCAGAGCAGGGCTCTCTCCTCCACCGAGGGAGGATGAGACAGCACGCTCTGAGGATAACCATGCCTGGGCAGAAGCATAGGCAATGCGTAACAGAAGCATAGCAATATGTAGAAATCTGTGAATTAGAGAGGATGGGATGTAAAAAGAACAACAGCGCTTGCAAACATATTGGCCATTTATTTCAGGCAGAAATCTCAGTGTTCAACCGCAGAGCAAAGGTGAGTGAATTGCCATCCAGAAGACCTTTTACTTTAGCAAAGTATGTGTGGCTTGTTTGGAGGGTGTGATGCATGCTGTTCAGAAAAGGGCTGCAAGCATGTGTGTTAGGGGCAGCTGAACAAAGCCTCAGGTGCAGCAAGGGAAGGGTTTCACCAGCAGCTCCCCTGCCCGTGTCGCCCGGCTGAGGCCAGCTTTCTGTCGGGAGCCTGGCATTAGAGGGCAAAGGCAGTTCTGCCTCAATGAAGTGCTTTGCAAAGAAGGTTTCAACTGCTGGGCAGCACTGAAGTCTTGCTAACAGGTCTGCTGAATCTTTGGATGTCAACCTGATATTAAAGAGAATCAGTTACTGACAAACATCTGGGTTTGAAGGTTTAGTTCACTTTCATGAGAAGTTGCTATTTCCAGATGTTTAGCAATTGTATAGCAAACAAATATGTAGGCTTCGAGGTTTCTCTTCAAGTCTAGCAAGCAAGTGCCTTTTCATGATATTTTATTCTTCCTTTTCCCATGAACGTCAGCACAAATCTGAGAGGATAGTCATGTGAAAGTTAAAAGTAAAATATCAGAGTAGGAAGAAAAATGCTGTTCAAACATTTCAGAATCTAATGCAATAGCAAGCATTAACGTAGTATGATCTCCTTTTCGTAACAGGAACAGAGACATCTGAACTGAATTTTAATTTCTCAGTTTTTCCTGAGTTTTCCAATGTTTGTAATTCTACATATGGCCGTTTCTTGTCATTGGCCTTTCAAAAATCACACAGCGTTGTTGACATCACTTTGGATCTCAGGCTTTGAGGTGCAGGAGCCTGCCAGCTCCCTTTGGCTGCTGCAGAATTTGAAAGTGGGCATCGATGCTACCTGGGAGGGATTCATCTGGGTGACATTATTACAACATGGTTTCCCTATGCCTTTACATAGCGTTTTATACATTAAAGAGCATTTTGGAAAAACGGATGGAAAGGTGTTTTGAAACATCACAATTTCTGACTACGGAGCTGTAAGCTTCCTGAACGTTTGTGCCAGAGGTAATTATATCTTGGCTATACCTGGAAATGTTTGAAACCCTAAGTTCACTAGTGCAAATACTCATGAAAATGAAAGTCATTTTTACATATCCATTTGGAATTAAATTTTAGTTATTTAAATGAGTTATCTAAGAAAAGAAAAAAGAAAAAAAATTCATCATGTTAGTTGAGGCCCTGATTCAGACCCTCAGACATCTGTAAAGGAAATTCTAGTGTTCGGAGATAGAAAGTAGGTCCTCTTTTTATTTTCTTGTAAAAAACTTATGTGCTTTCAACATCACTCTGTTGAGTACTAAAGGAGCTGATACGACTAAACAGGACTGAATGTCACACTTTTACATGACTGAAGTTAGATGAATGTCTGAAGTATTTAATCTGTGACAAATTAAATCTGAACTACACACACATAATTTAATGAATTTTCATGTTCTGCCTTACGAACCTAGACTGAATTCTAGTCTAGCCTTTCTGTTTTAGTCTTGATGTAATGCTCAGTACTATAAATCAGTTGCTTTAAAGAAAATATGCTCTGCTCATGTTGGAACTGAAAATTTCTCTGGATCTCTGTTTTCTTGGAGAATTCTCATTTAAATTTTGGATTTCCACTTGAACTTTCCGATTTTCATTTGTAGTAATGAAAACATTTTGTTTATGAACATTTTTTAAATTTGTCAAATAATAATTTTTTTATGCCAATAACCAGTAGAACAGATGTCTCTCCCGTTCACCTCTATCCTCTTTTCAATCAAAGAAAAAGTCATAAAATCTTGCCATTCAATATGCAGAGGAGGTAACTTGTGCCTTCAAAAGATTCAATGGTAGAAACAAAGTACATGGGTTTATTTCCTGTAGCTTGAAAGTAATAGTGTCATTCAAAATCAGAATTAGAAGAGCAGAAATAATGACCTTGTTTTCTAGTTATGGTTGACTAGGTTTTTGAGCGGCATTCATCTCAGGAAACTAAAATTTGGTTCCTGTTACAAGCAATAATGCTAAGAATATACTTCATTTTAACACCTTGAATATAGAGACTTTTTGTATTTTATTTACCATCTGCTCAGGAAGAATAGCATAGGACTGCATTAAATAGTCACATAAAATGCACTCAAAGGTATCTTGCCAACTGAGATACTTGTCCTATGAGTTGCTTTCCAGGTAGTCATTTTATTTCTGTAATAGCCAGGAATCTGGCGGAATGACGGAAAGGAAGCATTTGCAATCAAACTGTTGGCTGCATTAGCAAACAACTGCTTTAATAATTTGTTTATCTAGCCTCCCTGGCCTCCTGTCTCATCCAGAGAGTCTCCAAGGAAATGACTGAAAGTAAGCAGGAAGCTAGAAACCATTGAACTGAAAGCCCTGGGGTCAGGGCCTGGCTTAAATCACAAGAGTCTCTGAACAGCGGGGTTGGCTCTGACTCCCTGGCCAGGACTATCGTTACCGTGCTTGGCAAATCTAATTGGAAACTGAGATATAGACTGTAAAACTTTGTCTGCAATGCTCCTCAGAAGAACAGAAGACGGTAGTATCAAACGTATGTCTTCTATTTTCAACGTTTTCACAGAGGACACCTGCTAAAATGGTGAAGCTTTCCGCCTGCCTTTTTCTAGTGATGCTTTTCTGCCGGCTTTGTCAGACGAAAGGACAAAGGGAGCTGTTTGAGCAACAGCCTTGCTAAAGCACATGGCAGTTTTTTTCAGTTCAGCCTGTTCCTAGCCAGGTCTGGTATGGCCTCTTCGACCATTCAGTCGTCTCCCAGAGGAAAGGACCTTGCTCTCACCAGACAAGAACCCCAATATGGCTAAGAAAACAAAGGCGTGATTTGCAGTGTCACTAGTGTTGGTTCATGACACTTTGCAGCAGATAGGGAGGACAAATTGAATGTGATCACACTTGGGTGAAAATCGAAACTGCACTGTTCCCAGGTACTTTCTCTAGCCATCCTTGAATTTCTGATAAGCAAGGACCAGAATCTGAATAAAACTGCAAAGCCAGCTGTGATGTCCAGACTGTGTTATTAGATTTTATACATGCAGTTAGTGATGTTGGAAGCTTGTAGACAGCAATCAATGTATTTTCCACAATGTATTATTTTGAAAATGGAGGGAATCATTATAGTATTTAAATTATTTCTAGGCAAAATATTATATAAATAATGGAAAGCAAACATATGGAGACTGTGTTAGCATTTTGGAATTTTTTCTCTTCTAGGATAAAAATTACATCTTGGGTGTCTGTAATTTAATTTTATTGTGAATATGTTACAGTTAGAATCAGTGGTTTTCACATGATCATTATCACGTGAAATCTAGGAAAGACTGAAAAATATTAAGAAAGGAGGGAGAATGAATAAATGATAAACACTTCCCCGCAACTGTCATTTATTCTCTCCAGGGAACCAAGGCCAGATATGCCCCAGACAAGTGGTGATGACATAAATGAAGTTTATTTGGGAGCTAATTGTGTTAGGAAGGACAGACTTACACAAAATATTCACTGGAGAAGGAAAGATCTTTGCATGAATGAACTGGTTCCAAATGCTTGGTGTCCTGTATGACTAAGCAACGGGTGACACTCAGAGAGAAAAGTGATAAATGACACAGAATTATGAAATTCTAAGTAATGATACCCAACATTAAACTTTTTTTTGAACATAGTATTTCCAGCCTTTGGTCATTTAAACAGAGAGGAAGAACACTTCTTTTGGGAGGAAGAACGGGGTGTAGTTTAAAACCATCACTCAAGGTCACAGTTGCAATATAACGCAGACAGATGAATGAGGAAAAAATGTCAAATATTTCCCAAGCACCAATTTTGCTTCTTTTGGGGAGATAAGGGGAAAAAGAGTTTACTCGTCGTTAGGCATTCCTTGTGGGTAGTCTGGAAAATACATGTATATGGAGTGTGTGCATACTACCTTGCTCTTACTCAACCAACCTAATGGAAGTTTTGGTAGCATTTAGCTATCCACTGGTTTAAAAGGGTGAATAATATTTCCTTATGATCTGAATTAAAGAGGTGCACGGGGGTGGGAAGATGCCATGCAGTGACAGGAGCATATTGAGGACTGAAGAGAAGCAGGATTAAACTAAACTGTATGAAGTCAGGAATACAGCCAGGAATTTTGGATGGAGCACTAGCTTATGGTGATGAGGCACAGTAGTCGAATACATGATTCCTCACAACAAATCATTTATATAGTAACCGACTAAGAGTAAACAAAGCCCTGAATATACTCAGTATAGCCAGTGCACACCCTGGTTCTGAGGGCATACATTGAAACATTAATCCTGTGGATGAATTTGTTTAAGCTTTACTTTCACCCATGCTGAGATTTCAGTATCACAGAGCCCTGACTAACTCTACCATAGCTTGTTTAGACTTGTCCACGGCAGAAAGTTCAAGATCCTGAGCCTTGTGCAAGATCCTGAAAGAAGTAGATGTGGTTATATTCCGTGCTGTCATGTATAGCCTAAGCTGTCATTAGCCAGCAAAGATTACTGCTTTTTCAATAAAGCTGATACACTGAACACTTGTAGTTGTGATGAGCTGGGCTAAGCTATTCCTTTTCCTGAAACAGTGGCACTGGGTGACCATTTGGGCAATTTTGATTTTCTAGGTCATTCCTCCTTAGACAATATTATTGCCCACAGGCTCTGTGCCACCAAAGAGCATTTTCCCTTCAACTGTACATGTTTTTTTATATATTTTTATTTCTGTTCATCTTTATAAGATTTAAAGAATTTCCACTTATAACTTCATGGAATGGCCTTACAGTATGAGAAAACCTGGAGTCCTGTCCTCTAAATAGTAGAATTCCTGTAAGCCAAATCTTCTGCTGCCAGTACTTTCTGGAAATACTGCGTAATGCTCTACTGACTCACGTCATTTTAGACGGAAAAGACCTACTGGTAGTCTTGCTTACGCCTCCAGGGCAGAAGAGTTTCTGTGCAATGTGCCATCGTAAATGTCAAAGGGAACGCTAATATTAGCCAGTTTGTCTCATATTGTGACAAACTGGATGTTGCGTTAATTTGGCAGAAAATAAACCCCCTTGCATTCTAACTCTCTTCACCAGAATGAGAGGCTAGGTGTGGCTAGGTTCAAATTCTGAGTGATGTCCAATTTGCCACTACCAGTCCAGTCGCATTTAATATGTATAT
>Ga0181612_116930_pt1 | contig 11665 bp, 4 predicted proteins | sample HoacroProtozoa21_FD_119630 | JGI IMG/M metagenome (GOLD analysis project Ga0181612, IMG submission 119630) | Hoatzin crop microbial communities from Cojedes, Venezuel. Combined Assembly of Gp0051906, Gp0051904, Gp0051908 | reverse complement strand
CTTCTCTGGAGATATTCAAGACCCGCCTGGACAAGATCCTGTGCAGCCTGCTGTAGGTGACCCTGCTTCGGCAGGGGGGTTGGACTAGATGACCCACAGAGGTCCCTTCCAACCCCTACTATTCTGTGATTCTGTGATTCTTCCACACTGTTGAGATGCTTTGCTTCTGTTGTGAAGGAAAAGGACAGAGAGACCTTCAGCTAGGGACAGTTCTGAGAAAAGAAATGACCCTTTTCTGTTGGTGATGTTTGTACTCCAGAAGTTCAAAACAGGTTTCCCACTCTCTAATTTCAGATTGTCTGCTCTTGTGAGTTGTCAGAGGTAAGAGCTCTGTGACAGAAAAAGGGAGGAGGAGAGGTTTTTTTTCCTCATTAGAGGTGGGGATATTTGTTGCTCAGTCTCGTCTTTACATTTGGTCTCTGTTCCCTGACGTGATACAGCTCTGAATCATTGTTTTTCCATCATAGACACTGCCACTCATCTGTCCCTTGCTCCCACAGATAGCACTGAGATTTCACACATAACAGTTCTTGCTTTCATTTTTGTCACATCCTTATAGCTGATGTGAAGCGCTCTGATTTTCATCTTGTAATCTGATTCCTTCTCTCTTTTTGCATTAGTCACTCTTTATTGTCTGGCTCCATCATCTTGCAAAAACCTGTCTTGTAGGGACATTGGCTCTTCTATTGCTGCTTCTCACAATTTCAGAGCCCTTCTTTGAGCCAGCCATTGCGACTTGATTTCTTCACAATCTACCAGACACATCCTCATTTCAGGTAGCCAGCTCTCCTCTTTGCTGAAAGCCCGTAGTCTTTATTTCTGAGGGAAATAGCCAAGCACTGCTTTGTGCCATTGTTCTTATTCCTTGACAACGTTGCCGCGTAGCCTGAAAAACCTATTCTTTTTCCTGGAACCCAGCTTGACAGAAAAGAACTGATTACTGTCACACATTGACTTACTTCAGAGCTGTCATTGGGAGTGTATTTTTCCCTCAGCTTTTAGATACGAATTGGCAACAGGAAGAGAATACTGTGGCATTTTAGTTAGCTCAGTCTGTCTTTTACGTGTCAGCCTAGGACACTGTTCCCATACTGGATAACAGAAAGCCACAGCCAGAGAATACAATATTCTTGTATTCTAAGGATACAGCCTGTTCCAGTTGTTTGCCTTAAGGTTTTGTTGGTTTAGGATTTTGTAATAATCCAAGGGGCTACTTAAACATAATTAATCAGCCCTTCTTTTGGGAAGATAGGCAGAATGAACTGCTGCAGAGTTGTTAGTTTGAGCTGACAGAAACTTGAAACAATAAGACCAAACAGAGCTGACTGTCACGTGAGAAAATATGTCAATCATTCCTGAAGAGGGAGAGGAAACCAAACTGAAGTTTTGATTTGACTCCAGACGTTCTTGGATGTATTCAGAACCCATGGACAACCTGTTCTAGCTGACCCTGCTGAGCAGGGGGGTTGCACTAGGTGATCTCAAAAGGTCCCTCTCAACCTGAGCGATTCTGTGCTTTGTATGATGCTGTGCTTCTGCGGCTTTGAAGTTTTGTTCACTTGCAGTTGTCCTTGAAAACTGTGCTTATGCATGACTTGGTTTGTCCCAAGAAATCTATCCAGTCTATACGGATTCTGTAACCGGATGATATTTTCAGGAACAGATAATGCTGTAGGGAACTGGGGAAAACAGGGTTTTGCTTTTCACTTTCCTTTGCTTTTCCTATGAGCTGCTTTTTACAAAACTCCCCTAGTTAGAAATACAGAGGTGGAAAGCTTAGCATGCAGTGTATGTTTACAAAAGCAGGATCAAAAAAGGTCTCAACATCTTGGCATTTTCTGGACAGAGGAATCATATTTTCAGAATAAATGTGATACTGTCACATCCCCAACACAGGGACCATCTCTCTTACATAATAAAAAATTTCATCTCGCTAGGACAATGAGGTCCTAATCCTAATAGAGGCTTTTGGGCACTAGTGTTAATCAAACAATATTTTTGGTGCACCTCTATTCATCCTTGTCCATGTTTGCTGTGCAGTTGGTGTGGGCACACAGGTGAGTGTCTTGATGGATGTGTAGCTATTCCGTTACAACTAAACTAACTCCCTTTCCCAATGAACGTAAAAGAGATGCTGCAGGGTTTTTGTGTAGTTATTTTGAAAAGTCTTTTTAAAATAGACATCATCTAACATGGCTTATGTTTGTCTACTAGATGTTTGTTTACTAAGATGGATATTACAGTTCGCTGTATTACTGTGCAGTTGGTTATCATACATAAGTTATTGCTTTGTGTGCTATCAAATTATTGATAAGATAGCATAATTCTTTTTATGTTGTTCAATACATTGGTTGAGTTCTGACACTGTAGATGAACATGTATCTCTTACCCAAAGAACTAAGCGCGTTTTGCTTGTAGAGTTATACTGGTTAAACTGTTCACATGGAAGATTAGTTAGCTTTAATATGTTAATATGTTATGGACAAAGAGTGTCTTGTCTGGTACTTTTGTGCAGTGTTGGTGATTTAATTACAAAATCTAGTTCTGTCAGCCCATTTTCCTTTGAGATGAGTATTTGGGCTATGACTGAAGCACCTTCAGTTAACAAACCAGTGTAGAAGTGTCATAATGTGTTGTAACAAAAAAGTAGCATGACTTATTTTAATTTACGTTAGAACAGATCTAGTTCATGAGTTTCTTGCTGGCAATGGCCAGAAGCTTAAGAGGAATATGGTCTGACAAAGATAGCTGTTGCATGCTGTCAGAAGAGAATGATCAGTGTTGTTTGTCACTTAGCTCCAGATTGCATGACATGGGTCCCCGTTTAATAAATGCAGATCATTACCATAGAACGTGGTGGTAGATGCATTTATTTTTCATCTATATACATATCTGTAACTACAAAGAGATTTTTTTTTTCTAACACAACCTCAAAATTTTTGAGTTAATATACAAGTTTAAATATTAAACCTATTCCTCTGTCTGTCTGTCTCCTAACTCCCAAACCTGCACTCTATTTTCAACTTACCTCTATTCCCAGAAAAGATGGGGGAAGAGAAGGGGATAGGATATTGCATTTAAATTCTGGAATATAGTCAAGAATATTAAGTTGTTCCCAAATTTTTGAAAGACTGAATGGTTCGTTGTCAGTCTCATTCCAGTAAGCTAGAGAGCTGCTATAATTGAGGGTTTCAGCTGGTCTCAACTGTATTATTCCACAGGGCAAGAAGCTGGTGTTTGCAACAAACTCAAACTGAGCCATTTAGTTCCTCTTAGGTCAAAACTAATGCACTCACTTTTATTCAGAACTGGGCTAGAAGCTGATAATAACAAGCTGGTAGGCAATGAGCCATCATCTGTAGCGTTAACTGAAATCTCTCAGGCATCTCAAGGTAATGATACATGTAGAGTAGACAGGAGACACATTCACTAATACACTCAGTTCATCTCTGCTGCCCTGGGTTTTCAAATAACGATGAAAAAATGCTTTTGGCTTCGCTTTGTTCTCTGAGCATCCAAACTTCATGTCGCATGAGCTGTGAGAACATATTGTGCAACCTTGTCCCTTCCTACAGTTCCAGAGGTCGTTCAGAAAGGTGGAACTTACTTAAAAGACTGTGACTATACGGGTCAGGTTTGTTTTGAGTGTACATATAGATCTTCAAAATTCTTCTGTATAATTATTGAAAATGGAGTCTAGAATTCTGAGTCTTCCTGGAAATCACTGGAGTTTTTCATTATGAAACTATTTTTGGAAGTTTTATCTTAATTCTAGCTGTGATCCTTCAATATAGTATTTCCCTCAGGCTTTATATTTTTGACTGTTCTCTTGGGTGAATTTTTTTAAGTTCTGGGAGCACTTACTTTTTAAAAAGGAACTACATTTTGTATGTCCCTAGAAGAAGAGGTCAAGTCAAGAGACATAATAAAAAGGCCTCATAGCAACTATGAATAAGAACCGTCCATTTTTCCTCATCTGGACAGGCAAGCAAAAAACAAGAAAAATTGGAAGAGGTCAGAAAAAGAGGCTGAAAAAGGAAATTCAAAGACCAATGCAAATAATAGTACAGAAAGTCTGATTTGGTAGGGTTCTCTGTAGCTATAGTGTTCTGTGCTTTCTAAGATGGCTATTGAGGCATTAAAATTGCATAAGTGGTAAGAACACACAATTAAAAGGTGACGCAAAATGGTTTATTTTTTTTGCTAGATTTTTCGTGTAAGCATACACCAGCTGCTGTGTGTTAATTTTCTGGGTGGATTATGTATTCATGAAATGCAATGTGAGAAATTGCTCATGCAATCTATTTGAATAAATGGCAAAATATACTGACAATGAAATGCAGGTGTATGAAAAGAACAGGGCATCTACTACCACTAAAATGAAAACAAAAAAAATTATTCTTGACTGCATACTGTCCTTCAGTCTAATTTTGGACATCTCTGGCTGAACTCTTGAGAGAATAACAAAAAGCTAGCAAACTTTGTACAAGCCAGAAGGACTTAAATAAATGTGAAAACTCTAACCTTTCTTGGTTTTGATACTTTCTGCTGCTAAATTACCATGTACAGTTGTTTAAATAGCTGCAGGAGGGAAGATTGTAAATAGATGCCTACAGTAATGTACAAAATCCTAAGGAGATACAAGTTTGTTTCAAAATTACTGTGAAATCAATTTGCGTCACCATAGTAGCTAATGATATTTCCAGAATCATAAATACCAGTTGTTAAACTGAAATGTGTGTTTCCACTGTAAGAGGTACAGTTGAACTACAGGCATGAAAGCTTCTCTGTACAGCCCCTTAATGTAGTTCAGATCTACCTATTTTCAGAGGAAATTTAAATAACACAGCCCCCGCACCAGTAATCCTCTGTATTTTCCCAGGAAACTTGTAAAATTGCCAGTTACAGGATAACTTTTTGAGGTATCTGTGAGAACCAGGACTGCATCAGAGCCTAAGCTTGCAAGAGCTTCAACAGTTTTGAATGAAAATTTGCTTGTAGGGCAACCTAGGAATAAGATGTACAATTTTAACAAAAAGGCACACTTTGGGAGGGTTTCAAGAAGGCAAAGGCAATTTCATTTATAGCTCAAAGGAGCACAGAAAGGGTTTATCTAGAACTGGGGAGAAGTGGGAAGTATGTAGAGCTTGATGAGGCCCTGAAATAATTTACTGTTTTATAAGGAAAAAATCAAAATGAGGCTCTCATAACTGCATGTGAAGGCAGGCATTTCATTTCACAAATCTCTACTTTTGAATATATGCTTTTTGACTTAATGTCAGTGGGTTTACACTTCAGTGTTTGCTTACGTTTTGATGTAGGAAACAGTAATAAAAATGAAGCAAGGCACATGTACTTCTGCTATGTATCTGACTTCTAATTGCTAAACACAGAATTAGTTGGAGCCAGAGAGATGCTTTATTTCAAAATATAATTAAAGACTCATCTAGGGAATGGTATATTTAAGAAATAAGTGAGTGATTCATATGGACACTCAACCCAGCTTCACTTGAATTGGATGAACTGCTGATGACTGGAAGGGAATGGGTGAAAAAAGTTCTTCTTTTCATGAAAAATTTTGAAACGTGTTATTCTCCCCACTGCCCCTCCTTTTGGTAAACAGGCAGAGAGAGATACAAAGGGAAATGAGAAATCATTATTTTTGTCTGCAGAAAGCTTTGGACTGCAATAAATTCAGTGTGCTTTTAGAATGCTCATTGTAATTGTTTGACAGAATTCTTGGTCGTGTGGTAGGTTGTGAGGTTGTGGGGGACAAAGTAGTAAGGTGTGCAACAGGACACAATTCAATTTTTGGTGTGACCAGGTGTTCTCAGAAACGAATAAATCTGTGGTAAATGTTTAAGGAGTCCTAGCTGGTGATGGGTTGGGTTTTTTCTGGTCTGCTTATTGTTTGTTTATTTTCTTTTGTTTTCCCCTGAATTTTCTTTATTCATGGTTGCGTTAAGATGCTATCAAGGCAGGTGACAGTACTTAGGATTTCTCAGAGTCTTAAGAAATTTGGTTTAGGTGAAGGACTGGAAGTCTAAGGACAGTCAATCAGTGGAATAAATTAGTATGGAATCTGTGACTCTTCTATCACAGGGTGTTCTTGGGAGTAGCTGGGAAGCCATCAGTAGGGAATGGGGCTGGCATTACAGGGATGTTTTGGTATGGACTGGATGACTTCTTTAGTTTCCTTTTAGTCCCATTTTCTAAAACAGAAAGAGAGAAAATTGGTAATTAATTTGGGTGTGTTTTTTTTTTTTTAAACCCCACAAACCCAACTGTATTAGCGTAATAAGAGAAGGAATCACACTTTAATGACCTCTCCTATGAGAGTATCTTCTCACGCTGCGATAAAAGATGAGTTTGGCTCTGCCAACTAACATGAAAGAAGGATCAGGTGCTTACTGTGTAGGTGTTATATTAAAAATTGGTTCAGATAAGTAATGTAATAAAATTTTCATTCTGGCAAAAGGATCTGTACTACTAAACTATTAAATTATACAAATATAATGCTGATACTATTTTAAAATCTAAGATTATGATGTTCTGATGTCAGAATTGTGAAATGGGAACAAATGTAGTATTTCCTGCTGTAAACTATAGTTCACTTTTTTGTGGTGTAGTAAAATGCCATCTGCAAGGTATGTGATTTGATACAGAAAACTGCTCTGCAAAGCTCCTAGCATTTACAGGTTGTTTTGGCTTTGGGTTATTTTTCTGTGTATATTTTTGTAGCATTCAACTATTTATATCTTGAAAACTCAAATGACACCAAACTGAAAATTCATTACTTGGCCTTATAGACTCCTGATTGTAGACTCAAAGAGACAACATATAAATAAAGACATTCTTTGAATAAAATGCATAATTAGCTTGGGAGTATGGGATAGAGTCAAGGCTGTACTCTCCCAGGTGAGTTTTGCTCCTTTTCTGGAATTTTTGTACCACATTGAGTCTCAAAATCTTTTCCACACAATGGCATAGATTCAGCAGGGAAGGTGGTTTTTGCCATCTCAGGCTGTCTAGGATGACTAGCGCATCCCTCTCTCAGATTGCTTATATGGCTATGAACCTTCTGAAGGGTGTTAGGTCTTTCACTTTTGGATTACCATCTTAATTAGTAGGCTATAATGTATGTAAGGATAGCGCTTGTTTGACGAGCTGCATCTACCACGCATGCAGCTGAGTGAACAGCTTCTCTGAAACTCTTTGTCAGAGAAGCACGAAAAGTGCAGAAATAGACCAGGGCAGGAGGTGAACATGAAACTAGTCTAACAGGTGGCCAGTTCCCTTAGAGAATTGTCAGGGCTTTGATTTTTTTGCCTTGGACTCTCCCCAGGCTGCTGATGTTTGTCTGGGTGGATTCCCCATTTGTCTAATATTTCTCTATGTTGGGCAGTCCAGCAAGAACAGGTGTACTGACCTTGCCACGTGCTGGAAACCCCGGGTGTTCCTACAGTGCACATGCTGAGAAACCACACAGTGTGCGGAAATGTTTAGTTTATCGAAAATGTGTGACACAGTTGATAACCACACGTGGAGTATATTTAATGTGTGACAATGTTAGACGTACAGTGTATGCCCAGACTATGTGCATGGCACATGCGTGGTATGTCTGGTTCTCACTGGAAGGCTGCGTTTCTACTGCCCGCACCAAGAAGTTCCAGCTGGAAGCATGACAAGCCTCATCTAACCCTCAGTTCCAACAAGTTACCAAGAGAGAACATGTTAATGCAGGCCCTTCTACTTCAGGAATGACAATTGCAGGGTTTATGGCTAATATTCAGCCTTATTTTTGTATTTTAGTGAAGTGGTAATGTTAAAAATAGCAGAATTAATACTTTGGCTTATAGGTCAAGTCTTCCTAATTCCTGAAAATATCGTTACCTATTTTTCACTGACTCCTAGAAGCTGCTTATTGGTTGTCCATTCAAAGTAATTATTGCATCTTGGAAGCTTTAATTATTGCATCTTGGAAGCTTCTCTAAAACTATCTTAATACATTGCATTAGATTCTGCTTACTGTTGTACCAATGTATTTCTAAAGTGCTATAACCAGGCAATAGCATCTTTGACCCTAACCATGAAGAAACTCTTACAGAAGTGGCAATGTGACTGTTGCTTAGTGTTGAGAAAATATACTTTTTGTGAAATTTGTTTTGCAAGAGCTAATGCTTTTTGATTGTTGTCCAGAATGAATTTTCATCTCTAGTATAGAATGAATAATTCTTTGAAAGTGAACACAATATTTAACATCAAAGACCTCCAGCAGAAAATGAATTTCTGAGGTTTAACTCATATTTATAAGCTATTAATTTAGATGACCAATTTACATGTATATTCAAGAATTCACTTTATTTTCTGGTGTTTTTAGAACAGTCATGCTAAAACCATGGTTGTGCTCTCTGATGCAAATGTTAAAATTCGATGAGTCTGCATTAGCAGATCATGCGTAGTGTTTTTTATTGCTGCAGAAAGGAATCTGTCACAACTTTGGAGAGGCTAGTTTGTCACTAGTTTGCTCTAGTATGAACAAACCAGGGAAGGCCAATAACTAGAGAAAGCCTTTGTAAATGTTGTGGGTTTTATTGCACTTTGGAGATTTCTGTAGTGCAACTGAAATTGGTTATGTGGGAAAGGAGCTATTCAAATTGATGAAATGAAGCTCTGAAAGACAAAGATCTTGGAAGTCCTCCCAAGAAATTCTAGCTATTGATAATCAAGATCTGTAATTTCTAATATAACTTTGTTAGGTGGTGGCGTTTTGTTGTTCTGGGGTTTCTTTGGGACGGGGGGTGTTTTTTGTTTGTGTTTTTTTTGGTGGTTTTTTTTTTTGGGGTGGTTTTTAGAGCTCTCTGTTGCCAGCAGCCTCCTGAGCAGTGTGTGACTAACATCACAGGCTCAGACTACACTTGCTGCACCACGTGTCTTTAGAGAAGACAGTGCCTCTAATTTGCCATGTGCAGCTACTGCTTTTATTTATTATTAGCACTTCTGCTGCCTTTGAAACTTAGATTGGTCTGTTAGTAAGTGATCGTCTCTAGAGACTCATCACCCAACTCGCTGTGTCATTAAACTTTAATCAGGCCACAGTAATTCAGTGACAAGAAAGATGTGTGTTAAGGTAAGAATAAGCTTTCAGTCTGAAAAAATGGAGAATGGCTCTGTTTAAGGACCTACAGATAACATGAAGATTATTAAGAAGTTTGTTCTTGCGTGTTGATGTTCTGATGGTGAAAGTACACAGCAATATGGCAAAGGGTCTGACATAAAATGGAAATGTTTATTATACTGATAAAGACTTCTTACAAGGATTAGAATTCATGGTGCCTGTCACTAACATTTCAATTTTCCAAAGCTGAGCTGTATTTATTTATAAGTACATAAGCAATGGCTAGTTATTTGTCTTATTATTGAAATAGGAAGGATTAGAGTTTAGATTGCTTTCAGATTGCCTTAAGATTGCTTTAATGCCTCTTTTATTTTAAAAGACATTAACTAGTCAGTATACGTTTTTGAAATGAAAATGTTGTATCTAGGGAAAGGTATTCTGCAGCATTAACAGAAATCAAGAACATAAATGATAATAGAATAAATTTGTAAAAATGTCATGCACATCTCATTTTAAGTCTATTACAATCAGGAAGAGGTTTTGTTATTCCTCTAAGATTTAGTTTAAACTTAAATGTTCCAGTGTTGCTACTTACTGAAGTTTGCAACAAATTACCACATAATTCATTTGAAAATTACGACAACCTAAAATTTAAAACACACTGCAAAACTCCAGCTTATTCCAGTCTTAATGACTCAGAAGAGTTGTGTGAAGATCCTATACAAAACCACAGAATTCTACCACACTCACATATTGCACTAAGTATTTACCACATGTAACTTTCGCTTTTACCGACATGCCTGAAGACTTTTCCTACATTTCCTGTATTATGTTTTCAAAGGGCAAGATTTTTCACGAGTGGTCAGCATTATCCACACTCTTCACACTGACTGCCCTACTGCCCCAGTGGGAATTTTAGGAATTCAGCTGTCAGTCAGTAACTGGTAATTCAGTAATCTTAAACTCTCTCATCCTTCTCTTTCTCCACAGATTTTTCTTTGCCATTCTGTCATATTTGCTCTCCTGATCATTTAAAAGCATGAGAATCACAGTTCCAGATCCACTACTTTTTTCAGAGTGAAGCTGGACTTTAATTGTAACCTTCGGAACTGGAATTGCCAGTTGGTTAGAATCTGGAAAATGCTTTGTTCTATGCAACCCTTTCCAGAGGAACAGCAGACTAATTTTGGTCGCCTGCAGGGTTAATATTTTTCTCCTTCATAGATTGCACCTCTTCTCTTTTCTGGTTGCACCTCCTGCACCATAAAACTGCTCTGCGTGTAAATGCTCTGTATCTCTACAACAGTAGAATGTATGCATGAGAAATGCAACTCTTTCCAAATCCAAAATGAATTTATTGCTTACGTGCTCTGCTACACCTGCATGCCAGCAAACCCTTTCATGCTCTGCCTTTGCCCTAGGAAGAGTTTGGGGCTTCTTTTATTTTGAGGAGACTGATGTTGCCAATGTAATAAATCCAGTCTACATTTTTCTCCCCGGGTGCTCTTGAGATGTCCTCAGGAAAGAGAACAGATAGCAAACGGACTCCTTTGGCATTGACTTCTCATTGCACTTTAAACCCATCCATGTAGCAGCTATGTTCTGGCTTTGGGTGTGTGTACATAGGTGTGCTGACACTGGTTTTGGACTTTTTGTGCTTGGTGACGGTGTCAACTACTTCGGGGTATTTCAGCCAAAGTCAAAGGTCCTTGCATAGCTCCTGACACTAATTATCATGTATAGTTTTTGAGTTTGAAGTTGTGATGGCGTTGCATGAAAATTTTGCACTACCATCTCAACTTCCATCTCTTAGAGCCATCTGTACAGTCTTTCCAAATGCATCTGTTGCTGGGGGTGGCAGAGCACTAATACAATACCTGTTTCTTTCTTCTAACTTTTAGTGCCATTCATAGCTCCTGCCAGAGAGCTGGAATGTACAATAGGACAGAGTTTCTATTTGACTTTTGCAGCTTTTTGGCTTGCAAAATCATTTATACTTCAGAAATGATTGGACTATTTCACTGCACCTTTCCAGGGACCCAAATTTCAATTCAGTATTGATCACTGGTTAGAGAGGGAAATGCAAGAAGCCTAGGCAGGACTGTAATAAACACAGCATGACTAGTGATCTGAATGTAGGCTGGAAGGCTGATGCTATTCTGATCCCTGATCTCTCAGATTAAAGGTCCTCTCCTCCTCTCACTGAAGTCAACGGCAGTTTCTTCAGTTTCTGTTCAAATCAGTGTGTACCACCTGGTTTCAGATTCCTAAAATTTATAGCCTATTTTAAACCTAAAATATCCTGCCAAGCACACCAGAGACTTCACTCATGCAACTCTCTGACATCTGTCATGTTAATAGTTCAGCATATTTCTGGATGCAATTCAGACAACCTGAATATCCACCAGGCAGCTCAAACCTCTAGCCCAGCAGCAATGGAGCCCTTTGTGTGATTGTCCAAGTGGGAGCAGGCTTAAACTGGTATTTGGGCTTGAAGTTTCAGATTTAGTGCTTTTTTTTTTTCTTCTTTTTAATTTTTTTTTTTTT
>Ga0181612_113222_pt1 | contig 11665 bp, 10 predicted proteins | sample HoacroProtozoa21_FD_119630 | JGI IMG/M metagenome (GOLD analysis project Ga0181612, IMG submission 119630) | Hoatzin crop microbial communities from Cojedes, Venezuel. Combined Assembly of Gp0051906, Gp0051904, Gp0051908 | reverse complement strand
GCTCAGAAGGGTCTCCCCTCCTGAACGCCTGGGTGACCGGCCACGTTGTGGCTGAGACCTGTTGAGGTTCCCGTGCTGAGGGCCAGCCTCCCCCAGTCCCACTCCCCATGGGACAAGCAGAAAGCCTCGCAGGCTGCAGCCTGCCGCCTTCCCGAGCTGCTGTGGCAGCCTGTTCCCATTAACGTCTGTTTTGCCCAGAGCTCAGAATTTACCTGTGAACTGAAACAGAATTAGCCCGTGGCAAGACAGCCCCTTTTTTTTTTTTCAGAGAGGTAGCTGTATGAGATTTCAAAAGGTTCCCTCTAGCTATTTTTTCAGCGCTGGCTGTTGGGTAATTTTTTTAAGCTTCTTTTTTTAAATCTCTAAACAAATGGAGTATAATTGCTACTTAATGGCCGCTATTTTACTCATAATATAAAACTTTTGCCACTAGAATTGTGACCATCTTTTGAAAGCGTCTATGGAAATAATGTTTTTAAGCAAACAACTATTCCCCTGAGTGCCCTCGATCCAAAACCTTGGGCTGTAATGTTGAGAAGGAATGTGAGATTGAACTCAACAAACAGACATGAAATAGCCATTTACCACCCCGATCTCTTCCTCAGAGTCAACAAGGCTGAACAGCATGGGCTTGGCAAACAGCCTGGTTTGTTTGAAGAAAACCTTGGAAACGAACTTGAAAAGAAAACACCTTTCTTTCACCTGAGTGTGCTAGGTCACTGAGTAGTGCAGTGAGAGAGCTGGGAACTGGAAGCTGGTGAACACTGCCCTGATTTTCCCAAAGGTCCTTTCCAGTCGGAGAATCGTTGGGCACGTGGCACCGCCCGTGCGGAGAACTTGGGCTGTTCTCTGGTGTCCTGTCACACTGCAAACTCCCGTTTATGTTTGCTTTACAGCTCTGTGCTGCGAACGGCGTTCCTGCTCTTGCTGCTCATCAGTGCCACGTGGCTGCTGGGGCTGATGGCGGTGAACAGCGACGTCATGACGTTTCACTATCTCTTTGCCATTTTCAGCTGCCTGCAGGTAAGTTGGATGGTGTCTTGTCCACGGCAGACCTTGGTGAGCACACTGCTGCACCCAGACCTCAAAAACCTGCTAAACATGAGATGTCTTAAGAAGAACAGAGATGTCAAGTATGATTTTTGCTCTCTCTTCTCAAAGCGAGAGTTCTTTTCACCAAAACCGTAACTTTGAGTAATTGTGTGTCTCACTTTTAGTCATTCTAAAGATAAGTATTCTACTGTTGTAACCTGTGACAGGTAAATAATAGAAGGCAATTATATCTCTGTCTTTCTAGAGACAAAAATCTTTGTTACTGCCTTCTGCCTGCTCATTGTTAACAGTTGTTCTGTTGCTACGGCAAATAAGAGACTGTTTTATTTCACCCGGAGTGGATGGCTCCAAGTTCAAGGCTTTCGCAAATGAAGTTACTGTTTAAGGAAATGAGCCAATTAATGACTTTCAAATACAACTCCTTGCATTAGGGATTTACTAGGTTGCCTGTCTCAAAGATGCAGATCGTAGTTATTTGTAGGAGACCTGGCACGGAAGTAGTTATGAAAGGTTCATGTTGGTTACAGCTTGAATGTGACCAAGGATGGCAGTAACTGTCATGGCAAGTGCCTGCAGTATTAGAACAGCTACTGCTAGCAGGCACTGTTCTCAGCTGCAGCACAAAAGCCACAGATTGCAACCATAGAGAAAAAGAAGTCTGATGGGTCTTCTCCGGAGATGACTATCTGTGCCCTGGAAGCACACCAGATAGGCCAGCCTAGAGCGAGGTTGTTTTGCCACTGCAACTGGTATTCTCTGAAATAAATACACCTACTCAGGCTGTAAAACCAGGCTTCCACAAGCCCAAAATAAAGTTAAATTAAATATAAACCTGATGAGAGGGAGGAAAGTGAGCAGCTGGAATTCTCCAAACTTGCCCAGAGAGGCACAATGGTATGCGGCGTTTCACGTCATTGCCTTCTTTGAACTTGTATTTTTAAAGAGACATTTATGTGAATTTTATTAATGAATAATCCCAGAGTGCTAATGCCAGCTAAGTTCACATTTGATTGAAAGTTTAGAAAGTGAGCTTGAAGTTTAAAGTTTCTCTAAGTCAACTGCTTTGGCTGAAATCATGAAGTGCAGGCATCTTGTGATGTTGGTACAGCTGCAGCTTCACGAGTGATTTGCTTCTATATACTACATCTCCAACCAAAATTGATAACAGTTTGGCAGTTGCATGAATTTTCTCAGAGCAAATACATCTGAAGGCACACATGTGTGTGCCCCCTGCCCCCAGCGAAAGCTGTTACTGGCAGCCAACAACTGCCTAGCCCTGAGGATTTCAGTGATTTTCCCACCAGGAGGTGTTGCTGAACTGAGGAACATATGGAGCAGAAGTTGGGACCTCTCTGACCCCCGTGTCTCTCCACATTTCACAAGGCTTTCTGAAGTTCTCTAAGCAACAGTATTAAGGACACCTAGCACAGAAGTTCCCCATTTCCAGAAGTTTTCACTGAAGGCTATGGTATTTTTTATGTGCTGCTATTGATTTTTTTCTCATCATCAGTGTAAAAGTTCTAAAATCTTCATGCAGTTACAACCCTGAAACTCCCTGCAGTGTCTTCCAGTGGGACATTGAGGTCCCCATTAGATATTTTGAGGCGGACGTTTCCTCCCAGACAAGGGAGGGTGACACCTACCGCAAGCTCTGCTCTGAAAATCGTGGAGGAACGCATCCTTGTGTGTATTTTCCTGGGCCCTTTACGCACATTTGAACATGGAGGGAAATTATGAAGAAGTCCTAGGAGATCAATGAATGCCATTTCAGTCAAAGACAGAAAGTAGTTATGGCTATTGAAATCATGGACTGCGAACTAGAGTTGAGGGGTTATTTCGAGAAGGCTGTTCTCTAATAGCTGTTTGTATTTGCAGTTCAGTAGCAATGAATCATTTAGATTTATTCTTGCTCTCTCTCAAATGATCCAGGGGCTGTTCATTTTCTTCTTCCACTGCGTATTTAATAAAGAAGTCAGGAAGCACTTGAAGAACACTTTAACTGGAAAGAAACCTCTTCCAGATGATTCCACTGCAACAAGAGCTACGTTATTAACTGTAAGGAAAAAAGGCTGGGAAAAAAACATCCTCTTGGTGGTAGAAGTTACCTAAATACACTTATAGATGGCTTGTCCGTAGTTAAGTGAATTGTCTGATTGATTTCAGTGACTTGTACAAAAATTACCGATGGCCTTTCTCAAAAGTTTCAGTTAAAGTTTTAATTAAAACTTTTGAGAGGAAATAGGTTTGTTCCTCAGCCTCAAAAATCTCTTCCTTCCTTCCTTCAAGACTTAATGCGCTTGTGGGTAACACGGATTTTTGGTAGGATCATTCACTATGGCTTTGTGTCTTTTTTTTTTTTTCCCTTCAGCGATCTCTGAACTGTAACAACACATACATAGAAGAGCCAAATATGTATCGCACAACTATTGGGGAATCCACTGTCTCCCTGGAAAGCACCGTCAGGTCAGCCAAGAGCCACAATAGCTACCTTGCTTATATTCTCAGGTAATCAGGTGGCAGGTGCATGGCTTTCAGGTGCTTGCCTTTCCCTTTTCATTGCTCTTGTGGAAAACAGAAATGTTGTGGTTCAAATGCTGCTTGTTTTATGTCGTAACAGTTCTGGTTTATGTGACTGTCATTTTCTTCCATGTGTTTTCTTTCATATGCATCTGCGGTGGGGAGTTCCAACAGTGCAGTGGTAGCAGAACTGTTAGGTTAACTCTATGGGCTGTGCTGCTTGCCTGTTAAAATTCGGTTGTGTCTCAAGGAGTGGGATGCAGCTGATTAACTTCAGGGCTTTTCAGAGTGTGATTCGTGTGGCCAAAGGCAGACGGCTACATTAGGATAACCTGTGCCTTGCTGTAAAAGAGACCCCATTGACAATCAAGCGTAGGCTGGCTAGCGTCCACTGCAGCTGTCTGCACTTGGCCAGAAGAATCTCATCTGCATGTCTGCTTTGTTGTTAATCACAGTCAAGTGATCAAGAAATTTGTCTCCTCTTTTTATTCTCTAAGGGATGAGGCTGCTCATAAGCTCAGTGGATCCTCAAGTCAAGCGAGGGCTGGTCAGACTGAAGCAGATTCCTCCATTTTTCATAGGAATCCATCAAAATCCAATGGTAAGGATTATTTCTAAATGCTTTGTTTTGCACCTTTACCTTCTCAGCACTTTTTTCAAAGGCTGCTATGATAGGAAGAATGGTTAGTCTGACTTGATGTGTCTAATTCTCATTATGCTCTTGGCATAATGAGCTATGCAATGGTTGCTTTACTAGGGAATCCTGGAATGGAAATATGATGTATCTACTCCTTGTGATCGTTTGGTTTTAATCTGACAGCTGTCACAGCTGTTGACAGTTTCTGGCGTCCCCTTTCTTTCTCACAAGTTATGTGCTGTTGCTCTTGATTTTTAACTGGAGATCTTTTAACGTTTGAGACCTTGAGGCAATATCCTCTTTCACTGCTATGTGTTTTGTACAAGAAAATGAGAAGCGTCTCTTGCCTGACTTCCTTTCATTTGGGGTCTTGATGTTAAATTTTGTTGCCTTGTAGCAGTTTTTAAGAGTGCCTTTGCAGATTCTTGATGTTTCTAAGTACCTTGGTTTGCCCGTGTGTTGTGTTGATTGAGATCCTGTGGAGTTACTGTTCTGCATATTGAATAGGGTAAAATGTGTCTCTGTTCTGTTCTGCACCTCGCAAGCACGTGAAAGGCCCTGTCCCCTGCCTGAGCCAAGCAGCTCTGCTTCCCGTAGTTACTTAGGTGGATGCCACGGTCCGTGTGAATTAACCCTATGTACACTTACGATGTAAGAGCTCATCCCTGGTGTGGCCTGAACCAGATACCTGCCTTGCCTTCTGCTTGTGCATTTGCCTGATAGCTTTGTTCAGCTCCTGTCCGCACTCTCATTGCTGCGTTTCCCCTTTCCGCGTTTGTAGAGCACGATTCAGACTCCGACAGCGAACTGTCCCTCGATGAACACAGCAGCTCGTACGCCTCCTCCCATTCATCAGACAGTGAGGAAGACGGGCTTGAGCCGGAGAAAAAGTGGAACACGTCCGCTTCCAAGAATAATGAACGTGGCCCTCTGCACAGCACACCCAAAGGTATTCCCAGCGCGAGGGCAGAGCAATGGCCTTATTTCCTGCTTTAAAATAGTGTTAGAGCAGATGGGACAATTTTGCCAGACCACCAATACGACTGAGGCAGCACCCCTGCCATTGTGCCTCGCTTTTCCTTCTTCCCAAGGGCTTGTTCGCAGGGGTGACTGAGCGCAAGTAAAAGGATGCTTGAGCAAATCTGCGACTTACGGTGCTCAGACAGACAGCAGTCACAGGGTTTGCAGGCAGGTGCTACACAGCCAGGAAAGTGTCACGTGAAGGAAGAGGAGGAGGAGGAAGGATCTGGTTATTTTGTGGGCACAGGGAAGAAATTCCTGCCTCTCCTCACACAAAACAGGCGTGTGGATTTAGTGGCGTTGGGGAGGTCATGGACCTAAACTCTGGGAGATCATTTTGCCATTGATATCAATACTGCGTGGCAGAGCGAAGGCATTTCTAGGCACAGTTCATCTTGTCCTAAAGATGTCAGCTTAGAGTGACAGATGTCCAGGCTGTGTGCTGGTGCTCTGCACAGACACAGTACAAGGTACCTCAGGTGCCCTCACCCCTCAGAAGCCAGCATCCCCAAGGAGCTGGTGGCATCACCAGCCGGCCCTGGAGAGCTGAGAGCGCGGGTTTGGCTTGCACCTCTCAGTAATGGAGGCAGCGACCTTGCTCTGGGAAGGGTTTGGACACCCTGCCGTCCTACCGGGCGTGTTTTGTGGGCATTGCTGCACCCCGAGGGCAGTGCACTCCAGCAAGGGTGCTCTGGAGCATTGCTGTGGATTGACACACAACTCCTCCCCAGCCACAGGGAGCAGGACTGGCTGGGCAGCGGTTGAGCAAAGCTATCAAAAGTGGTTTTCGAGCTAGTGTTTTTTTGCATTGCAGTCGATACTGCTCCCAATCATGTGAAACCCTATTGGCCCACAGAGTGCCTAACGGCCAGCGACGGCGAGGACCCCAGCGGGAAACAGAAACTCAAAGTCGAGACCAAGGTCAACGTAGAGCTTCACAGGGAGAACCAGGTGAACCACAGCAACGAAGCACCCCAGGACAAGGAGAACGAAGGGCAGCAGAAGGAGAACAGACCTCTGTCCCACCAGAATAACCAGCAGCCGGAGCAGAGGAAAGGTAGCACGGCCAACCCAGCCTCACAGCTGGACTGGGAGACCAAAGGGTTAATGACATTAGTTAGTTCATGTGGTAGCTCTATCAGGGAAGAGTATTTTCCGAATGGCTCCAACCTGTGTAACGAGATACACCATGGGAAGCTAGTAGGTAGTTGCTGAAGTTTAGTGTTTTGGTTTTGAAATCAAGTGACAAGCTGGAAGTCTAATGAATATAAAATATCACTTATTGCATGTGTTCAGCTTGATAAATGAAATTACTGATATGTTTCAAAATTCTCATTGTTCCCTTTTTTCTGTAACAGGCATCTTAAAAAATAAAGTCACCTACCCTCCCCCGCTGGTCGATAAAAATATGAAGAATCGACTGCGGGAAAAGCTGTCAGATTACAATCAGACCACGGTCTCATCCAGGACTGCTTCCCTGGGGACAAATGATGGGGTCCGCTCTCCCTCGGACTCGGGGGTGACAGTAAAAAACGCCCGGAGGGAGCAGTCTCGAGACCAGCTCAACGGCATGGCCATGAATGTCCACGTGGGAACAGGACAGGCTGACACCTCAGACTCGGAGTAAGTGCCACATCGGGATGCCCTGGCAGACCTCCCGTGGCTCTGGCCTCTCCTGCTTTCCAGCCCCAAACTCCCACTGAGCAAGGATTTCACTTGCTGACTGGACCAGAGTCCTTCACCAGTGACTGTCCTGAGTGCTTGTCCACACCATATCTGCAAGCCACAGTGTTTCACTGATGAGAAGGCCCAAACCAGGTATCACGAGCAAGGGTGCCATGACAGATGCCTGTCACTGGTCACCCTGACATGTTCTGAATTGACAAGCTGACATGTTGCTGGCACGCTAGCGGCTAGAGCAACCTAGCTCTGCCCCGTCCCCTTGCTGTGGGACTTGCTGCGCTTGGCGTGGTGCCCCCTGGTCACAGCGAATGAGGCTTCCACATCCACACGAATTGTCTGTTCCCTCCCTGCCTGGTCAGCTGCCGAGGTCATTGCCTTCCCCAGCCCATCACCAGGACAAGGATGGGCTTCTTCCGCTCCGTCATGCTGCCAGGCATCCAGGACGGCCCAACAATGCCCACCTGTGGCCCCAGGAGCCGTGCGTGCCCTCAGGGGTGCTCTACTCAGGGCTACCCCCTGCTCCTGCTTCTCTGCCCCTAACCCCTAACCTTCATCCCACTTGGACCATAGGAACAGCGGAGTTTCCCTCTGTTTTTCACCTGTCCCCCCCTTTTGCAGCAGGGAGAGTGTTTGGGGCCATTAGGGACCTGTGACTAATGGTGTACAGTTAATTATAATGTGGCCGGTACGAGGCACCTAAGGGAGAGGGTGGTGGCAGGACAAAGATGGAGCAGCAGTTCCTGATGCGTGTCCAGTAAGACCAGCAAGAGCTGTCACGGGTGTCCAGCAGTCAGCATGGAAGAGGGCAATGGGGGCAAGACCCCAGTGAAGAGGGCCCCCAAGGAAGCCCAGTGTTTTGGGGGGAAAGGCGCTAGGCTAGGGGGAGCACGGGGTGGGTGTCCAGCTTGGGCAGAGGGGAACCATTGCTGGGGCAGGAGAGCCAAAGGCTGCAGAGAAAGTGCCATGTCAAGCTTGTGACCCTGCATTAACAGGTGCGTGATTCCCACCCGCTGCATGGCCATCGGTGTGCGTGTTTGCCAGTGTAAGCTAGATCAAACATTAGCAAAAGGCTGAGCAAGCTTTCAGCCAAAGGGTGTTCTCAGAAACCCTGTTACTCATCGTAATTCTCGCATTTAAAATGAGGACAGCAGCCATACGTGAAGTCTGCGCAAACATTTTACGCACATGGTGCTCCTTGTATTAACACAAATAATAGTCACGTTCTTTCTCCAAACCAAGAGAGAATTTTTCAGCCAGCTTTCACCCTGACATTGTCCCACCATTCCTTAGACACCCATGTCATCGGGGTGCACAGGCCATTCCCAGCTCAGCATCAAAGGACATCCCAGTATAAAAATACATCTTGGGGTTGCTGAGAACTGGCTGTTGAAATACATCCTGGTTAGCCAGGAAACAGAGATGTCTTTAACAAGCAGTAACTGCTTGCTGCTACCAGGTAATGCGTTCATCACTGGAGAATAACCAGCCAGCTTGTGCAAGGCAACTGGTTTATCTCCGCGCCTTTTGCATACTGTAAAACGCTGCTGTTTGACGGCAGAATGCATGGATCTGTCTGAAATACCAGGTTTCTGGCAGCCTGTGAGATCTGTGTGTGAACCTCACGTTTTCACCTAAGCGTTACCCAAAAGCAGGCCCTCTGTAGAGCTTCCTCTAAAGAGTGCTGCTCTCGTGTATGACCTGGAATCGCCTCTCCCAGCTGGTCTTCCCCTCCGGGGCAGCATCCCCCGTGCAGGCGTGGGATTGGCAAGGCGCGGTGACTCCAGGGGCGTGAGCCCATCCTGAAAAGGCTTAGGTGGCGTGGGGTGGAGCGGTTTGCCGGTGCCCGTTTAACCCTAAGCCTGTATGCTTACTTCTTCTCGCTAACAGAGGCAGTAACGAAACTTCAATTTGAACCATCAGGAAACTGTGACCGCTGCTGCGTGGTTCTGGACTCCTTGCCGCGGGGTTGCCGCCTGCCCACCTCGGACCTCGTCGGAGTGGCTGCGTAGCAAGGAGGACGAAGTGGGCTTAGATTCCTGCATGGTTTCACATTATGGTGGACTCCTGACCGCTCGTGGCAGAGACACGGTGCCTGGAGGTGCCGGCGATAAGGCCGCTGCGTGGTACGCTCCGCGTGGCATGAACCTGTGCCAAAACGCATGGAAATGGCCACAGGGATGCACTGTGAGGGACGGATACCTGCTCACAGCGAGGACCGTGCCACAGGGGTTGCTTGTTACTGGGGAGAACCGAGGAAAAACACATTATTATTGCAACGGACCTACAGTAAGTCAGTCCATCAGCCTTAAGACAAGCACCAGGAGACGCCTCTTGTGGAGTTTTGTCTGGCTCCAGTGTGAACCCTTCGGCTTGCTGGGCTCTGGGGAGGAATATCCCAACAAGTGTCCTTTTGTTTCTATGCCAGCATCTCTATCCACCCCCCTATGGACTCATCATCTTAAGAAAAAAAAAAAATCCTTTATATATATATATAAAAAGTGTAGATACTTTTATATATTTTGTATGGTGTTGCTAAAGAAAAAATTCCTTTGTATATTTTACATTTATACTGATCTTCTTAATTTGATAATAGGAAATCAATGAAAAGAGGTTTTGATATTTTTTATATGAACGTTGCACAATTTTACTTGAATTTGGCATTTGATAAAGTAACTGAGGTTTGCATGGAAGCCACCTTAAGATGCAATGCAGTTTTCAAAGTAATACAGTAAAGATTACATTGAAATCCATTACTATAATTTATAAGTTTTCTTCTTGACAGATTTTGGAACACTTTAAGGACACAGTATGTTTTTTCTGTAATCTCTTCTAAAACCCACAAAAAATGTTTTGTTTTTTTCATTTCTTGGTGTTTTGACCTCTTCTTTCAAGTGCATCGACATGCTCAGCAACGGAACTTCAGGACTTAAAATAAGTTATATTTTCCTCTTAAGATTTCAGCACAGTCCTTGTCTGGAAGAAGTCAAATCAATGTTTCCCTTACCAAGAACAAGAAAACTGGTGTCGTTGTATGGTAGGCTCAGACTAGGCTCTGACTTTGGTCTGGCTCTGCGGCAGCCCCGCGCTCTGCATGTCGCAGGAAGAGGGCCCTCCTCCTGTGGGGCAAGTCCTGCCTCAGGTGCAGTATTTTATTTTATTGTTAATTTCTTTCCCACTGGAGTCAGCACCTTGCTAATCAGAGCAGAAATACTGGTCTTTAAGGATGTCTAGGTTTCACTGCCCAGCACTCTGACAAAGCCCTGGCCTTCCTGGTGTTTCAAAAAGCCAACGGAAGGCTTAAGGTTCTGTGTTTCCCACAAAAGATGCTGGATTCACAAGCATAGGAAAGTGAAGCGTGGCCTGTCTGCGGTCTTCACCTTCCTGCAGTGTTTGCAAGAAGAGGCAGAACAAGACGTGAAGAAGTTTGCACCCAGCGGCGTGGGGCAGAGCCCTGCTGGCGGCTCCCCGTGGTGGGACCCCGCGACTCGAGGGGTGGCCGTGGCGGGGCCGCGACCGGCTTGCTGCCGCCGAGGCTGTCGGGAGCTCCCTGCTCGCCGTCGCAGCCCTCTGGGGAACACACCGGCTTGCGTTCGTCCAGCTGCGGGTGCGAAAGGGAAAAAGCAGAACATCAGGCTAAAGGAAATGCAGGAGTAGAGGAAAAAGTGAAATAATGTGTGCCGTAAGCTTGGTTTCATTACATTCCCGTGCGTTTTCAAATGTATCGCGGAGGCCTTTGGAAGGGGATTGGGAGGAAGGATGCTGTTCCTTGAAAACTTATGCAACTTATTGTGTGACATTTTCTGACTGAAAAGAGTTTTGAATGTTGTAAGGGTCTGGCACTTGGCTCAGGCATTGTGTATAACCCACACTAGCTGTTTTACATCTGTGTATGTATATTTTGTCCCAGTGAGATGTAGGTAGTTTTTATTTCGATCAGAACTGTTGCAGTAAATGAGGGTCAGTTGTATTAATGACAAAAAAATTAAAACCTATTTTTATGACTTTTTAAAAGCTTTATGGCAGATTAGACACTGGAGGGTTGTTTTTTTAACAAATGTGTATTTATTAATGTGCAGAACACTGGAATTGCAGCACAGATGAAAGGAGAATTTACAATAAATTAAGAAATTTTTTTTGAACTTGTGTTCTTCCTCTGGTGGTTTATTCAAAGTGCAGTACAGATGCTGCGGTCCAGGTGGCCATTCCCAGGGCTTAGAAAGTAGCAGGAGGGGGGACACAGGGGTACCCATCGCTGTCGCCAAGGAAGCAGAGGCTGTAAAGCATCAGCCACCAGCACTGCTCCCTGCAGGATGCTTCCAGCTCCGGCTGGTGTCTCGCGGAGGGTTTGCTCGGGGCGGACGGACAGACAGACGGACGCACACACACTCCCAGCCCAGCGCCGTTTGCTGGCCCAGGTACCACCGCATGCATCGCGTTTCGGCCCAAACCCGTACCATTGCTGACACCTGGGAAATGGTCCGTGGAAGAAAAACACCCTCTGCGAACCCGGAGCAAAGTGGGCTGCCGGGAAACCACTGGATTTAGTGTAATGTGTTTGCATGGCAAGGCTGTGGTAGCAGGGGGCTACAGGGGTGGCTTCTGTGAGCAGGTGCCAGCAGCTTCCCCCATGTCTGATGGAGCCAATGCCAGCCGACTCCAAGACGGACCCACCGCTGGCCAAGGCCGAGCCCATCAGCGATAGTGGTAGCGCCTCTGGGATAACGCAGTTAAGAAGGGGAAGAAAAAAAACTGCTG
>Ga0181612_110282_pt1 | contig 11665 bp, 12 predicted proteins | sample HoacroProtozoa21_FD_119630 | JGI IMG/M metagenome (GOLD analysis project Ga0181612, IMG submission 119630) | Hoatzin crop microbial communities from Cojedes, Venezuel. Combined Assembly of Gp0051906, Gp0051904, Gp0051908 | reverse complement strand
GCCCAGCTCCATCTCTCCAACAAAGCCACTACTGATAGTTCGCCCAGAGCCTGACCCTCTCGCTCAGCTCTCCAGGACTGGCTGAGCCAGCGGTGGCCTACACGTCGGAAACTGCTAAAAAGTGTGTGGCAATGCTGACAGCCCTCTTCCCATAAAGCTTTTAAGAGTCTCTTCATGATGGCTGGAGGATTACACTGCAAGGAGACAAGTCTATGCCATATGGAAAATACATCATAATCCAAAGTAAAATGCTGTTTGGATAAATATAATTAATACATACATTGCATTCCCACCACTATTCTCAGAGTAAATGTGTTTCACCAGCAATGCTCCTACTTGTCTTGGTCCCAGGAACAAGTCTCTGCTCACGGTGAAGCTGGACGGCGACTGTACTGAACTCTGTATCTGTTCACTGGGACCCCGTGGACGTTCACCGTCTCACAGGTTGTTTTACAGGGCACCATCTCCTCATCTTCGTCTCCCATTAGCCAGTCTTGAACTACATCAACTGCCTCCATGGTCACGTTCTCTTCCAGCCACCTATTGTGCCACTCTTCGAACTGCTGGTGATGCTTTAGCAGCACCATTGGCTGTACCTGAAAGCAGGACAGTAGAGATCACCGAGAGGTTTCTGGGGGAGAAGCCAAAACCCTCACCTCTTTCTATGTCTGAGATGTGCATGCTCTACAACATAACACAAACAGCAAAACAGGAAACCGCGTACCTGCATTTAGAGATCTCTATTTCTTAAAGTTTGCCACTCCCCCTTAAAATTTGCACGGTAAAGTAAAGGCTGCTAAACTAAACCAAAGTACAGAGCATTTACCAGCTCTCCTCCATGTTTCATCCAACACAGAGTAGTAACTTCTGGGTGTAGTCTGCAGGAATTCAGCCACAAGACTTCTTACTGGTACCTGTCTTTTGGCTCACATCCTCAACCTCTGCTACTGCCTGAGCTGCAGAGAGAGTAATAGGAGATGCACCTGCTTGGCTCGGCAGAGCGCTCCCCGCCTGTACATGTAATCCTCCGAGTTCATGATGAACATCATTTTGTGGGTGTTGAGCTTGAACCGGCAGTCCACGTTGCAGGCACTTTCCACCCCAATCAGCCTCTTCCAGGAGCTCTTCACTTCGCTACGCAGAGCTCTCACTTGCTTACATTGCCACTTGCGAAACTTTTTTAGGTTTCTAGAACAAAGCAAGGATTACGAAGCATGTGTCACACTTGGCTATCCATTCTCTCAAGCTAGCAGAACTGACAGCACGAGTATGAAATTTTTATTTCTGCATTTATTTTTCAGACTTTCTCCAGGATCTTCCTCCATACACTCTGACAAATAGTGAAACGGGAACAAGTTTGACCTCGAATTCCTCCCAGAGGGACTGCTTACAGTCCAACTCCATTCTAAACAGAGTGTCCTGAACAAACCTCAATGCAGCAGTCATAAACCTTTTCTTCAGCATTCTTACGCAGCGCACTGGGCTACAGCAGCCCCTTTGGACCTCAAAGACGAGTGCATTTCCCCAGAGCTGTTCGTATGGCACACCACCCAAAATCCCATATGGAGAGAGGCAGCAGTACCAGCTGCTGCAGTGCGACTCAGGAGAGGAGTGCGCTCACCTTTGCAGAAAGACCGGTTTCAGTAAGAAGCCATCATTCTGGTTGTTCGCAGCTCCTTCTACCCCAACATACTGCTCCATGTAGTTAGCCAGGTGCTACAGGAGACAAATTTCAAGTCAGATTTCACTCTCATCAAGACAAATGTCACTGCAAAGAACTAGTTTATTTCCAAGCTGTTTTTTATGAAGCTGATTTATGTTGAAACTCTTTTGTTATCATACCCATTTCTGGCAATGACCACAGTCCCACATGTAATCTTCCCACCTCCCAGGTAAACTTCTCCTCCTGGCAAAGTCTCACAGTTTAGACAAAGAAAGTTGGGAAGCGTTCTTAGACGTCAGCTTTGTCTGTGGTACACCAGACTCCATGGTGACTGTGGTATTACCTGGACCTCCACAGGATCTTCTGTCTGGGTTTCTTCCGTATCCAGAAGCTCAATGGTCATGATCACCTGCCCTTTCCGCTGAAGAAACATTACCTGTAATGAAGTTACAGGCACAAGATATTGGCCACATGGGTTCACAATAAAATGCTGTATATTCACAAGTCATTTGGACAAGTACGAGCTAGGAGAGGAGTAAGCAGCAGGGCTTTTCAGCGAGCCAGTATGCCACTTCACTGTCTATGCTCTGGTTTTGGTACCTTCTCTCCATATTGCTCTCTCACCATTGTGGCCTTGGAGCGTCCAAACCCATTTCTCCCAGGTAAAGTGCCACAGCCATTTTATGAAGTTCCCTGGCAGCAAATTCTTACCTTGAAACAGTTCTCATCCGCCATGCAGCGTTCAGCCTTCCACTGATAGCTGGTCTCCTTTGCTGCCCGGACACACCTAGAGGATAAGTTACCTCCAGCAGCACCTCGCTTCCTTTCGTTCAAGTAGAGCTCCACAACCTTCAAGCAGATGTCATCGCTCACTAGATGGTGAAGCTTCCATTAAAAAAGGGGAATTCAGTCAGCAAGGCTGGGCCAAGAGTTAACTCTAGCATGTTATGAAAGGAGCACAGAGCTCAGCACAGCATCACACTCCAGATGAAGCAGCAAAGCTTTACCTCCAGAGACTTCACACGTTTCACTCTCTTTTTTTACTACTTTGCAATAACAGGAACAGAGAACAGTGAAGGGGTGATGTGCCTTAACTGTAACACAACTACAACTGGAAGGCAGGTTTGAGTAAAAAGGACTGGACTTCTTTTTTTTGCCTTAGATGCATTTTGGGAACGGCAGAATTTTGAGAAGACTGGAACTCAAAAAATGTTGGAAAAGGCCAGAAGGAGTAAATCCCCTAAGGTGGTCCCTGTACTGAAGCTGAACTATCTCACTGAACACTGTCAGAGTGTTTCCCCTACATATGTAACTCTTCTGTGAATTTGCTTTAAGTTTAGTGAGTCCTTGCACCACAGGGTACTGTGAGAAACCTATCTGTCCACAGAAAGGAGATGTGCGGCCCCCCAAACACAGAGCACAGCCATCAAATTAGTTACCTGGCGGACAATATTCTGCACCAGTTTGTCCATAGTAAAGCCAATATAGGCATGGATAGTGAACATCTCCCTCAGAGTGTCCTCATACTGCGTCGGGTCGATGTTCCCATCCAGCAGACTCCTCACCATATCCAGGAACGCGGGGTAGTACTCCTCCAGTTCCACCTCACCTGGCAGGGGAAAAGTGGAGTCACTTAACGCATGTAAGCGGCAGAGTGAGGTCAAGAGATACAGGGGACAGCACTGCTCAAGAACGATCACGTTCAGTATTGAGAACGTGCTTGCAGACAGACAGTTCTCTGTAAGGAGTGCTGACAGACTGTTAACGGTTTTATCTCACGCACTTCCATGACTGCCTTGTGTAGCTAACTATTTCGTTGTGAAGCCGTTTACATTTCAAAGCAAAGTAACAGATTCATGCAATAAGACACCTGAGAACATCTGACAACAGTGGGCTTGCATGAAGTCTCTATGAACTATGCACGAGAGCCCTCAGAAGATAAATTAAAAACTACCTATCCCGTTAAACTACCTCTATCTACAAATCACAAATATACTGGAGGTTTGTACCACTACACTCCTTACAAACTTGCCTGCTGGTCTCAGTTACTCAGATATACACAATTAAGCACTAGCAACCAGAGCATTAAGAATGGAATATGTTCTGGATTATTCTTACTTGGTTGCTTCAGTCTTAGTTCCATGGCTGGATCATTGGTTTTTTCTTTTCTTCCCTCACAAAGGAGTTTCTCTCTCTCTTTTTCAGTCCGATATTCTAGAAGCTGCTTCTGAGCTTGACGATAAATCTTTAGGAGCCTTGAGCACAGAGTCTGGTGAAGGCGGAGGAAGAAATACCAATTATTATTGACAAAGAATAGACTGTAAACATCATCCAGAGTGTTGTGGGGCTCAGCAGCTGTAACATCACAGAAGGTTGCTTTTGCCTCCAAAGGGCTGCTGGGAGGCCCAGGCACGTGCTTCTTCCGTAGTTCAGGAGTATCCAGGTTCTGCCCTTGATGGTTTTCTCTGTCCTCATCTGTCGATTCTTCAGAAATACTGTGCTCAGGGGGCTGAGAGAAAAACAGCTCAGGTATGAAGTGATGCACTATCTGCCGAATGGTTGCTTGATCCTCCTTTTGGATAGTAGGCTGCCGTTTTACGTAATAGCTGATAAGAGACGCTGCATCTTCCAAAATCTGCTTATCTTCATAGATAAAGATAAGATGAGGCTCATTTGTGGACGAACTTCTCCCCTCTGAATGCTGCTCCTGATGCTGTAATCAAGAGACAAATAGGTAAAGATCCTTCCAATCCATGCTCAAGAGCCATTCCTGCCAGAAGAAATAAGCCAGTATTAACTCTATGCTTGGGACAGTTCTTTTCGACTGAGAACTCTTCCGAGCACTACCACTTCAACAAGGTCCCAGGTGCTATGCAAGCATCTAGATAATACTATAAATGAAGGACAGACAGGATGGATTATTTACTAGCATACGCACCTCATCATAGACACTCTCAATTTCATTCAGCAAGCTCTTGGAGCGCAAAGCTTTGGTGTCATTTTGCTTGAAGTTGACAGCCTGGTGGTCGAGGGACTTCAGGTAGGCCTTCTCATACTGCTCCCGCCAAATTTTGTTGAAGCCCTGCTGGGCCTCCCGCCATTCTTCCTCTTTTGCTTTCAACCTGCATAAATGTATAATCTACTTCAGTTCCAAAAGACAACCACAGAAATACACACAAAGCATTTTTAACGTAGCCACCTGCAATGCACAAAAAACTTTTAAGTATTCCTGGGAGCAATAAATAAATTAAAAAAGCACCACCACTGAAGATGAGTTATCCTTTGAAAGGAGACAGAAGACAGTTGTTTAAAAATGCTTTAAAAATTCTGTATCAGCTTCTTAAAGAACTGAGATCACCACAGGAGAATGGGAATTACCTCTTAAGAACAACAGGAACTGCAGTAACTGGGTTTTTCTTAAGACTTTCAATGATCTCTGGTGCTTTATCACCGTAGATGCGATAGATGGCCCTGCGCTGGATCACTTCTGATGTTCCCCCCAAGCAATCATCCAGTCGAAATTTCTCCTGATCCTCTTGAGTCAGTCGAGACAGTTTTTTCTGCACGCTCTCCAGCACACGTATTGTGGCTAAATTGGTCTCCAGGACAACATCCAACTGTAAAGAGTTCACAAAAGACACAGTGTAAGAACAGGCACAGCAGGAAAATGGAGACCAGCGGCGCCAGGTTTGTGGCATGCATTCCAGCCCCACTGGGTGGAGCTGACAAGCATCAGCAAGGTTTCTTAGTGGAAAAATATACCTCCACCAGTTCTCCCAAAGGTAACGTGCTTTTTAGAACTGGACTCATGCCTACAAAGAACTATTAGACTCCAAGCAAGTGGAAAACACCAAACTGTAGCTCAACCCAATGAACATTAACGGAACTTTGAGTAACTGGCCACCAATTAATTCAGCCAAAATCCTCACAGCTGGAAGTTTTGCTTTCTGAGGAGGCAGACAGGCAGAAAGGAAGCTCAGCAGCAGAGGTACCTCAAACCGCTCATCTTCGCAGCGGTGCAACTGCTCCTCATAAGGAGTCTTCTTGGAGCTGACAAAAGTGGAGTCTTCAGACCAGGATGGAAATGAAACCCAGGTATCGTTTAACACCTGCAACAGTGCAAAGACGTGACATTGAACAGAGAGAGCCTTACGAGCCCAGAGCTGCTCTCATGGGGTCCAATACTTCTCTGTCTTATTTTTGCATGGTTCTTCCCTGAGTTTCTATTAGAAGATTCAGACCTAGTTCACAAGTCACTGTCATGACTGCTCCTCAGAAGACTGTGTGGAACTGTGCCACGGCCCTGGCTCAGAAAGCTCAAAAGCCCCTTCGCTATCATCTCAGCAACCACGAGATCACTCTGCAGTAATCAGTGACCGTAAGTAAAGAAGACAGAGTTGCCAACAACAGTGAGAGGTGGGAGCGCCTATGCTGCAGATGTCTGTCCTCAGTGCAAACAGTGCCTAAGACATCGGCTCACAGTGCTCTTTCAGGAGAAAAACTGCTTCTAAAGGCCATGCTGGTCCACTGCTAGAAAATTAATTTCAGGCAACTTAATATTCTTTTCTGCCTATGGGAACAAATTTGTCTATGCACACAAACTCCAAAGGCATTAAAGACACTAATTGAGATGGGTTTAAATGAAATTAGTACAATGCATGTGGATACTCGTATTTCAGTAAATTAGATGAATAACTGATGGGAGGTTAAAGCTGGCTAACCAGCATTAAAGAGGGGAATCCACATGCAGAAGCTGCAGCACTAAATACCCCACTTCAAGTTATGTAAGTGCCACGCGTGGTCAGGGATTGCATAGGTTGATCCCAAAGTACCTCCTTGCAAATGGCTGTTCTTCCACTGCACTTGGGCTGCTGGTAGGTTTTTGGGAGAGCCCGGTAGCTTGATCCGATGCGTTTGCAGGAAGCGTAATCAATTTCCCGACTCATGCCATCCCCAGATCGATCGCTCAGTGGAGAAGCAAATGAAAGCTCTTTCACACCAAGAAAGGACTTGAACTGTGCAAAGAGTTCTGGGAATTTCCTTCAAAAACACAAGTAAATGTATTTTGTTATTTTACTCTGACAGTTTTGGGGGGCCTAATGTGTGTCATAGAAGTGAGGGAGAAAATCTAAACAAAATCAGCATTTCAGTGAGAAATCTTTTACCAATGTTTTATCTCTGTTATCATTCTCTCTGAATTACTTTAGGGTTTTTTTGACTTGAGACAGGAAAAGAATTTCCCTTCACAACTTGACAAATACTCCCCTTAACTGACTGACGAGTCACTGATCCCCGCCACGTGACTCTCCCTCTTCTTTGGAAACCAAACAGCACGAGAGGCTCACATCAGAGCTAGAACTATTCATCCTTTTCACAGCTCTGTTCTGAGATTTCATGTTTACACCTGTATTGTATTTAGAGAGACTACAACAGGCAGTGTAGACAGAGACCACTCTGCAGAATTCACGCGATTCTCTGCCCCCAGTGATTTAGTCTAACATCAGGTAGTGTGCTGCTTGTGAGCCTTTCAACTGGATGCACAGACAGAGGAAAAGATCTCCCTCAAAATGCTCTTTAAGAGCTGTGTAGAAAGCTGTGTTGAAAGATTCAGATTTTATTACTCCTCTTTTTGGATTAGCCTTCAATCTCTTGCATGCTACCTAGGAGATATTTCTGAAGTTAAATCCAAAACTACAATAGCAAAGTTCACAATGTCTACCAAAATGTAACAAAGTAAGACCTAAAAAGTATGACACAGCAGAGAAGGTAGTCAGTAACTTACCCTAAAAACGGCGTAACTAGCTGGAGCAACTCAGAGCCAGAGACCAGCTCCTGGTTGAAGAGAGCAATGCAACGGAGAAAATTTTCATAGACTTCCTGACTCTTTAGCACCCTACGCACCTAAAGCACAGTTTGGAAAGAAATGATCAGATCACTCGAACACCGCTTTTATTTAGTTCATATTCTAAGTAGTCTGAACTACGGGTACAGTGACAAAGCTCTGTCTATATTGCAACAGAAAGGGAATATGCACAAAAAAGCCCAGTTTCAAACAATAATGTAGTAACGACAAATGGTACCATGAGGAAACATCACTGAAAAATAGACAAAAACATTTCTGTAGGAGACAAGCATTCAGGAAAAGGTTAATTACCAGCTTCCATTCCTCTTCCAAACCCACCTATTTTCTCTTTCCTTGGCCTGCCTTTCTGTACCACTTGAAAAGTCAGGCAACTGCTAAGTGCTGACACGTAGATTGTACAGAAAACCAACCAATTAATAACCACATAAACGGCTGGAAGTAAGTCCACAGAATGTGAGGACAGGCCAAATACCGACCTTATCAAAGAAGGAAAACTCTTGCAGTGTTCCATATTTTCCCACCGTCGCTACTGACAGATCTTTGGTACCTCGCAGTTTCATTTTCTTCTGTTAAAAGAGCAAACAGTTATCCTTAAAATGTTGTGACTCAAATGCTATCAAATTCACTTCGCTGGCATGTAACAGCTCTCTGGAAAGGCTGAAACTCAGTATTTCCCAAACAGAGGTCTAGCATTGCTGCGCCGAGTCCTCCACAACAACCTCTACCAGACGACTCCCCGCTAAGCAGAGGAAACAACCACAAAACAGGATTACTAGAGAAAGAATTCCAAAGAAAGATTTATTTGTAGAAGCAATAAATTGTCCCTTCCAGGGCCAATACTTAGTACAGAAGATCTTGATATTTAGTATTCAACATGTTAGCACACACATTTAAGCACACTTTTAAAAACTCTCTCTTTCTACAGTAATTATTCTTAAAATAACTTTGAAATTTTGCTTCTCGTATCTAACACCTACATACCTCAAAAGACGCTACTCATTACACCTTTATCTAAGCAATTATCTAAACACAACAAGTAATACCAGGTTATTCTAAGTTTTTACTTCCTAGGAGGTACCTTTGCTGGGCCAGAAACAGGACGCAACAGCAGTGGTCTGGATCGCTTTTTGCTGTGTTCCAGATTCTTCTCATGCTCGTTTTTTTGGACACTGTTCACTTCACATGGTCCATTTCCTGTGAACTGAAGTAAATAAATAATGATTTCAACGTCCTCTTCTCGATCCGCACACACAAAGGATCCTATCTAGCAGAACAGGACACCGAGTGAGCAGTTAAGTCACCTGCTGTGTGAAATTCCAAAGAATGAAGAGGAGCAAAGTTCATCTACTGGCTGTATGTTTTTCCATAATGTTTTGCATTCCTAAAGCTTCTTTATGCATTCTACTTACAAACAGAGAGTATTCAGTATTCTGCCTTGTTCTAAGCGTACACATACCAAAGACCTTTTCGCCTCCGGGAGGAACTGTCCAAACTCAGAAAGCAGATCCTCCTGTCCCCTGAACAGATTTGCTACTTCAGTGAACACTTCTTCCTCTGACATGCCTCGAAAGGGTCGGCCTTTAGTGTTCAGCTGTTCTTTCTGAAAAATATACGCACAGATGTCAAGCAGAGTCAAAACCACACCTCACTCTGCAAGAAAACTCATCAACTCAGCCAAAAACCCTATGCTACACCATCCTGAAATAACTATCAGATAGCCCACGGTTCTTACAGTGCATCCTTTCGCACAGAACATCACTAAATCAACCAAAGGTTAGTGAAGACAGATCTAGGTACAAGCCCTTTACACCTCAGACCCTGGAAAGTTCTACAATTGTCACACTTTTGTCATTTCACGTGAATATCTACGCGGCAATTGCTGGACAAAGGTTAGTGCTTGGGAAGTGTATAAGCCTGCTCAATAGGCAGACATCTCCTTTGACAACTCCTAACAGCAACAGTGCAAACCCACAACCGCTTCCGCGGCAGACTTTTTACCTGGTAAGTATGAAGAATTTCTAAAAAGGATCTGTAAATTTCTGGATGGTCAAGGAAACGCGTTTTGATCTTATTGACGTAACTGATAGCATTATTGAACTCTACAGAATCAGACTCCAAAGGAATTTGGGATTTATCTTCTTTGTACGGAAGCTGTTGCCTAAACTCCTCGGAACAGTCACTGTGATTGTGCGAATTCTCCTGGGAGTAATGCAGCAGCAGCCCGCTGCCAGGGAGAGCGCTGGGCACAGGCTCTGAGGGCACCTGGTGGCAGAAGACACACCGTGACTTGTACAGAAACATAGGTGTGAGTTCAACTACAATCTAGCATCAGGATTTTCAAGCTGCATAGCTAAAAAAGATTACCACATAAAGAAAAAAGATTTAATTAGTCAATAAATTTCCTTACCTAGTTTATTAACACCATCAGTTAAAAAAAGTCCCATAAGTCGTATCTGGCTTATGAACCATCTGGCTCATTACCGCTTTTGACTGCATTATCCACGACACGCGAGAGGGTGTACCAAACCACACGCACTGCGGTTTCTGTTACCACTGTTTTATTTCAGAGGAACTGTCAGTTTTAAGAAAAATATTAAAACATAAGGCTCTTAAAGATGCTAAATTTCTAAGCAACAGAGAGATCCAAGGGAATTGAGATCTAAAAGATATTTACTGCTACTAATTAGGGTTAAACCACAAGTTTATCAGTAGAATTCAGGTAATGGCTCTATTTCAGCCTCCACAACCACACAACAACAAAGCAGCAGAGGCCAACGTGTATCCAACTGTATTGCAGCAGACGTCTCTCGTTGCAGGATATCGGCAACTGCATGGCAATCCCTGACATGTTATTTTTTGCCCATTGCCTACACACATTTCCCAATTTCTTAGTGGAAGACTGGAAACGTGACTCTTTCAGGATCTCTTTTTGAAATTTGTCACTGCACACATCACATACTGAGACTTTATATAAACATGTCAAATCAATTACAATTTCTTTTTTCAAACTTGCCTGAAGTATTTGAAGTTGCACTTCATGCAGGAAAATCATTCTTATGTAAGCTAAACTAACAACTGGTCTGAGAATAAATATTTAAATTTGTATTATACCCATTATCATAGACTTTGAAAACCATGTAAAAACTTTAGCAACATGCAATATGCATAAATGTACAGAGTCTAAACTGTGCAAGAGGCGAGTATAGTGACACATGTCACAGAATTTATTTAGCAAATATGAGCTCTGTAACCTACCTGACTATTCAAAGGTGACTGTATACTTAACTTCCCGTTCTTTGGAATTTCTATCCTATAGCCCAGAGGGAGGAAAGCATTGAATCCTACAATGAGGTCGGGATGCTCATGGAAAAGCTGTGAAACACGTCGGATCACCCCAGGTGTGTCAATGCTGAAATTGAGAAGAGGTTGTTACTTACGTCCAAATCAGAAACACAAGTTAAGCCTAGCAAATTACAGATGTATGTGAAGCACCTGGCTTCTTAGAGATGCCATTTTTTAACAAGCAAGTTTGGGAACCTCAGGCCTAGAAATCAGCCCAGGCCGAGGGAATCACCACTGCCAGCCCCGTACTGGGAGTGCTATCCACAGAGAGGAGACGTGAGTGTGCGGGCTGCCCAAAACGGGGAGACAGCCATCGCCTCTAGGGGTGACAGGTCACAGGGAGGCTCTGCACTCAAGCTTCTTCCCTTCTTTTCAAGATCTGCATTTCAAAGCAGGAAGCAACAATAGAATTAATTCCCTTTTCCTGTGGATTTCATCTCTGGGAAAGGATGGGATGGACACAGACCCTCTGGCTCCAGTGTCTAGTGACTGCACTACCGGGGGACAGGCCAGCAAGGTGGCTTGTGTGTCTGCGGAAGTGGAAAGATGGTGTGAAGGCCAAGAGACCCCGTCGAAGGCAGAGAGACCCCCGCGAAGGCTGCGGAGCTCCCCGGAGCAGCCCTGGGGCGCAGGACCTGGGCTTTACCTCTGGCTCTTGAACTCTTTCATGATCTCCAGGAAGCCGTTGTAGGTGGCGGGGTCGCTGCCAAAGCGGATCTTCACCTGGTCCAGGTAGGAGAGCGCATCCTCCACCTGCACGGCAAGAACCGCGGGGGGGGGTGAGGCTCAGAAAGGGG
>Ga0181612_107590_pt1 | contig 11665 bp, 8 predicted proteins | sample HoacroProtozoa21_FD_119630 | JGI IMG/M metagenome (GOLD analysis project Ga0181612, IMG submission 119630) | Hoatzin crop microbial communities from Cojedes, Venezuel. Combined Assembly of Gp0051906, Gp0051904, Gp0051908 | reverse complement strand
TGAAAGTCTGTGGTTATTACTATACTCAATGCAAGTTAATATAATTATATTTAAGTATCTTGGAGACTGTGTATCTTTATTAAATGTGTGAAGATGGTAAGTATAATAGGGAAACAATACTTAACCTCTTCAAGTTGTTACTGGGTTATCATTACATGTAGTGTGGGAAAGTGTGTTTATTTTTGTGAATTTCGGGGATCCAAATAGCAATTTAACCTATCTGAGGATGAAGTAATTTTGTGTGTATTACTGGGAAGCTCTAAAAATAACATACAAGCAGTGAACAGAAAGAATTTCATGGATTCATGGTGAGTATATTGTGCCGTTTAAAACACTTTTTATAATATCAAGTCATAGGGAAAATTATAACTAATTTATAATTCAATTTTATTTATAATAAAGTTACAAAATAGTGGAGAGATTCTGTAATGCAAGTAGGCTTCCCTGTGATAAATATTTGGCTATGGTATAGAGTTCACCAGCGTAAGGAAAGCGAGTCACAACATCATGTTTGAATAGTAATTCAGTGCTCTAATAAATCTGGAAGCCCTGGTCCTGACTTCTGAAGAAACTGTAGATACTTGCAAATAAGAATCACTTTAGCTGTAATTTGCGTAGGTAAATCAGTACAACTGTGATCTTTGAGAGTGACGAATTGCACTGGAGGTTTCATTTTGTACTCTCTCTTAAATTTTCAGCTATCTGGGGGAGGAAAATCAGAAAGTGTAAAACTGTAAGAAAGCACAGGATGTTGGTAGATTACAGCAGTAATGTTGATACCAACCTTCCCCTGAGAACCTGGTTTGATTGCAAACAAGATTCTTCCCAATCCACATATAAAAATGTGTTTATCTCTTACAAACAAAATGTAATGGTTTCAAATGATGGTTGACAGCTTCAGTGAAAAGCGAGTTATCGTAACTAAACCTGGACGTATAGGAGTGACTCAAGAGTTAAAAGAACAGCAGCACTGCTGAATCCATTTAACTGGCAAAGTGGTTTTAATTGGGTTGGTTGCTAGGGAATGGCTCCAGCACCATGTCTTTCAATGAATTGAAACATTGGACAAATAGCATGCCCAGGTCTGCTTAAATAATACACCTGGTGTTGGCTCCTGCCGCATTTAGAGCAGGTGTGCATTGCTTCTTGCTAACTAGCTTTCCCTTATTGTGCGGTTCCACTGTGTGGCTTATGTGCTGTTACCCCGTTCTGTGGTGGCTGCTGGGCAAGTTGAACTTGCCATACCAATTCTGTATTTAGTGTTTTGTAGTATGTTATTTAAAAAAAAAACAGTTGCTGTACACATAACTAGAAACAGCTTTGTAGCAGTAGGCTCGAAGCAGGATTAACTTACATTTCGTACAAGAATTAATATGTTACATGTTTGCACCTTTTCTGTTACAGAGAGAGTCGTATATTACTCTTGATTATGTTGGAATAACTTAATTGTTTGACTTCAGTGAAGTTGCACTGGGTTTAGACATGGCACAGTTATGCTAGCACTTGCATTAGCAGTGCTGGGAGCACCAGTGTGTGCACGCCACTGTCAGTTACTAGTTTTGCACACAGTGCCTGTTACATCGTTGCCAAGCAATACTAATCAATAGCATGTTAAAAATACTATCTGGGGGTAGAACTGACACCGGTCATCCCTGTCCGTCCTGCCTGTGCTGCGGTAGAAATGACATGAATTACAGAGGGCAGTATTAAAAAGCAGTTTTTCCTTGGTGTAAATGCTGCTTGGGAACAGAACTTGGCTTCATTCTTTTATAAATAGAATAAATGTACTGAAGTCTGGCTTTATCTCTTCAACATTTATAATGTGACTTAGTGTAATGTTCTGTGTTGCCACACAGGAGAATTAAGTTTGGCTCTATTCTCATTCCCTATACTAGCAGGAGTTCAGAAAAAAAAAAAAGAGGCAGCTGTATCTAATTCAGGCTATGAGGGGAGATAGGGATTTGTTAAACTCGACCGTAAACCATAGAAAATAAGAGGACCAGACTTTCTGTAAAGCAGCCTGCTAGGAGGTTTCATAGGCTTAATAAAGCTCAGCTAGATGCCCCAGCTGAAGAACATTTCATAAATTTCTGATAACACTTTCCTAAACATAAAACAGGAGTGACCAGACTTGTCAAGTTCGTGTAATCTGGGAGAAGATAAGAGGCATACCTAATTCTCGTGAGAGCCACTACAGATTAAGCGTCTTTAATATTTGAGGATGGCCTGCAGAGGCACATAAAGCAGTGGACCATCTGTACCACTCAGATCAAAATGCATCGTTGGAGAGGGTGCTATATTAAAAGTGAAGGCAGATTGGGGCACTGCTGTGGAACTCTGCTGGCTTTATCTATGAGTTGCAGATTAAACTTGTTGACAGAAACGCGGAAAGAACTGTTAATAGAGACTGTATGTCATATTGCTTCCCTGAAATTCACCAAAGACTAGGGGTTAAAAAAAAAAATCAATCTATATTTGACCACTGGCAATCCATGCGAGAGACTCTTCTGTTGCCATTCTGAGAACTATTTAAAGCTGGCTTTTAGATTTTACTGCATATATGCAGTTAGTTGTGGCATGTCTGTCTTTTATGAATACATACTTCAAGAAATAGGTTATTTTCTAAAATTGCTTTAATTTTCTTACCTAGTTATTGGTATGAGTTTTGCACGTAATTACATACTTTGAGTTGGTTCCCAGCGGTACTTACCCTGATAATAATAGGAACAGAACATACCAAAATAATTGAAAAATCTTCATCAAGGAAGGGGGTGAGAAAGAGACAACAGGTTTGGTAGAAAATGCCTGTTGTACTTGACATGAAACCCTCTCTTCCACCTGCAGTATCCTCTGAGATAACTAATTCTTTTAACCGTAAATATGCAAGTGTGGGTAAAGTAGCTGTGGAATAGCAGTTTATGTGTATCCCCAAATGCGTATTTTGTAGATAGATAAGCAGCTCTCTGAGCTGGGAACAACTTCTATTTTTAGATACAGTGAAGTGAGTGAGGGGCAATAGACTGTGAGGAAAAGACAGGCTGAGGGGAGAGAGGCAATGAGGTCAGGAGGTTACTTCCGTGCATTTGTTTAGAAAAAGCAAGATAAATGAAAGGAAGACTGTTATATGCACAACACTCTACAGTGAATGTAGTTGTGAGCAGATGTTACAAGAATAGACAGCCTTCTAAATGCTGCGAGAAAACTCAGTAAATGCTATTATTCCAAGAAGCTATTGGCTAGTATAGAGCAGAAAAAAACCCCACATTAACTTTTAGACCTTCAGAAAAATGTTTGTGTGTAATGAAAACATCTGTGTTGTCAGTTTATTTTTCTTTAAACGGAGGTACATATGGAGTCATTTCTGAAGAGCAGAAGCCATTTTTCTACTCCCTCCCCCAAAAAGCTGGTGTCCGGGAATATGTGCCTGCTAAACTAACTGCTATTTTTCCCTCCCCTTTTGAAACAGATCCAGGTTTGCCTCTCGAGCTGCTTTTGACTACTCTGGACAGTAGCAACACATTGAATCTGACATGCTTCTTCCCGGTTGTACTGCTGCAGATGAAATTCGGTGTACAAGGAATGAAATTTGATAGGATTTGTCGGTGTTCCTTCTGCTGTAGCCTGGCAAATCTCTGAGCAGCAGCAGAGGTACTAAAGCTGTATCTGTAAACTTAGGAAGATGGACTTTTCTCTTTCCCTACCCATTGGAACAAGTGCTAGGATATTTAAAATCAATTTTTGGTTTCTATGAAAAAAATTTATCTGCCTGTGAAACTCACTGAAGAAACTAGTAAGGAAGAAGGATTTTTCATTTCTTCAAAACCCTATTAGTGTACATTTTTGGAAAGCAGCCTTAATAAATATTGCATCATACTATAGTTACCTCTTTGTTAACTTATATGAAAATTCAATATGCATTTCTTAAGCAAGCATAGAGTATAATTTTTCAGACCAGTGGTTTTGCTATTGCACGAGAACTTTCTTAATCAGACTTTATCTCAAAGAACAGACGGTGACAGAGATGAAGTAATAATGTGGCTATGAAATAATCTTCTAGAGGAAAAACTGTTTTCTCAAGTGGCTTTAGGGACGGAATAGTCAGTGTATTTCTTTGGGTATAACACACTGCGCAAGGTTCTTTCTACTCAGGCATTTCTGGTCTTTACAAAAAGCAGATAGTCCCCCTTGTGTCATTTTTAATTGATTTTTCAATGCATTACAAGAGATCATTGGCACCAGTCCAGGAAAAGGCAGACAGCAAGTAGGGAATTCATCAAAAACAGACCCATTGATCACTGGATCTGATGAAATAATTAGGACTTCATGTTTTAAATACAGTTTCATACTGTTATTTTGACTTCTGAAAGTAAGAGAAAATCCCTTTATGCTAGAAAATCACTGAACAAAATTATGATTTCAAAAATTTTTCAGCACACTTATTTTTTGGAATGTCCATGTAGAAATTGCTAAGAATTTTTTATTGGCTCATTAATAGGAGCAGTACCAGTGAGATGCGTTTGGTTTTGCAAACAAGTCAGTTTTGGGGTGTTGTATTTACAATGAAGTCATAGGCAGAGCAAATCATTTTGGTGCATCTATTCCCAAACATTTGCAGTAATGGGCCTTCAAATGTGTTCATTAACTATGATGGTATTTTTTATAAAAACATAATCTTGGAAATCAATGAGATGCTGAAGGGATATCACACTAACATCAAAGCTGTAGTAGACTTCAAATAGTATCAAACATAGTTCCAAGATCTGGGCAGCTCTGCTCTCCAGTGAAATTTGTGAGATAAGTTGGTATATAACAATTCTGCTGTCTGAGGATGCTCTGTGAATTTGCAGCGGTGTTGTTAACTCAGTAGATTTTACCACAGTCCTATTTGGACATATGGATAGACGTGGGTTATTTTCTTCAGTGTCTGCTTTTTTGATGTAGTAAACAAAAATGTCATCTCAAAACATCCCAGAACCTTAAGGAAGACAATTGCTTTTAATATGCATCAAAACAAAAGTAAGAGTTTGGTACCATGCTAAATCCTTAAACTTCCTATTTGAGCAAAGAGTGAAACTTCATTGATGCATTGGCAACAGCTTATGAAGTGTGAATTTCTCAAGCTTCTGCTTCTATCTGGTACTAGAAAAACATTCAGTTGCGTTGTTGTTGTTTTTTTCTTAGGAGTCAGATTATTTCAAATATATTGCTTTTTACTTCTTTGGTGTGAACCCTGCGGTTCCTTGGGGGGGGTAGGGTGGTCAAGGTATAAATAAATACTTGTTTCCCTCTCTCTTATAGGAGACCTGCAAACAAAAAAGAAATAGAAGCCATTAACCTACCTTGTTCAGAGAGAACACTAAATCGGCACAATATGGCACAGCATAGTATTGTCCTTGGATTATTTATGATGACTGTTTTATCACTGTTGGATGGAAGTTCAGCTTTCCTGTTAAATCAGCGTCTGAAGGGAAGATTTCAAAGAGACCGTAGAAACATCCGCCCAAACATCATCCTTGTTCTTACTGATGATCAGGATGTAGAACTTGGTAAGAGCCCAACATAATGAGAATTTTAGCTCATGAGTATGGCACTACTTTTCCTTGAAGCTAGATTCTTGTGTTCAAAGTAATTATTTTTTTGCAGTGTGAAAAATGATAGGCAGAACAAGTAGCAAAAGTTTAAACTTACCTTTATGTAGAAAGTACTTTCTGTCTGCATGCGATTCAAGGGCAGCAAAAGTTAGTCTCAACTTAAAATGTCAAACTGCCTGTTTCTGTAAAAGTATGAGATTCCTGCCTATCTGTCTTCATCTAGACATCTCAACTGTGCTTCTGGCAATTGCAAGTAGAACCGGGGAAGCTGCATGCCAAAGCAGTAGGTTTAAATTCGTAACTGATTATTGCACCATATAATTACCCACACTTTTTGTATAATTGCAGACATTCATTACATATACAATTTTAATTTTAATCACTTAAATGTTACCTAACGTAGTCATATTATTCTTGGTATTGTCCATTTAGATGTGTAGTTAATTACTGACCAAAATGACTTCATAGGAAAAGGCTTTGCTGTGTTATTCAACGCTGTGTTAATTGTTGAAGAAAGGAGATGGAGATTAAACACACGCTTTGCCTAATGATTTGGAATAATGAATTAACTGACAGAGTTTGGGTTTTGTTCTGTTACCTGAACAAGCTTATATTTACCAAATGTTGTCTGTAGTTAGGAGAAGTGATTAACACAAACCAGTTTACATTAATAATTTTGCATTAGAAGTACACTTTTAAGCGAGTATAAAGCCTGGATCGTCTGGAAGATGAGAGCTTCTGTATGTGTGGTCTGGTGGGGTTTTTTGACAGCTGCATGGATGGGAAAAATTGGAAAACAGACCTCACAGAAGAAAATGGAGCACAATAGTAAAGTTAATCAACTTGTGTTACTTATACGCTTACTCATTTAGTTGAGAAGTTAATCACAGCGACGTGGCAGTATTCTTACAGATGATTCCTTTTTATCAGTATCATGTCTGCAGTACAATAGATGTCGCATTCTTCTCAAAGCCGGTGAGAAAGCCTGCTATGGCAGTAACCCCACCAAATACAAATGTAATTGTAGGATTGTAAATGAGTAGGATCAGAAGATTTGTTGTTGCTGTCACTTTTTTTTTTTTTTGAAACGGTTATTTGGATCACATATAAAGCAGTTTCAATAATACATATCCAAAAGAACCTAAGTAAATTATCTTGCAGGCTCAGAAAGTGGCCCTAAAAAATTTATCATCTTCTGTTTTATGCTAGCCTGCTTGTTTCTGATGCAATTGTCCAAGTCCTTTGGGCAGTGTATTTGTCTTCTCTGATAGTCTGATGCTTTTGAATTTCAAGCATAATGGGCATGTGTCCACACGAATTAGGATCTAACTAAGGAAAATCCATTTGATGAAGCTGAGATTTGGTATTTGTCATTTGCCACTAATGGCTTTGTGAGACCCAGTATTTGTTTGTATTAATTTTTATTCTTGTCTATTGTCTGGTGAGCTGTCCAAGTTAATCAAAATTGCCATTTGTGGAGATTGTGGTTAATGCATTTAAGAGAGATGAAAACAAGATGTGAATTACAAATAAAAGCTAAAGAAAATTTGGAAGTATGAAAGCGTAACAGAGAAAGTTGTGCATAACTAAGATGTCATCTGTTTCTAAGAATATTCTGTAACTGATGGATATTGTAGTTTTCATTGTGCTTTTGTGGCTACTTTTGAGGCAAAAGGAAAGACAACACAATCTGAAGTGCTTTTAAAAGCCTTTCCTTTATTTGATTTAAAATAGATTTAACAATGTACCAGTAGCAGGTGGAATTTACCAGAAAGACAATGTCGTCCTTTCAGGAAAGGAGTACAACTTCTTTTTTTTTTTTTTTTTTTTTTTTTTTCTTTCTTTAATTTACGCTTCTGTTAATCATGAGTTTTATCTGGGAAACCAAACCTTGGCCATGTATTGAAAAGAGAAAAAGACTGATGAAATGGGTGCAGAATCTCCAGGTCAAAGGAGAATGATTGTAAATTGTAATGGATACAAATGGGAGAAGACAGATGAGAACACCAAGAACATCTGAAACATACATACTCAGTTGACTGTGTAATCGAGAGTTGTACTGACAAGCACAACTGAATATGAAGGAGTATACTGACGAGGAGAATTAATTAGAAACAAAGACTTTTTCTTTTCCCTATTAGAGCAATTTAAATTCAAGTTAGTGTAATACTGACGTCCCCCGTGTGATGGACTCAGCATCTCCAGTTTAATTAGGTTGCCTGCCATATTGCTGTGGTTTAGCAAAGCAGCTTATTTCATTATCTCATAGTTGGAGAAAGATCTGATTATTTAGATGATATTTCAGCCACGTTAGAGAAATTGGAGTGAGAGGTGATCTGTACGTCTCTAACATCTTCCTCTGAACAACTACAAAAACGGCATGGAAGTGGATAATTTTTCTTGATTATCATACATGGAGATAAGAGCCTTCAAACTTTTTAAAAATTAAATATTGGGGGGAAGGAAATAAAGCTGTGAAAAGGTTGTCTAATGAGGTTCAAATAGGATAAAAATAGAAGTCTTTAGGGGACAGGTACTTAACATTCTGGGGTTTGGTTAACTTCTCTGCATATGGATATCACCTTTTAAACTGTGCTTCAGAGTAGACTAAGTCACTTGGGACTTAGTGCAAGTTCTTCAACAGCGGGAGCTCCCTTAAACTCATGTAAATTATGACTTCAGACGACAAAATGCAAGTAGTGAGAAAGTCAATATTATTTCGTAAATAACTGGTATATTTTCTCCGTTAGTATTAGTAAAAGGATCAGCCTTATCCCTAAAGTGAACTGTGAAGACACACTAAGCGAAGTTATGGATACCACAAAATTTCAAGTGGAATTTCAACCTAGATTTTGCTTCACTTTTTTCAGTGAGCGGCTTGAATGCATGAAATTGATTCAACTTTAGTATTTTCATGGTAGTCCAATGAATACTTTTAAAAAATAGCTTAGAAATTTCACATTTAACTACTAAATCATTTGTATTTATTATCAGTGGATTTTGACAGGTGACAGAACATTTTCTGAATTGAATATTAACACTTCAAAGCATGACTTCCCTCAGTACCACCACTAATAAAACCCCAGAAAGTTTTTCAACTCATAAGGTGATTCGGTGAGGTTCCAGTTGCTGATTAACACAATGACTAATCTTCTGCCACAGAAGGATCAATTTCTACTTTTTCTCACAATTCTGTGTTTGTATTGGAGACAAGCTGAAAAAAATATGTTTTGGTTGGCTGGTTTAATGCCGTTTAAAATATTTAAGCTGGCCTATTTAAGACAGTACAGAAGAGTATGCTGCATTTTTACCTTCCACTGATCTGTCACTCTGTATTAGTTCTCAAGCTGGGGAAGCAGATTATATCATATGTTTTTGTATTAAAGACTGTTGATATATAGGGCCTTGTCATTACCACAGTTTTATTAAAGGAGGTTACTGTCCCCAAGGGGAGTCTTAACATGTACCGCTATTTATGCACAGATGCCTCTGTCATTTGAACGGGTGGTTAAATTGTATTGTAATATTGGGATGACAGAACATTCTTTCCGTCTGCCTGTTGATGCTTGGACTAGCTTATAAGACAACACAGAGGAAACGTCTGCAGTTTTTAGGCTCACGTAATGTAGAAATTGACTGTTACAATTGTCAACTGTGTTGTTAGTGCCTTTGAGCACTAACACTTATCCCACAGTTAAAATCTTACTTTCTTCAGAAACTTTTTTGATATGTGAAGTTTAGCAAGTTCTAAAGGGGGAGTGCAATAACTTGCGTTGGTTCTTGTCACAAAGTGATGTGACAGAGATGTGTTCTGACCTGAGAAATACACAAACAGATTTTTTTTTTTTTCATATTTGTTCCAACAAAATGATCTCAAGAAAACTAATACCATGGCAATTTTTAGGTGGAATGACTTAAAATAGCAATTACCTTCCTTCATGGTGCCAGAGAGTCAGATTTCATATATGGCTTAGGACCATTTTCCCTCTGGGTTTTGACTCCTGGTTATATCAATGTGCCCTGTATCAAATTGACTTACTGTTGCGATTTCATAATGATATCCCTGCCTAAAGAGCTTAGAAGAAACCTAAACGCATTACTGACAGAAACAATATACAGTTTGTACCAGGTGGTTGCAGAATGCATTGATTAAAGCTGAACTATTAATCCAACTCAATCTTGGGTACATTAGCCCAACTCTACTCCAGCATGAACCCATACCTTCATCTCCATGTTGGCTATTGGCTTTCCCTGCCCATAACAGGAAGGGAGGGTTGGTAATGGAAAGGTTTACTCTCCTTTGCAAGGTTATGCTGATGACAGGTACCATTCAAGTTCTTTGAAAAATGGAAATTCTTCCTAGATGAAGTATAACTCACTCTGATGCAGTTTTAACTATCAGACACTGATAGACGAGGAAAACTAGATGTCTTTTTTCTTCTGATCCTTCGTGTTTCTGTGTGTGAGAACAACTTGTATTTAGCTAGGTGGATGTCTATAGTAAAGATCCAGTCTTTGTCCAAACCTTGTCTTAAACAGGGCAGCATTGTGGCTTTCAGTAATTGTTGGCAAAATAGACTTTTACTCTCGTTACCCCAATTCATCCAAGTCCCTGTCAGTTAAACTTCTTTGTTTTTAGGTGGTGGTTATAAACTACATGGTTTTATCTGTCCCAAGCAGTCATCTAAAAATCTGATTCTGCAGAACCAAGTCCTAAGAAAATTTAGGGAGTTTCAGGTAACACTATTATCAAAATGGATCAAGTGGATAGATAGAACTCAACAGGCTGGTTATGGAAATTATTATGGTGGCTTTACTTTGTCTTTGCTTCAGTGAAAGTTACAGAAATCAATACCTGCTAATACCTCACATTAGGGAAAAGAGCATTCTATCTAGAGAACAACTCTAGCAGACCCTACTGGAGTAGGGGTTTGGACTAAATAATCTCCAGACGGTCCCTTCCAGCCTTGATGGTTCTGTTTTGCAGTAGGTTGGCACAAAAGGCAGTGCATTAGGTATCTTCTGAAACCAAGGATTAAATAATGCTTAAAGAGCGTGCAAACTTTGGTTGAGGTTGCTGCACAAAGTGAATTGCATCCTCAGGTCACGTTGTCTCAGTTTAATTCATGCTGGTTCTTGCCTTCAGCTACTGGAATAGTGGCTCCAGGAAGGCTGCACAGATGGTGCAGATAGTTACAGTGGTAAATCTTGATCTTAGAGAGAGAGAGATTAAAAAACCATTATGATCTATGTCAACAAGTTGAAGTCAGATCTTAACGTAGGATTTGGTCCTTCATAAAACAGTGGGATTTGGTGTTTGACCCTTCTTAAAGCAGTGGGAGCACTTCACTAGAGAGAGTAGAATAATCTCTTTGGATTTGGGTTCACTGTGAGGTTACAGTAGCCTTACCTACCCATGCTTCATTCTTGTCTCTGATGAAACACATGAGCTCTCGGTTAGCTCTTCTGACTGAAACAAGAAAATAATTCTGAGATGATTTTCTTTTTCCAGGCTCTATGCAAGTGATGAATAAAACAAGGCGGATCATGGAACACGGAGGTGCTCATTTCATCAATGCCTTTGTGACAACACCCATGTGCTGCCCATCTCGCTCCTCTATTCTTACGGGCAAGTACGTCCACAACCACAACACTTACACTAACAATGAGAACTGTTCCTCTCCGTCATGGCAGGCTCAGCATGAAATACGTACGTTTGCAGTGTACCTCAACAACACAGGATACAGGACAGGTAAGATCAAGGCTGCATCCATCAGAAAGCTTTCTTAGACTGATTAGTACAGAGGCTAATGTATATAATATTTTAATTTGTTCTCATAATGGACTGCAGCGGTGCAGAATGCCAGAGCTTCAATCTTGTGTGTAGGTTTAGCTTCCTTGTACTTTTACTTGAGGAAATTAAAAAAAAAAAAAAGAAAGAAAGAAAAATACTTTTTTCAGAAGCTGGGAAGGCTAAAATAATGGGCGAAAAAGAAGGTAGTGCTGGTGGTGCTGGGAACCGAGGCTCGGCGGAAGGCGAAGCGTCCTACCCTGAGCACACCTGGGCTCGGGGA
>Ga0181612_156484_pt1 | contig 11666 bp, 8 predicted proteins | sample HoacroProtozoa21_FD_119630 | JGI IMG/M metagenome (GOLD analysis project Ga0181612, IMG submission 119630) | Hoatzin crop microbial communities from Cojedes, Venezuel. Combined Assembly of Gp0051906, Gp0051904, Gp0051908 | reverse complement strand
TGGGGGGTTCTTATTGTTTTAATTTCTAGCCTTCACCTTTGTGAAGGTAAGCTTCAAAATGTTGCCGCACGCATGCTTTGAAAGCTCAGGTAGTACAAGGGAGCTAAAGCAAAGCAGTTAGTATTTTAATCTTTCAACTATATGTGGGGTCTGGCTTGAGATCTTTGAACCTTTGATGTTAGTGGTGCTGCATAGCACCATAACAGAGCAACTGAGAGATGGATGTCATTCTACCTCAGGGCAGACCAAAGAGGCCATATTTCCTGAGGCAGAATTGTCCTTAGCATCAAGGCTGTGTTTGTGGGGCACAACCAAGATGTGCCTCTTGTGAAATGGCAGACTTGGGAAGTACCTGGAGTTTGCTGTGCTGGGGGATACATCCTATGATGCAGAATATTTCCATTTTAAGTTACACTTCCCTGGTGGTGTAACTGATCTTGCAACTCATGCCCTCCTGCTGCTACCCACCCCCTGTGAGAAAACCAGGCAGGACACGGGGGGACCGGACTTACCGATGCTAGTGCACTCCATCGTGTGATTGTTGGCTTCCAGCCCATCAGGGCACTTTTCAAGGCACTTTCCACTGTATAAGTAAAACCCACTTTTGCACTTTGTGCAGAAGTTTCTGGTGAAGCAGGTATCACAGTCAGCTTTACATTCTGAAAAGCAAACAGTAAACAACAGTGTTGTTGCTTTTTGCCACAAAACGCCATGGGCTCTCTCACATATACCAGAATCACACAATTCTAGCAATGTTAAACGATCTTCAAGGGAAGCAAATTATATTTAGGTCTTCTCCATGGCCTGTACACACAGTGAGGCCAGCCACGAGTGACCTTGGCGTGAGTGAGGATTTAATAAGGATGGCCTGATGCTGAATGGCCTCACACTGCTTGTCTTCTTGCAGACCTATGCAAATGGAAGACACGGCACAGCACATCAGAATAACAATATACTGCTTCTGCCCTACACTGACCCAGCATAGGTACTAATTAACCCCACAGGGCACAGGTACTGAGACAGTTCCACACTACGTATCTCCATTCAGCCAGATGAAATAAAAATATGCCAGAATTTAGAGTCTGCTTAAGACTGTTCTGCATCAACATCTTTTTCTGTTTTTAAATGACTCCTTGATGTTCAATCAGATGTCGTGTAGTATTTCATGTATTCTCTAGATGACTACACAAATAGGCATTAGTGGTATATTTCCCAGTTCTCAGATATTCTTAAAAGAAAATACATAAAAACTTGTGTATGGCACAGCTCATGTCTGATATGCAAGGCCACACACTGCTAAAAAGTGAGCATATACATTACAGTGTCAAGTTACTCTGTAAGACTTTACTCTGGGTTCCATTCATTAAATAACTTTTATTACCAGGTAAAAACTGGGAGAGTTGCTTGGCTGTCGCTCTTATGTTTTTATATCACCTGCGGGATTAAAAACAGTGAATTCAACAACGAAAAGAGGAGTGATGAGGACATTGCGATCTTTTCCAGTTCATTTATGGTTCAGAATACCTAGTGGGATCCAAATGTTGCCCAAGTGGTGAAGAACAGAGCTGCGTTCTCTGTCTCCCAGCCCGGAGGCAACACGCCTCGGTAACCTCCCCGAAACCAGGCTGAAGCCTGGCTGGCTGCTGCAGGCGTTGAGAGGGCTGCACCGAGCGTGAGGCAAGCTGCTGCGAGACCGGGGCAAACCGCAGCGCCGAAACCTGCCATCTCCCCTCCTTGCCGCGGAGTCAGCTGGGTAAGGGCAGTGGGCTAAGCAATGGCTCCAGCTACTGCGATTCAGGGTCCCCCGGCTCTTCGGAGCAGCCGCTGCTCCCTCTTGCTGCCAGCCCCTTCTGCGTGGGGGTCTGGAGGAGGAGGAGGAGGAAGCCATCACCTGGGCCCTGGGCAGGTCACTCACGGAGAGCCAGGATCCCTCAGGTTTAGGCTCTTTGGTGATCTTTCACCCTTAATTTCTTGCCTGGGTTAATATTTACTGTGCTACTATGGAAGAACTGAACAAATAAAGACACGGCCTGTCCGTCTGCTTCTCTGTTGACCCAGCTCCTAAGGGGACACAGCATTCGAGAGGGAGCAAACAAAGCCACGCGCTTCCCCTTTCCCCAGCACTTACTTGCGCACTTATTAATGTCCGGATACCGTGTCCCGTAGTATCCGCTTGGACACGAGGAAAGACACACTCCGATCTGTTTCATGCCAATCCTCTCCAGAACGAAAAAGAGCCTGGGCTTACATGACAGGCATCCGTTGTAGTCAGAACACGTAGCACACCCTCCTTGGCAACCCTGGCTCACGTTAGGATGCACTGAGAAGACAAGCATTCAAAAAAAAAAAAACAAAACAAACAACAAATGGTGAGAGAACAAGATATTAGAAAAGAACATGAAATAATGGTTCCTCTGTGATTGGAAGGGTGGATCATCCACCTCTCCGGCAGCTCTTAAAGATTGCTTCGTTTTTTCTTGTGTCTCTTATGACCTGACACATCATTTCAGCAATTATTTCATCTGCGTAAAAAGGAGAAGCTCAGCTGATGTGCTCACATCTTGCAGAAATAGCTAACAGAAAATTATATTTGAAATGGGTTTTATGGAGCAGCAGAATCCTAGAGAAACTTTATTTGTCTTTTAGCTATTTTCAGTGCCTTTTCTGCCTTGTATGCACTTGGCTCAGCAGATAAATACATGTTCATTTATCTTTGCTTTTCCTAACTGGATGATTAAAAATCAGCCTAGTGTATAATTTCCTTCATTGACTAAATGCCATTTGATTGAGTTCTGCTGTGCAGGAATATGGCCTTGTAAGATCTGATGCTAATTTGCCTTAATAAAAAGACAGAGGAGAGCCATCCTTCTCACCCTTCTTCTTTCCCTGGAATGTTCTCTCTGGCATGTTTTTAATCTCTAACAATTACAACCTGATGTTCTGGCTTAACTGTGGCATTTACCCTGCTCCAGTCCCAGCATGGAGCATAGGTAGGATTATATTTACCTTTCAATTGAATTGTTCTAATTCTTCAGACAAGGAATGGAAAACTTAATACACTCACTGCTTAAGACTATTCAGTTCTTCCTTAGAGGCTTAGGGGTAGCAGAAAAGAGGATGCTATTGCAGACTATCTTTTCAGTAGCAGGCATTAATCAGCGTATTACTTCTCAGTGGCAGAGAATAAGGTTTTGCATCTTCTGGTACTTTAGAAGTTGTTACTTAGTTTTAATTGCTTCTTGGTTGCATTCTGAAATAGGAGTTGGATTGAAAAATAATTAAGCACAAAATAGCTCCAGACCCTCTTTTTTGGCTTCGTCTTTTGTGAAAAACCCAGGCATTTTTCTAAGTGTCAGCTGTCATCTCTTCACCTGAGACACCTGGTAATATTTCATGTGTAAGAGAAATCCAGTTGTCATTTATGTTTGTAAGTCCTATTTGTAAATACTATTGGCTTCTTGTTCTGCCTTCTTCACAGGCCAGTGGTAATTTTATGAGTATGCACATAACATACTTTGATTGCCTATTTTAGTGTTTTGATTTTATTTTTACCTGCAGACACTGCTAAATAGCTTGCATATACAATGAACTCACTTTCATGAGCTCCCTTCTGTGGATCTCTTGGAGGCAGACCAGAAGCCCATATGAATCCATGGCTTAGAGGTTGAAAGCCACCACTCCCTGCTAGCTCAGGGGAGTTTGCCTGATGACAGGGAAGTTCAGGAATGCCTCTGTACTTTGTTCACATACATTTTTGGCAGGAAAGACATGGCCCATGAATGGGATAAGCACTCCTCTATGCTCTGAGGTTTTGATGACCAGTCCCGCAATCTGAGAAACCTCAAAGGGAGTTCAAGTTCACTTTTCCTCTTTCGTTATTAGAATGAGGAATGAGGGTTATTTCTCTCAGTAGGCCTGAACACATAGAAGAAGAGCAAACTTTGGCTCTGCTGCGGACAAACAATTTCAATGAGAATATAAGAACCCAATTCTCTGTGCCCCCCAAGGCACTCACTTTGTAGAACAACCTGGAGAAAAGTGCTTGTACGACCAGGACGCACCACTACGATGCAAAGAAATGACATTCTGCGTGGTGAGAAGCTGCAACCCCAATTTAGTTATCAGACTTGGTTTCACTAGACTCTCAAAATACGGAGGACTCAATAAGTATAGCACAGTTTTTTCTAAGAAGATTCCAAAGACACAGAGTATATTGATTTTGAAATTAAGAGCCTGAAAAATTTGGTTTCTTTTTAAAGTTAAGTAAATTACAATGTCCTTGTCTCTCTCGCCCGTGTCTTGTGGCTCTTGTATGAAGCTATTTTCAAAAGCAGACACAGTAACGTGATCTAAGAAGCTGACATTATTTAAGAACTATGCATGATTTTCCTTCATTAAGTTTGACAGAGGGAAAAAAAAGCAGGTGAAGTACAAAATATTTGTCATCAAAGTTGCTATATAAAATATGGATGATCACTTTTGACGTGAAACATATGATGTGTGAGCACCTGTGACACATCATTATGAAAAGATTCTCTTGACAGAGAAAACTTATGTGCAACTGCTCTGAGGTCAAGCTGCATGTGTGAGACCATGAGACAGGCAATACTTTATTATCGAAACATAATTCTCAATAGCTAAGATCCATTACATGGTCAATTTCCGCCTCCCCTTTAACTCCAGAAGTATTAAGTATAAAATAAAATGTACTTCTAGCCAGTTTTGCAATTTCTGCTTCCTTTCATGCAGATACATCTCATACAAATAACACGGCAAAAAAAGAAAGCCTGTAGTTCCAAATGGAGAATCATATTGATAGTATTATGGAGCAAGGAATAAGTTAAAATATGTAAGTCAAGCTCCATTTAAAGGTTGATGTCATGCCATGTTCTAACTCAACGTGTGAAGCAAAACAAGATCCTGTTCTTGGAAATGCATGGAGCAAAAGTCTTGTTGAAAAGTCAGAATTGACATTTTAAATGAAGCAGATGTTTTTTCCTTAAAAGCTATTAAAGGGATCCTTTTTTGATTGTTTCCTATTATGCCTGGCATTTCTTTGAGCCCTGTATCTGTGTAATGAAACTGCCTCTCATTGCAGCTGCTCCGAATGCTCCATAGACCCTTATCCTGGCTCATGCAAGAAGCGAAGCACGGACAGCCGAGTGCTCCAGAAATTGGTACTGTTTGAAAGCACAGCACTAGGTTTTGTCATTGAACCTGGGAGAAAATAAATGGTGCAGGAAAAATATTTGTGTCTACAAAATGAGATAGCATGTTTGAAATGAGGCATCTCCAAGCTCCAGCTGCAGTCATTCTTGTTACCTCTCAGATCAGCTACCCTCCTGATCCCTGCAATGCAGCGACTGGTCCTTCCCCTCCTGAGAAGGCCAGGTGGGGTCGAAAGGATTCCAGACGGAAACAGGGAAACCTCGGGCTCTGAAACATCTTTCTGCCACAGGGAGCGAACTTATTGCTGCTGGGCACAGAACTGGCCCTTACTGTTCCTCTCTCATTGCAGCAAGGTGTTAGCATCTGCAGATCTCAAGCACTTCAGCAACAGCACACTATAACCATGAGGAAGCAGCCAGAAGTTTTGCCCTTTTTTTCCCCATATCAGGACTGTGAGCTCAGAGTTTAGGTGGTGTGCTGCAACAAGCTGGGAACATAAACCCCATCTGGTGAAATCCAGCCATGGTACACCTGGCGTAAGCATGGCTCCAAATTCCTATACTTAGGTCAACAGTAGAAATGGGTAAGTAATGTCTTTCCACTTTAAGAAACGCTTTGAAGTCTACAGGTGAAAAAGCACTAGGAGAGCATAGACCACTCCTGTTAGCCACAAGTTTTAGCTATGGTAAGCGGGACAGAGACAGGTCCAGTCTCTCGGTAGAGGGGCAGGTGATGTGGCCTTGTGGCTTATGCACTGGCTGCAGAACCAGAAGGTCTGGTCTTTAGCATTGCAAATAGGTCCAAGAAATGCTCTTGCTTGTAACCACTTGGTCTTTGGTGCAACCTGCTCCATTATGAAGACAAATAAAATGAAATCTAAAGAATTCTCCACTACCCTCAGAACTAACTTCGATGAGGATGAAGTCCTCTATGTGTGGGCTGTTAGGAGCAATGTCTGCCATTAGCGATGACCCTACCAGCCCTCAAGCAGTCTGCCCTCTTGTATTCAAACACTTTTTGAGCACAGTGAAGTTCCAGACTCTCAAGGATGGAAAATACAGCATACCAATGGGCAAAGCAAGCGGTGGGAGCACAGAGACCCACAGACAAGTTCTTCCCCATCTCTTACACAAGCGTTAGCCAGGCCTGCTGACTCATCAGGTACAAAGTATGTATGTGCAGGCCTGTGACTGGCTTTAGGTCCAGAATCCATACCTCCATTCTTCTTTTTATAAAACCTAAATACTGGAGATCAGAGAAGACACTAAGTTAATCTTGAACTATTCTCTTCCCCTGCCTGGCTTAAAGCCCTTTTTGGCTTAGGAGGCCTTTTTTTGTGCAAGCTGTTTGTCCAGATATTAGTTTTAAGCCTCATTAGCAAATGAAATCTCTGGGGATTTTCCTTTCTCAGAATATTTTCCAAAGCCCTGCTCTGGAAACAATGAGTTGTGGTCGCTCTGTTAAAAATAGAAAGTTAGTGACAAGGAGCAGAATTTGAATCTGAACTTTCAGTAATGAGACAATGGGAGTTTTTGATTGCATGCAGCAAATTCTAAAACTTTTACAATGAATTTTTTCTAACAGTTTTACTTTATATATAGGTTAAAATTTATGGGATCAGAAACAGAAAACAAAATGTGAGAGGCATCCAGGTCAGCATATGTTCTCACAACTAGAGGAAAAGCTCGGGGTAGAAGAATATTCTTCGTTGTTTTGCTGCAGCTGAGGTGCACTGCCTCATCATCAGTCTTCAACGACAAGATGCCCAGTTAGAGGCTTGCTCTTGAAATGGATGTGCTAGACAAATTAAATACATCCCTGCTAAAGAGCTGCTGCTACTCCTGGTTTCTCGGGCTTGTGCGTTCTCACAGGAAATATTTTCACAGCAGAGCTGCTCTGGAGTTCAGCCTCCCCAGTGGATGCCCCTTGCTGCGAGACCCAAGCCCTGCCTCGGCTTTACCCACCCTGTGGCACCCGTGTGGGCACGAGCCCTTGTGGTGGGGGGGATTTGGGACAGGATATCCCATGGGTTCTCGTGTTGCCTGGTCGCTCTGTGCATTCATTGCCGTTCGTTTCTCTCTCTCGCCTAGTGAGAAGCAGCTGCCTGTGGCAGCGGCCTGAAAACAATACTTCATGTAAAGCAGAGTTACTCTTAATCATGTGGACTGTCCTTTAGGCAAACGCAAACAGCATTTGGCAGTAAGCTCTTCTAATGAGAAAGTCATTAAGGAATTCAGTTTGCAAACCACAGTGTATTTGCTCAGACCCTTTCTTGGTTAGCATTTCTTTGTGTGGAAATGCGTTAGAAGCGGAACAGACAATGGTAGGGCAAGAACATTGAACCAACGTACAGACAACATGCAGTGCAGAGCAAGAAGAAAGCCCAAGAGTGGTGGGACAGCACTGGGAGAGCAAGTACACGTGGGTTTGATTAGTTTGTATTATCACTGCTAAATAGATTGCCAGCCTGAGCCAAGAAGAAACTTAAGCTCAGTCTTGCAGGCTAAGCTCTGCTTGATCTCTTGGCCTTAAATCATCCATAGGGAAGCAATTGACTTGGTGTGTTGTGATGGGGCAGCAGCTGGGCTCTGTGGGGAAGATGATAGACCCATGCACAGCAATTGCTACATTGGGTTGGCCAGAAGTTTTCTGGGATGCAACCGAACCAATGATGATAGCTGAGGAATGTGGACTCTCTGGCTAGCGTCCCTGAATCTACAGGAGTTCGAGGCAGCCTTGAAAGGAGAGGCAGCCACAAATGGAGCAAAGAGGAAAAGTCAGTCTAAAAGTCACCTGTTAAAGGCTTAACGTCTTCTGTTTTTCTTTGTGATTTGTCCTTAAAAAAATACTTTAAGATTTCTTTCTAAGAGGATGGTAACTCCTCCAGAGATTAGCCTGACTTCAATTTTACTTCAGAGCATTGCTGCCTTCTATGGTACAAAACACGCAACCAAGAAGATCCTCAAATGTCCTCCCATGTTTTGAAGGATAAAGATCCCATAAGGACTGAAAAAGAAATTCCTCAATCATCTGCCTGGCTTGACAGAATATTTTACTCCTCAAGAGGCAATTCCCATCTGAGAGAAAAGAAACCAACCTATTTTGTTCACCAAGTGTCAACAGTTCTAAAGAGCAACAGAAACACGAGTATGGGACTGTCCCACAGTCTCAGGGAGTATCCGTAACTGTTTTGTAGTGGTGTCTACGAGCAAGGAGGCCCTCAGCCCAAATGGCCAGGATCTCTCTGGGGAATGCCTCATCATTATTAAACACATGTCTGGCAAAGTGATCCTGAAAATCAAGTATACTGGCTGCCAGAACACGTTTCCCCTGATTTGGTTAGAAAAAGCATCAACAGGCTGAAAAATCTCACCAGGGGTGCACAGTTTTATGCAGTCTCCTAGCATCTTCAGCACAACAGAACTCAGCCACAGCAACCACAAATGGCTTCTTCTCATTCCAAAGAGTCTTGTAAATAAACTGAAAGATTCTCTTCATGGAGGGAGAATGGAAATTGACTTTTTTTTCCCACGTACTATGGAGCACCACCAAAATTCAGGCATCCAGGAAGTTTAACCAGTATAGGACCGAAGAGGATCCTTAAGACGAGTTGCCTTAAGCACACTGGTAGTGATAGTAAAGGTAGGACCAGGCCACGCAACACCTTCTCACACATCAAGTTTTAAATACTATAAGCAACTACAGATCTTACTTCTAGAGTCAGCTGTAGTTGTTTCCAAATATCCAGCCTTCAAGACTACACATTATTAATCTTGTCTAAAAATGCAAAACTGAATTACATTATCTTCTTGTTATTGTCCACATAAAATGACTTGTTATAGAAGGGAATGTATGGTATCTATAATGAGTAGTAACCTAACAGTTGTATAACCTAATAGTTGTATAACCAAAGTGACATAACACTTGTCAGACTCAGCTACTTGCAAATAAAGCATCTATGCTGAGATGAAAAAAGGGGGTTCGAGTTTTGGAGAGATTATATTTGATGCACATATATTTAGACAGTATTTTAATACTCTAATCCTGCAAGATGCCATCATGAAGATCCCCAGTTGATTTTACGCTGTTCATGTGCACACAGAACTCTAAAAACAAAGTTTTCAACATCACCGTGACTCCCATGACTCCCCAATCTCTTCCCCACAGGAGAAGCATACTTCTTTCAAGTAGAAAATCACGGCTGTATATTGCATGTGCTCGTTCTTTAAAATGTGCAGTCTTTCTGCTTGATTTGCTGCTTGATGCTAGCGTTCCATCTATCGTTTATGTGTTTCTAACAAATCTCGGCGGTGCTCAGGTTGTCCTGCTGGCAGCAGAGCCTGTCCCCCTGGTTTGCTTCTCCTGTTTTATTCCTTTAACATAATGGAGACTTTTACTGTTGCGTATTACACAGATGCTCGTGTACTTCCAAGCTGTATAAGGATCACTCAGCTCATACTGTCAACATTACACAACTACAGTAGCATTTGCAAGTTTCTCGTTTCCCACAGGGTCTTTTGAGACCAGAGTTTTTCTCTCAAAGTTTTGTTTCAGAAACCACAGAAAGAACAGCAGGATGTAACAGATTTTACTTTCCATGCTGGGGACTAGGGAGAAGGGTTTAGACAGCAAAAGCCTGTAATCCCACATCGAAGCTATGATTTTCTACTACCATGTTTACAGCGTTAAAGTATTAATAAGCCGTACAGCAAGCCAGCCCACTACCTTGGCGTTGCTCAGATGTGCCTTTGGTCAATTACTTAATATCCTCTCAATTTTGTATATTTTCCTAAGTGGAATTGATCAAAAGTTTCTGCTGAATGAAATAATTTTTTTCTGTGCAATGATTAAATTCATACCATACTGAAGCTAACTAAAAGCACGAATTATGTTGCTTGCAGTGGAACTGTTCTGGACTGATGCCTGCAAACACTGAAGCAGAACCTGTCTCTTTAAATTCAAGTCTCACATCAAGATTTGAATCCAGAGAATAGATACTAAGGAGTATCACAGTGCTGGCAGGTCTCTAAAAATTGTTTTCTACGGTTTGTAACAAGGGAAAACTCAGATCTCAATTTTTCATAGAGGAAAAAGGGTAAATTCTCCAGGCTGACCAGACCATCCATCTGCCAGTGACACAAAATACTGCCCAAAATTCCAAGTTTAAATTGATGATTAAAATACTAGCTCTAGTGACTGCTTCTCTGCTGTAGTGCTGTGTAGTGAAGCATACGCTGTCAACACTCAGCAAATGATGACCCAACTATTTTCACCTTTCCCTCATGCCTCTGGGACCCATGCCAGTCTAAAAAAAAGAAGTCAAAGGTTTTTGAGTGCAAAGCATGAACTGTATGATACAAAAACTGAATGCACTCAGCTGGAAAACTGACAAGAGGCTTCATCAGCAGTCAGCTTGGACTCACTGACGGAAGTCTTGGACAACCAAACTCAACAGCAAAACTCCTGCAAAGAGGCGGGGCTGAGGATTCACTAATTTGTTAATCTACATTAGGGTAGTCTATGGTTCAGAGTACAGTTACCTGATTTTTAGAGGGCAGTGTGGTTGGATGGCCTGGTTTGATCGGGATTAAGTAATAGGACTGGCGAGATTTAAATAGGCATCTGATTCCCGAGAAACTGACTCAGTTCGACAGCTCCGCGTGCCTGGCTCTTCTCGTGAAGTAACTATGAATGGCATGTAGTTAGGGCTTGCTTCATCACCCCTTCTGCGTGCTGCCCTCCCTTTGAAGTCTGAAGCCAGCTCCGCTGCCTCACACACTGACCCACATGAAAGAAATTTAGCGCTCACACCAAGCATCATTCACTTCCCCAAAACTGTAATACATCTCACATCACCGCAGTGACACAGAGCAGGCAGCTTACAGTTGAGCTAAAGCCATGCTAGGAAATATTTGAGCTGAATTATTGGGATGCTGGTGATGAAATCAAGGCTGTCGTCCATTTTGTGCTTAAGCAGGGATGCAGTTCATTTTTTAAGTGGTGGGGTACCACCACTTCTCTGAGGATTTGCTTGCCAATCAGCTCAGTTGATTGCAAGAGAAAATGAATTAAAACTGCTCTTTGTTTTTTTTTTAATGTAACATATGTAAAAGTATGTTCTTTGTCCCAAAAGCAATTAACAGTATAATGCTGACACATCAGACTTTCCAGATAGTTAAATTAATTGAAAGCTTATTCACAGGCTGTATTTGAAAACACAAGCTGCAGCCTGTGTGGGATTGTTAGTGACGGTTGTAGCCAGTGGTTGCACAGACCGGGCGAGCTCTGCGCAGCTGCGCAGGTGAATGGCAGGCAGCACCGTTACTACCTCAGCAGTCAGTAAGCAATCGATCACAGCTTCCCCTCTAAAGCTAGTTTGCCTGCAGCAATCCTACGGGGTGTGTTGGTGGCATGGAGAAGTCCAGGCAGAGGCCAAAGCACCCTGTTGTCCGCCTGCTGCCACCTCCAGTGTAGAAGACCCCCCCCCCCCCCCCCCC
>Ga0181612_139101_pt1 | contig 11666 bp, 7 predicted proteins | sample HoacroProtozoa21_FD_119630 | JGI IMG/M metagenome (GOLD analysis project Ga0181612, IMG submission 119630) | Hoatzin crop microbial communities from Cojedes, Venezuel. Combined Assembly of Gp0051906, Gp0051904, Gp0051908 | reverse complement strand
TTCATCCTATTGCTAGTGAGTTGGGAGAAGAGACCAACACCTGCCTCACTACAACCTCCTTTCAGGCAGTTGTAGAGAGCTATAAGGTCTCCCCTCAGCCTCCTCTTCTCCAGAGTAAACAACACCAGTTCCCTCAGCCTGTCCTGATAAGACTTGTTCTCTAGGCCCTGCACCAGCCTCGTTGCCCTTCTCTGGACACGCTCCAGCAACTCAATGTCTGTCTTCTAGTGAGGGGCCCAAAACTGAACACAGTACTTGCGGCCTCACCAGTGCCGAGTACAGTGGCACAATCACCTCCCTGAGAGTTTATAAACTTTTCAGATGCTATTATGTCTGAACTCAGTCTCTGACTTTTCAGAAGTGTTGAGTATTCCCATTATTAGTAGAATTTTAGAGATCCTCTTTGAAGGCCAAGGCATGTTATAAATACCTCGTAAGTTAATTTATAGTTTTTATGGTGAAGCAAAAAGTCTTCATGTCATTGTGGGGAAACACAGTCCACAAATACTGTGACATGTCCAGCATCACCCACGGAGTCTGTGGCAAGACCAGAAATAAAATGGAACTTAGCTCAGTTCTTTGTTTCAATCTTGTAATTGTCTGTTCCTTATACTGGTCATGCAGTTGGAATTTCTTTGTCACAAACGCTACTGAGACAATAAAGCTGTACTTGAACCAGGGATCATTCAGGTTTCAGTGTGTTTGAAAGCTTCTGGGATATAGCTGTTGTTTTTTTTTTTCTCTGTGTTTGAAGAGATCTACAATGCTGTAATAACATTAGGAAATTTGGCTTGAATGATGCTTTTCTTGGGATAATTCTTGTCTGCTTTCCTTGCAGGAGTACAGACAGTCATGTCTGCCTTGTCTGTAGCTCCCACCAGGGCCTGTGAATACACTGTGGAAGGCTGGAAGTATGTGAAGGATCTTGTCAAATGAACAAGTTCTCCAGGGTTCACGATTCTTTCCATGCTCTGTTGTCTTTGGGATGATGCACAGTCCATCCCTCTGGAGGGCAGCTCAGCCATGCAAGGGCTACAATAAAAGACTTTTGAACTTCCACTTGTATTTGGGTTGCTTTTAGCATATAGATGGCAATAATTGCTTTCTGTCTTACCAGCGGTCAGAGGCTTCAGCAGAGATCATGGATCAATTGTAATGAAGTGATGGTCATATGCTGAGGTATAGCCCCTGTTCTAAAGCTTCCAAGCTTGCTAACTAAACAGATTATTCTGAGGCTGATTGTTTGAAGACAAAGCACTTGTCTTCAAGCTGGCTGAGGAAGGAGTGCCTCTGTCAGACAAAGGGCATGTTATTGATGTGAAAGCTGTTTCCAGATGGTCTGTGACTTGTCACACAGCTCGGACTAGCCAGTACTAGTTGCAATACTTGATGACAGTGTGCAATAGAAGGGAGTTTATAAGTCTGTGATGCAAAACTCTAGCAAGTCATAGACCTGCCCAGTCTATTCTGCCTGTGGGCATTGCCAGTGTTCCTCGTACCTGAGCTTGAACAGCGAAATCTCAGTACCATTTACCTGTAACTTTTCCAGCAACTGATCCAAATATGCCCTTGGATGCATAGTCAATGACCAGTAGCACTGTCAAATTTACACCTGTATCTGAATTCTGAGTTCCACGTCATAGGTTATTTAGAGGCAAGGGTTTAAATTTTAAATTTTACCAATGGTTGGCTGAAACTGAGTGGTTTCTTTTTGTCTCTTGACTTGTCAAGTATTCGGTCTGCTGGCTTTAAATGCCTGTAAAATAGAGCGGGAAGTACCTTTAAGATACTCGCAGCTCTGTGTGAAAAGCTTTTTGGCAACAGAGCAAGAGAGAAAATGGGAAGGATCTCCAATCATAGCGGAGTCCCCATGGAAGGGAGAATGAGGCTGAGGGATTTCCTACTTCATCTAAATCTAGTGCCGCCATGAAGAATTAGGCAGAGGTACCTCAATAACAGAGCCCATTGACTGCAACTATGGTTTTGTGTATTCTAAGTTTTTTTTTCAAAGAAACAATGCTATTCTGCAGCTTCGCTATGAAGAAATACGTGAACACGAACTAAACTCGGAGCTGGCCACTGAATAACTCTGCAATCTGCATGGACATTTTTTCATTTCTTTATATTTTGAATGTCTAGAGACTTCAAGCTGTGTTTTCTTACCAGACTTTCTCCTAGTTTTTGCATGAATAAAACCAGAAATGTGATTTAAAAAAAACCAACCAAACACAACAACAAAAACCAAACAGAAACCTTGTTTGCTGATAAGCAATACAATATGGGAGACAGGAAGGGAGGTTCCCAGAAAGCGAGATTATTCTCTTCCTATCCATCTCTTCTTCCACAGGAGACGGATAGCTCCTCTGAAGAGGATGAGGAGGACCAAAGATTGCAGTGCACTTCTCAGTTCCCTGCCAAAATATAAGTAGGTCCAGAAAATGCTGGAAGTAACAACTAGCCATCAAATCAACATGAGAAACAGGGTAAATTTCACTCTGGGAGGGACTGTCGTGGACATGTAACCGTGTATCAGGAACGTATGGAGAAGAACCAGAGTTAACATGGAGAAAATTGTTTGTTGGTGGTAGACCTCTTAGAAGAGGCAGGCAAAACTGTTTTGGTAAAACAGACGTGTGCAACGTACAGTTAAGACCTGGGCAGAAAGTGGATTCCTGGCACATCATTCCTGCCATCAGTTTTCTGAGGACTTTTTTTTTCATTTGAGCAAAATGTCCATATCTTGATGGGTTAGGTACTAACATTTTGTTCTCATAGTGGAAATACTAGTGGGCACATGCAAGCAGGGATGAGGGTTGCTGTAAAAGCTAAAGAGATGTTTTATCAAAGTGGTGTTTCTAGGGATGGAGAACAAGGATAATCAAATGCCTTTGAAGTGATGCATACTTTATCATAGACCATTGGAGCTGTCCTTTTGTGCATTCCCACTGATGGTGGAACACATCTGGATGATTAGGTATCTAATAAGTTTAAGCAAGAGGAATTATACCAAATAGAGAGGTGGTTTGCCAGACTCATGCAGTTCAGCAGCAGCATTGTATACAAGAAGTTGTGAATCTCAGCACCTTCACTGTGCTTTAGTCTCTCCTTCCTGCTGGCACTTTTGAAGCTGGTCTGAGGTGGAGAAGCCGAATCCTTCACTGATGCTCACCTGCAAAGTGAAGACCTCCATTTTAGACCTTACTGAGTGACCCAACTCAGTAAGGTCTAAAATGGAGTTGCTCACACTTGCTCTGAGTCCATCTTCATCCACATGCTGGCAGATGTGAAACTTTTCACAGCAGGCAGTCTTACTTCTGCATGAGGAAGCTGGTGTTGGCAGGAACTCTGTCACATTGTAGTAACATGCCAGTAGAGAAATGGGTGGCCTGGTATGTGTGCATGCAAGGCCTAGGACAATCATATGAACCCAGGGAGAGTACTGAAAAAAGTGTATCTGCATGAAACATTTTGCTAGCTTGCAATATGCTCCAGTTTGTGGACTTTGCATATTTTAACTTTAATGTTGATGAAAACTTCCCAAGGTCAGTTTTCAGTCACAACCAAGGCATATATAAGGAGCACTGATGGCCTAGAGAGCATCAGTATTGTAAGATGGAGTTACAGATTTATTCTATATTTTTAACCCTTTGCAATGGGATTGTGTCATGAGGTTGCTGAATTCATTATGATATGGCATAGCACCAGTAGGAATCTGTTCCCTCTTCACAGGAAACATCTGTGCATGTATTGGATGGGCTGTTACAAATACACAGCTTGTAACCTCTTTGTCCTCAGGTCTCTGTTTGTCCCAGAGCTGCTGCTCATCCTTCCAAAACTAGGGACAGAGATTGTCCTGGCTGCTAGCAGCAGAGATGGCATTTCTCCCACACTGATGTGTTGATATGGTCGCGTTGTTCCAGTCTGTGCTAGTTACAGGAGCCAAGACACAGCTACAGGACGGCAAATAGGCAGGGAGAGTAGGATGAATGCGTACTCAGATTAGGAAGCAGATTTCACAGAATCACAGAATCACAGAATAGTAGGGGTTGGAAGGGACCTTTAAAACACAAGAAGAAGGATTTGCAGGAGCTTTGTTTCCTTTTTTAAACAAGTAGTTGTATGATGAAACTTATGGCCAAGAGATTTCAGTGGATTTGGCTGAGGTATAAATAGTTTTAAAAAGCACTTAATTCCTGGAGGATGCGCCCATCAGTGGCCCTTAAGCCTAATGGTCTAGATGGATGCTACAGCTCAGTAAACCTTGGAGTGCCAAACACTGGGAGTTTATCACCTGATGAAGTATTGCTCTGCATGCACCCTGTTCCAACATATTTTTCTTTATGCACCTGTCTCTAAAAGAGAAAGAATACTGAATTGGAAGGACTTTTTCATCTGACCCAGTACATCTGTTCTACTCTTATTACATCTCGATGACAGTGTGTACATTCAATAAGGGACTGATCCTTTCATACAATTTCTGGATTTAAGTCAAATGTTTTGCCAAGTCTAGTTTGTGTAGAAACTGTAGGTAAGACCGGGTGCTAATCAGATTCCTTTGCTGAGCAGAAAAAGTGACAGTGTAGAAATTGACTTGTTAAAATAATACCTGTGCTGCAACTCACAGAATTATTGAGCTTGGAAGGGACCTGTCAAGATAATCTTGTTCAACCTCCGTGCTCAAGCAAGGTTAACTAGACCAGGTTCCCAGGACCATGTCCAGCCAGGTTTTGAACATCTCAACAGATGCAGACTCCACAACCTCTCTGGACAACCTATACCAATGTTTGACTGCCCTCACAGTAAAAAAAGTGTTGTCTTTTGTTCAGCTCACCCCAACATCTTTGCTCTTTCTGAACACAGTGACACTGGGTACTGCCAAAATGGCCTGGCACCACTATACCAAACAGTTCTGGCATATTTTCCTCACAAAGAGTTGGCATTAGCACATAGGTCTAAAAATTGCCCAGTGCATTTCATAGTTGTGTACTCTATTTTTGCATAAATACCCAGTCCTCCTTTCCCGTTTTTAGCTTTTTGCCTCAGATGTTCTGTAGTAGTGACTTTCACAGGCTACCTTTTTCTATCATCAGTTATCAAGCACTCTGGCTGTCTCTAGTGGACCTGTCCTACAGAAAGACAAAAAGTTTACATCTGCCAGCATTGTGGCACTAAGCAGGATTATGGGATGCTCCCATCCCACCTCCAAACTTACTGATATCTTAGTATCTCCAGCTACACATAGGGGAAAGAGGAGGCAGGGGGAAGGAAAGGGGGCTGTAAAGGGTGGGGGGGAGAAGAAGAAGAAAGCTCAAGCAGCTTTTACTAACCTTATTTAACCAGATTTGTTTCTCCATGCTGCAGAAAGGATAATTGGCCTTGGGAGCTGGTGCAGAGTACTTCAACTTGACCAGTTGGTGTTCTCAAAGGCCCAATCTATCTTCTCTTGGCAGAGTTCCCCCTAAGGTTTGAAAACCGTGCTTGCAGAACAGGTGCTGACTGGAACTATTTTCAACACAAATGAATTAGGTATTACACACTACAGTTACAGTAATTAGTATCTGAGAAGTCAGGGGGTTCTTTTTGAACAGGTGTTGCTGAGAGGAAGCTGCAACCTCCAGGGAATGGTTTTTGAGAAAAAGCAACTGCACAAGGCATTTCTCAGACAGAGACACTGACCCAGTGACTTAAGCATCAGCATTGTTAGCATCAAACATTCTCCATCTGCAGGCCAGGTATAGGTTTCATGTGTGAGCTAGAAGTTGCTGGGAGATTACCGTTGGCCATAGTGCCTTGTATGCTAAAAGACAGCTGGCTTTTGCTTCTCAGCCAGTAGGATTATTCCACCTCCTTTGAAGCTTGCATGCTTCACTTGGTTTCTTTTTAAGGACCAGAAAGGTTGGGACTGGAAGTTGTCTTTGCATTGCTGAGACTCCCAACAGGTTTGCAGAGTCAGTAAGCTTAATGAGTACGGCAGTATTAAAATCACTTCGGTTTTGATTCATTTAACAGACTTTTTTTTTTTTTTAAACACATGAATGATTTTGGTAACATTCATTAGAACTATCTTGGGGACTCCAGCGTGCAAAGGTTCAATGAATAAGGATTTCTTGAAATCAGGGAACTCACATTTGCTGTTTGGAAAAAAAATGCCCTATGCAAACCCAATCTCTGTCCTATGCAAACCTGAGTTATTCAGTGTATGTTTTACTGTGTGCTTCACATATTACAGCAGTTGATTACAGCAGTAATTAACTGGAGAGACGCAACCTGCTTACACGATGTCGTGGTTTAGCCCTGGCCAGCAACAAAGAACCACGTGGCTGCTCTATTGTCCCTCTCTGCAGCGGGGTGGGGAGGAGAGTCAGAAGAAAAAGGCGTAACTCATGAGTTGGCATAAGGACAGCTTAACAGACAGCAAAGGAAGCGAACAGTAACAACAGTACTGATGAGAACAAGGGAATACACAGAGCAACTCTCTCACCGACCAATGCCCAGCGTGCTCCCCAGCAGCAATTAACCTCCCTGCCCGGGGCCAGCCCCACTGCTCAGAACCGAGCATGACATCACATGGTATTGAATACCTGCTCTGTGTGGCCAATTTGGGTAAGCTGTCCCAGCTGTATCCCAGCCAAACCCAGGGCACACCAGTAGTAGACATTCTGAGGGTCTGCTACAGTAGGGTCACATTGTCTCTGTTGTGAGTTTATTTGGAATTGGGAAATAGAAGGCAGCTGTTTAGCTTTGTCTCAGCGATGTAGGCATGGTGGTGATGGGCTGATGGTTGGACTCGATGATCTTAGAGGTCTTTTCCAACCTTAGTGTTTTGGTGAGGCCATGCGTGGTTGTTTTTTTTTTTTTGATAGCCCATAGAAATCTTTGCACTGGGCAAAACCCAACCCCAAAACCAACCCCAAAACCAGAATCTGTCCCATCATTTCTGTGCACTGGATTTAATAAAGACTGGACAGGTATCATAGCCACTGCCCAGGTGCCAAGGTTTGAGTGATCAGCTGCCACCATGTCAGAAACATGCGTGCAGTCAGCACGGCCATCTGGCAGAATTAGAGAGAAATGCAGCTCGGTTAAAATCCTGGTGGGAAAAGAGTCTTCATCCTGAAGTATGATTTTCAGATGCAGTAAACACCATAATGAGATAAGAGGGTCCAGTTTGATTGGCTGTTTGTTGTCCTGTCCCTCCCCCCTCCCCCCCCATGGTGGTCAAAAACGTTCTTTTATTAGAATTGTCTCCCCAAATGATAAGATGATATCCCTTTGGCATCAACCTCTACATAGGTTGTTGATGCAATGGTCTGGGCCATAGGCATGACTTTTTTGACCTCTCCAAACTCCTTAAATAGTAGGCCAGGAGAGGGCGGCGTTCCTCATGCTTACAAATGTGTGGTCTGTAAATAGAGCCTTCCCTGGCCGGTGGGGAAATCTTACAACCCCTTTTGGATATCACAAAGTGACAGATCATTTGCACCAATCTTGAGCACGTTAGTTCTCAACACATTCTTAAGATTATGCCAAAGCACAGTCAATGGCTGTTTCTAATCTACTTCTTCAAGGAAATTATGGATTTATAGGTAAAATTACTGTTCTGAAATTGGTGAGGCCAACCTATCAGAAGCTAAACAAAAATTATTCTGACTTGCACTTGGAAGTCATTACTTTCACAACTACCTGTGCATTTGCTCTTACAGAAACTGCTGGTAAGTCAGCATGTAGCCTTTTTCAGAAAGTGAAGAGTATTGTGTTGCACAGTACCTACCAACATGAGACAAGATGAAAAAAATTCTTCACCACTTGTAGAGGACTCTAAGTCAATTTTGCAGCGGCAGGGTGTTCAAACTTTGACAGCTGCAATCTACTAACATTCTCTCATGCTGGCCCATTTGCTAGTTAATTCTGACACGTCCAAAGTAACACAATATTTCAGTGTATTTCTGGGAGCTGTATGCTACTAAAAGTGCAAAGGGACATGTGTAAGGCATTTTGATACTTCATCTTTGAAAGAAAGTTACATGGTTTAACATATAGCTGCATAAATTAGTTTTTCAGGGACTGCTGAAACAAAGCAATTAACTGTAAACTGGCTTTTATTTATGGAAAATGGAATGCTTCATTAACAAACATTTTAAATGGGATATGAACAACACGTTACAAAACAAATGAGTTCACATTGGATTGAGTGACATAATATGGCAGCAGCTTAAAAAAACAAATTACACTTACAGTAGCCCATAAGTTACAATTAATGGTAACCCTGGGTAACAGATTCATTTCAGTTGCCACCTTGCATTAAAAATTAAAACACATTCAGTAGCGACGGCTGAAACGAGGATCATTAGGTCTGTTTGCTCTGTCCTGACCAGCAAATCCTTCTCCTTGCATTCCTCCTCCATGCATCATCTGACTTTGGTTGCCACCTTGCATGAAACCTCCACGCCTAGAAAGTGATTCAGACATTTTAATTTTTTCTTGTGACTCTGATGGTCAGGTTTATATAATGGATGTTCTTTTAAAACTTTTTGTGTGATTTTTCGTTCTTTGCTCTTTTTACAGTTCTTACCCTGACATGCCTCCACGATGCATCACATGGCCAGGTCTGCCTCTACCTCCACCTAAAAAAGTTTAAATGCTTCCTTTATATCCACAGTAATGGTTTTACTTTATCTCCAAGGATAATAATGCTTGTATTTTCTGCTTTATGTAGCACAACTAATGAGCCGTTGTGCAAGAAGCATACCTTGCCATCTCTCATGATCCCGTCCTATCATTCCTCCATCCACGCTGCTCTGCCATGAACGATCTTGATGTCCTTCAAACTTTCGACCATGATCACCCCAGTCACGTCCATCCCTGCAAAAGTATGAAATTTGTACCTTCTCACATTATCCAGATCACACAAAACAGATTCAGGTAAAACAACTAAGTCACAAGCTTACTCAAATACTTTACCAAGGTACATGCAAATCTTGCATTTATATTGCTATCTGTTAAATCAAATCTCAGTAATAAGCCTTCTGTTCAATCCAACTAATACGACGAATAAAAAAGTAAGATTTTCTTAATCTGGGTTATGCCACAGTGATGTCCCAGTTTACTCCGGACATCCTAGCTTGTTGTTTTGACCAGTCAATTTATTTTCAGTGTTTTCTGTAGGATGGCTTACTCACAGGACTTACTAAAAACACGACACAACCTCAAAACACCACCGCCCCCAATCTGTAAACATTTTATTAACTTGTTTTCCTTTCAAAGGGCTGACCGGATGGTGCTTCCAACAACTACAAACCAGGGAAGAACCACCACCCTGAAAATATCAAGCTCTGATAGTAATGTTAAGTAAAATTTATTGAAAACATGAAGACTTTTGGATGTGAAGTTATTTAACAAAAACAAACCATCATGCCAAGATGCATGCTTTGATGCACAAGGCAAGCTGAAAGAGCTAATCATTTGTAGTCCATCCAACAGACCACATACTTGGATGAAAGTTGGAAAAAAAGAATCATACTTCCAAAAACTGAGTCCCACTTTCACATACAGAAATATTCCTTAGATATACTCCTTAAAAACTATTTTCAGTTAAGCATACTAACCGTGACTGGGGGGGTATCCCTCTACTTTCACTCATTCTTCTGTCAGATCCATAGCTACCCCAACTTTCCCGAGAGTCTCGTGAATGACGGTCTGGTCCTCCATGGCGCTCATCTGGATAATGCTAAAAGGCAAAGAACACTCACAGGAGTACCAGAAACAGACTCTTTAATTGTTTAAAGCTGCCCAGCTGTAGTTACTCAATCTCAGAATCATTTAGGTTGGAAGGGACCTCCTGAGATCATCTCGTTCAACCCCACTGCTATAACAGGGTCAGGCAGGGCAGGCTGTCCAGAACAGTCTCCCATCAGATTTTGAGTATCCTCACAGCTAGAGACTTCACAGCTTCCCCATGCAACCTGTTCCAGTGTTTGACCACCTTCACAGTTTAAAAAGAAGAAAAAAAAGTCATTTGTTCTGCCTTCAGATGGAATTTAATGTTTCAGTTTGTGCTCATTGACTTTTGTCCTGTCAGTGGCCACTACTGAGTAGAAGCTGGGTCCATCTTCTCCATACCCTCCCTCCTGTGAGGTATTAATGCATACTGATAACTCCTGAGCCTTCTCTTCTCCAGGCTGAATAGTCCCAGCTCTGTCAGCCTCTCCTCAGGCAAAAGCAGCTCCACGCCCTTCATCATTTGTGGTGCTGGGCTGCATTTACTCCAGTAAGCTCTCATCTTTCTTGTACTGGGGAGCCCAGCACCGGACACAGTGCACCAGATGGGTGCCGAGTAAAGAAGGATCACCCCTCTTAGCCTTCTGGCAACACTCTTTCTCATGCAGCCCAGGATGCTATTGACCTTCTTTGCCAGGAGGGTGCAATGCTGACTCATGGTCAGCTTATTGTGCACCACAACTCCAAGGTCCTTCTCTGCAAAACTGCTTTTCATCCGGTTGGTCCCAAGCATGTACTGCTGCACAGGGTTATTCCTCCCCAGGAGCAGGACTTGGCATTTCCTGTTGTTGAACTTAAGGATATTCCCCTCTGCCCAACTCTTGAGCCTATCCATGTCCCTCTGAGTCTCACAGCTTAGCTATCCGTAAAAAGCGTTTGAGGATTCTGAAATAATTTTCATCTCATTAAAGAAAACAAGACAATCTGGTTATTGATATATATTTTGGGAGATATCACTTAACTACTGAAATTTAATCTGACACACACTGTAGAAAATCAGGTTATAAGAAGTTAAGATGTTTCTGTAGCTTTATAAAGCAACTTACTTGTCCATCCCTATCTCCCATCATTGTCCTTGATCCATCTCTCCTACAAACAGACAATTAAAATCAGATTGTGGTAATAAAACATACAGCAGTCTATAAAATTCCATCTATGTAGCAACACAGATGAAAAATCCTGCTTCCATGCAGTGCCAATATTATCTACAAAGGCACAAACAGCTGGAACTTATGGAAACCATGACACATTCTGGATTCCTGGAAAACCGAGTTAGTCCTAAGGTATAAACCAGAATATTCTTGTTAATATGCTAGGTGCCTACAATATTATTTAGTAACTTTTCAGAATCCTACAAATATGCAAAACAGTATTGCAAGCAGAACACTCTGAAGAAGCCTGCCAGAAGGCTTAACTCACAGTATAGTACAGGTCTCTTCATGGTTATGTAAGAAAAAGTCCACAGCCACTAAGCTACCCTTACATGTGGTTTAAAATGCAAACCAAACACAACACAGTAAAGGCAGCAAAATGTGACATTAAATACATTTTTGTCTTTTGATTTCAGCCAACATAGTGGAGGTAAGACACCAACCTGTCTATTGAATGGTCTTGATAACGGCCACGATCCCTGTGATCAAAGTCATGGAAGCGATCCTGGCGACTGAAATCTGAATGGTACCTATCATTCATTGCCATTCGTTTTGCCTCTGGCCAGTATGGATCATCTCTCCTGAACAAAAGAAAATTTTCATTTTAGTCAAGATAATGGCTTTCGATATTGTTCCCTCCTTCCAAACTGTGCAAACCAGAAGAAGGGTAATTAAGTTTCCTGGTTTCAGCTGGGATAGAGTTAATTTTCTTCCCAGTAGCTGCTGTGTTTTGGATTT